>WNFT01016189.1_pt1 | contig 10197 bp, 9 predicted proteins | sample 5400191 | NCBI WGS metagenome assembly WNFT01 (sample SAMN13153359, study PRJNA577476) | soil metagenome | isolation source: 80 cm saprolite under Madrone tree | place: USA:California | collected 2016-06-14 | reverse complement strand
CTACTTTCACGCGGTTCGACTAAGAAACAGTGGTCTCGTCATGCTACTGATCGGAGGCTCAATCCTAACGGTCTGGCTGTTCATTGTCACTCTTTTTGGCGGGTTGTTCTACTTCTATGGGCTTTGGGGGGGGTTGCTAAGCCTATTGCCCTCGGCAATGGCTATCGCGACGATCATATTTTCTTTCTTCGTTCATTATTCTGACGGGTAAGAGACACGAATATTGTGTTAAGTCAGAAGCACGTCGCAAGCGATCCGATCACCGCACTGCTCACTGGAGGCATCAATGAAGCATTTATCCTCAAAAGCCATTCCGTTCGCACTTCTTCTGATAGCATCTTGCTTAATTCAAACCTCGGTTAACGCACAGACTTCGGTTTGCGACGCCAGAGGCAAATTTGGAATTCCGGCAGGGACCAACGGCTACAATATTTTTGATCTTTATTGTAATTCATCGCCCAGCGACGTGACCGACTTTCCCGGCGTGAATGTCACCTGCTTGGGCTGTTTGGCTGGTGGACTGACGCCCGTGCCGCAATCGAAAGGGCGGGAAAACGGCAGCCCGGTTCGAGGAACGCAAATAAGGAAACGATAGTTTTCGAATTCTTAGCATGAACAACTGAGGAGTTGAATTATTATGACGGCGTCAAGACTTCGTTGACCTGCGCTGTTTCGGTTCTGCTTCTCAGACGTTCGCCAAACTTAGTCTTGAAGTACCACACCACAATTACAATGATACGGGAGTTATCTACAGTCCGGAGCAAAAGGCGGCATTAGTGACTTGGACTGCTTCAGGCTGCGATCAGTACTTTCAGGTAAATGCCAGTAGAAGCATCAATCTCACTGGCTATCAGACCCTTGACCTGCGACTCTCGCGCAAGCCTTTGAGCACTTTAAATCCGACGACGCGAACTAGTTTCTCGATTCGTCTGTAACTGCTACTGGCGTGTCAAATCCGGTTAACCTGTACAAGTATACTGATCTAGTTGGTCCAGTTGGCGGCTACGCGTTGTCTTCAGGTTAGTGGATCGTGGGTCGAAGATTATCGCCCTAATCCTTCAGGGAGTCCGCATCCCTCTAACAGACTTCACGGGTGCTAATCTCTCACAAGTGCGAGGTGTAAGGTTCGTCTTCTCAGATACAACCACGGGGGCAATTTATTTAGCGAATATTCGCTTCTCGAAGTAGGAGTAAGGAGACTATTGTTATGAGCGGAAGAATGAAGCGCAACGCTGCAAACAATCTGGCTAGAATGGTTTTCGGGCTGGCAGTTGCCGTCTTGAGTATTCCAATGACCGAAGCCCAGGAACCGCGAGAGTCTTCCGGAGGGCTCCCAACGACTAATCCACAACTCGCACCCGGAAAAATGATAGCGGCTGGGCGCAGCACCATTCCTATAGGCCCGAAGCAATTGCTTACTTATATTCTTGAGGAAGTCCCCTTGCCAAAGCCGATACAATTGGAGATAAGAGGGAAAAAGCAACAGTTTGAGACAGCTTTGCGGCTAACGATTACTAGCAAGTCAATTCAGGGGGCTCATGTGATTTGGATCGACGATGCCTCCCTCCCGGGTGTGTTTGGGTTAGGTGAAACAAGAATAGCTACTTTTGTTTATGATCGCACTGTTCTGAAGGATGGTTCGATAATATCCGTGTCAAATTATAACGGGAGTGAACTCTTCTCCTTACCTGAACGATTGAAATTACCGGAGAGCTTCAAAGCCACAGTCCCACCCTCAGTTGTCGAAGAAGGAAACACATACAGCATACGTAGCGCCCTTCGAATTTTCGGATCGATACGCAAGCCACTGATCACGATCGAATTCAGGACGAGTCGAACGTTTCCCATAGCAAACGATACATACATAGTGCAGATCGGGAAGAGGTTCTTTCAGGCGGACGCTTCAGGTCATATAGCGAGTCTAAGCTTAACACTTGAACAATTCGCGCAGTTGAAAGACGGCGATCTCTTGGCGGTAAGCTATGGTGATTTCGTACCGAGTCATGGTGGGGGAGCCGGGGTCTGGGAATTCGGAAAGCTAGACAAGAGTAAGCTCGATCGATAACGACGACCAACTCTAGAGGGTGATCGCGTCGCTAACCTTTTGTTTGTGGTCGCGACGCATTCATCGAAGAGTTCTTAGCAATGAATAACAAAGGCAAAAAGCGCTACTCCGTGTGGAACTGGAAATGTGATCTGATTAGTATCTTGATTGGTGGTTTGCTTGCCACTTGGACTGGTCAAAATGCTCTTGGGTCAGGGCCGCAGCGGGAATCAATTGAGAAAGACGTCAGGACAATGCCCGGCAAACTGATAGCGGAAGGTCATAATATCGTGCGTGTTGGTCCTGACGAATTGCTGACCTATAGGCTGGAAGAAGTGGAACTCCCGAACCCGATGGATTTTGAAATTCGAGGAAAGAGGTATCACCTTACCACGGTTCTCAGGCTCACAATAACCAGTGAGTCAATTTCGGGTGCGCATACTATCTGGATTGACGATGCTGCTCTACCAAGAGTCTTTGGCCTTGGCGCTCACGCGATCGGGACCTTTATATATGATCGTTCCATACTTAGGGATGGCGCTGAGATATCTGTTTCGGACGGGAGAGAATTCGTCACCTTACCTGAGCGACTTAGATTACCGAAGGAATTTAGCACCACGCTCAGGCCGATCGTTGAAGAAGGCAACTCGATAGTCGGGATCCATAGCGCGCTGAGGATAATAGGGTCAGTCCGCCAACCTCTAATCCAGATCGAGATGAGAACAGAGCGTGGATTTCCGATCAGGAATGCTGCTTTGCAACTGCAAATCGGAAAGCGATTCTTTGTGAATGAACTAGGAGTTGATCCCAACGGAAAAACTCTACGAGTCAGTTTGGGTCCGCAAGTGTTCGCAGACCTCAAAGACGGCGCTGAGGTGCTCGCTGGATTTACTTTCGACCGTAGTGGTGCTCACAGTGATGAGATCTGGTATTTCGGACGGCTCAACAAGAGCATGCTGAACAGGTAAAGGCATTGTCTCCTCCTCCTTTCTTTCGTTCTCTCGCTTCACGGGTGCAAATCTCGATTTGACCCACGTACAAGGCGTACAGTTTGTTTTCAATGACACTCAGACTGGAGAGGTGCACCTGGCGAACCTTCGTGCCTCACATTGAGTCAATCTGGTGACAGCCACCAGTGTTCAGAAGTGAATGCTGCCGAAATGCAGAAAGAAAGGGAAATGCCAAATGTCGAAGAGTCATAGCTACCGTCAACAGCTCAAGAGACGCAACTTCTTCAGTGCGCTCATAATATCGGCTATCTGTCTAACCTCCTCTAGCGCTCAACAAACATCTCTGGGTAAACACTTATTGACGGATGAACACTTCGCTCCTGGAGAAGTGCTATCTTTCGGCTCAAGGTCACTTTAGACTCACCCCCAAACAACTACTATTTGATTTGGGTTGATGATGTCCCCTGGGACGCTTATTCCTCTGGTTATGAGACAGTCACCGGTGAAAATTCGATATCTTTGTTGTTATACGCTCCTACAGTGCCTTTCGAGGATGGCTCGACCCTCGCGATCTCAACTTCCGGCAGAAAGTTCGAACTTACGATGCTGCCTGAGAAACTCTTCGTACCGCCTGAAATGCGATCCAAGCCTGTCCCCGAAAGTGTGCGTATGCACATCACGAGCATTCGCAGCGGGTTGATCATAACAGAGACGAAGCGCAGGCCGGTTGTCTGGATTACAATTAGCTCTCCGTTTAGATTCCCAATTATGAACTCCATTCCCACTTTGGAAATATGGGACAAGGTTTTCCAGGGTGGAACACGAGGCAACGAAGCTTCCTTTATGATGGGAGCGGATGAATTTGCGCAGTTGAAGGAAGGTGCTCAGGTCATATTAAACGGTCCCGGTCCTATAAGAGGCTGGGCCGTAGGACGTCTTGATAAGAGCATGCTCTACAGGTAAGGTGATGTCTTGGCCTCCTTTCTTTCGTTCTCTTGCCAGGAAGCATCGCCTGCAAGTGGCCTATGGCTTCACGCTAATTGAGTTGGTTATCACGTTAACGGTGATGACGATCCTCAATCTCGGCGTGCTTCCATTGATGCAGGTTGCAATCAAACGCCAACAGGAACAAAGACTACACCAGAACTTACGAGAAATTAGGAGCGCCATAGACGAATTTCACCGTGACACCGCGGGGATGCAATGCATTGGAACGGCCGGTTCCTCTTCTCCGCCTGGATTTGCGGCGCAACCAGATCCGCGCAGCAGGGTTATCATCGCTGATTGCACAATCTTTGGAGTGGACAATCCGGACCGCTATCCTCCGGACCTTGAAACGTTGGTGAATGGAGTTAATGTCGTGGCTCGACCCACTTTGACTACGGGTAGTGGTCCTTCAGGACCAAATGCAACTGATGTCAATTCAGTGGCGACTAAGAAGAAGGTCTACCTGCGGGGAATGCCGATCGACCCCCTTACAGGAAAACCAGACTGGGTCCTGCGCTCCTCGTACGATGTTATCGATTCGACATCATGGGGCGGAGAAAATGTTTTTGATATTCACTCGGCCGCAAAAGGTACGGCTTTGGACGGCGAAAAATATGCAGACTGGTGAACCCGCTTTGCTGTTTTAGCGAACTTGATGTCCAAACGCATACACACGTGCTGTTGCAATCACATAACTCCCAGTGCACCGGATCCCCAAGTTAGAACAGTGGAAGGTAGCCTAGCTAAAATACCGAGAGGCCGGATTTGGTCCGGCCTCAGATCGGTTGGCGGAGGCATTCAGCCTCAGCGGTCGCTGTCCTCACCCCAGCAACCAGCGCCGAGTGGTCGGAATTTTATACCTTCGCGATTGCCTGTCAATAAAAGATTTCTTGCATGAAATTGATCAAACTTGCATGAAATTGATCAAAAAAGCCAGCGTGTCGTTATCTGTCTTCCTGGATCAGTGACTCAGTGGGTTAAGGTCACAACTATGCATTCTCCCTGGGATGACGACATAGCGAATTGTTCAGTCTCATTGATTACATTCCTCATTTCGCATCGTGGATAATCAAAGCGGTCTAGCGGTGTAAGGAAAACCCTTTCTCTTGACCGGCCACGCTACTCGGAAGTTACCTACTTCAACAGTAGTGTCACAATCAAAAACAAAAAGGCCGCCTCACGGATAATCGGAACTGTAATCACAGGGGTCTTTCCAGAAGTGTAAAAGTGCCCGGCACGCGCCAGCTCAACTTGGTCGTTAGCATCCTGGAGAAAAACGCGGGCGACGCAGTCCGTCTTGAAGATTACGTCGCCCTGTCGACCATTCCACGAAACGTTTGGCCCAGCCTTACATCTCGTATGAATCCGATCTTGGTTCAGTTAGTTTCGAGGCGCGGCCGGCGTAGGCGTCGGCGTCGGCGTTGCAGTCATTTCAGTTGTGCCAGTGTTGTCGTTAGTCGTCGTGTTTGTATTCATGTTCGTTTTTCCGTTGCCTCTTCGTCCTCGTCGACGTGATGGCGTAGGCGGCGTGACAGGTTCAGCAGCAGTCGCGGGTGTTTCTGTCGCGGCGGGCATCGCGGGTTCCGCGGGTACGGCTGCCGCGCGTGAGCGGCGGTGCCGCGTGCGGCCGGATGCACCGCTCGGCGTGAAAGAGCAAACATGAGTTGCGCCAGGAACGGTTGTTAGCGTTAAGCGGTCACCGGATTTCTTCGCGCGCATCGAGACGATCGTCGGCGGTGGCCCGGCCGGCTGCCCGGGTTTGGGCATCACTACTTCGCCAAACTGCATTGCCACACCGGTGTAGCCGCGCGTCGTGCTGGCCACTATGCGTCCCGATTTTCCGCCATCAGTGGTGAACTGATTGCCAGTAACGGTCAGCGTGGTTGGCCCACTGACGCCAGCATCGCCACAATCGAACGTTCCTATGTAGGTGCCTGACAGATCAGTTTGTTCGGTAGTCTCAGCGGCTGGCGCGGCGGGCATGTCAGCAGCAGCCAATGGCACAGTCGCATCGGTAGTCGTATTTGTGTTTGCGACTTTGTGGCGGCTACCTTTGCGCCGGCGCGTAGTAGATTTTTTAGTGCTCGTAGCGGCCGCGGCGTTCTGATTTGTGGAGTCCTGCGCCAACACCAGAAATTCAAAACCAGCAGCAGAGATAGCCAGGAAAACTACAAAGAGAAAACTGCTCAAACGAAATACTTTCGTGCTCATAAGTCGGATCCTCCCGTCTCGTTTAGCGCATACAAGAAAACAATTACTGCGCAATCTTCAATTGTCTGGGGGATTTGGGTAAAAGGGATAGGCCTGAACGGTTCTTTTTTACCACCAAGCGCTGAAAACCTCAACCGGACGGACCACCGCTAGACCACCGTTAGAACAGCATTAGACCAGCGACGGCGGCAAAACGAACTGACCAATGTGTGGTCCATCATAGTTGAGACTGGTGCGCAGGCTCAGTTCAATTGCGTCACGCGTGTCTTCGGGCGTTATCACTGCATCAACAAAACCGCGCGCGGCAGCATATTTTGCGTCGAGGTCTCGCTCATACGTTTCGCGCACGCTATTCATCTGCTGCTCAAGTTCAACACTCGGCTCTTCGCCTTTGGCCCTTAGCTTTTCAAGTTGGCTACCAAAGACAGCCTGCACCGCCGAGTCCCCTTCCATCACACCCATCCGTCCGGTGGGCCAACTGAAAATGAAATCGGGATCGAATCCCTGCCCGGCCATCGCATAGTAGCCGGCGCCCGAAGCGTGGTTCACGGTCAACACGATTTTGGGAACTAAGGCCGTGGCCATTGCTTCGACGAACTGCGCGCCCGCGCGAATAATTCCCGAGTGCTCGGCTTCCGGTCCGACCATGAAACCCGAAACGTCCTGAACAAATAGCAGCGGTGTTTGGTGGCGATTACAAGTCTCAATGAAGTAAGCCACCTTCTCGGCGGACTCTGTATAGATGATGCCGCCAAATCGCGGGGGCCCACCCGCCGGCGACCTTACCATTCCTCGATGATTGGCAATAACCCCGACCTGAATGCCGCGAATGCGCGCGTGGCCGGTGATGATCTCCTTCGCGTAGTCAGCCTGAAACTCATCGAGTTGGCCATCGTCGAGCACGCAATCCAACAGCTCGCGCATGTTGTAAGGCTGCCGATGATCTTCAGGAATGATTTCGTAGATCTTTTCGGCAGGCGTCTTTGCTTTTTCGCTGGGAATAGAACGCGTGGTGCCGTCCGGCCGCACCGGCAACTCAGAAACAAACTCGCGAATCTTCGCAATGCACGCTTCATCGTTCCGCACGCGGTAATGGGCCACTCCTGACAATTCGTTATGCGCGCGCGCGCCGCCGAGAGTTTCGTTATCGATGGTTTGCCCGGTTGCGCCTTTCACCAGGTTGGCGCCACCCAGTCCCATGAAGGATGTACCCTCCACCATGATGATGACGTCTGAAAGCGCCGGTAGGTATGCACCACCGGCAATACACGGCCCCATCACTGCTGAAATTTGCGGGACCTTCAGATAACGCCGCATGATTGAGTTGTAGTAGAAGATGCGCGAAGCGCCGTACTGTCCGGGGAAAACGCCGCCCTGATAAGGAAGGTTAACGCCGGCCGAATCCACCAGGTAAATGATCGGCACGTGGCAGCGCATGGCAATTTCCTGCGCGCGCAGAATTTTCTTTATTGTCTCCGGCCACCACGAGCCGGCTTTGACCGTTGCGTCATTGGCAACTATGACTACTTCCCTGCCCTCAACGCGCCCAACTACAGTCACGACTCCAGCCGCCGGCGCACCGCCAACTTCATCGGAGTTCTGAGTACTGAGTGCTGAGTACTGAGTGCCTGCTGCGTTCTGACTTCTGACTTCTGACTTCTGACTTCTGTTCTCTTTATACTGATCGTAAGCAACCAGCAGCCCAATCTCCTGCGAGAATGTGTCCTTATCAAGCAGCAGATCGATCCGCTCGCGCGCCGTCAGCTTTCCCTGTTTATGTTGGCGCTCAATCTTCTCTGGCCCACCACCCAGACGCAGCTTTGTTTCAAGCTGGTGCAGCTCTGCGGCAAGTTGCTTTAATCGGGAAGACGCCTGTTTGGGTTTGGATTCAGTTATTTTCATCGACAGAGACGGACGACGGTTGCAGACCAATCGTATTCTAGAGCCGAAGAGCCCTCAACAAAGCATTTGCATCAACCTGCTGCGATAAACCTTCGATAATAGTGACACGCAAACCTCGCAGCTCGATGACCACTTGACCTTCGCTCGTTTGCCAGGAATAAAAGTTTCGACTTTCGGGTTTCAAGTTTCGAGTTTGATCTTCGGAATTAGGTCGATCCAGACTTTTCGCATCGGGGTATCGAAGCTTGGTTCGCTTCACATAAGCGTCAAAAAACTCGCGCGCGTCGTTTTCAGTATCCCAGGCTGAGACCTGGGCGATCATTACCTGACCGGGATTCGCGCCTTCGTAAACATCGTAGCGATCACCGGACCAACCGGCCGCAGCTCGGCGTGATTCCGCCGGCGATTTTAGAAGTTGATCCAGCAACAGGTAGTAGCCCCACTCTCCGTTCACGTCAGAGTCGATGCGCTTCCAAGAAGCCGGCGGTGGGCCGTGCGCAGGGGACAGTTCTGAAGGCGCGCCTTTATCAGCCGCATTGAGCAAACTGCTCAAGTCGGGCAGTGTTAGTTTCAACGGCTGCTCATAAGCAAAGTATTTTTCCGGGTGCAGAATTTGTTCCGTGGACAAGGGCAGTTTTGTAAATGCCTTTGACAATCCGGCGAAACCCTCCGCTCTGTAAACTCGCGTCGCCCACTCGCTTCCCTGCAGGTACGGAAAAATCAACGATTCACGCAAAGCGCGCGGCGCCTGGTTAAATTGTTCGGTGGAGACTCCGGTGCTGAGTGAGCGCGTGAATGCCAGGGCGACGAGCGGATTTTTTGCCATGTAAATCATCATAGAGACCGTCGCATCTCCCTCAATCAGGGAGTGCGCCGCAAGCTGCGCATCGGAATCACCGTGCGGCCATTTCTGAAAGCGGCGCAAGTTGAAGTGCTGATCCTGAAGTGCGTGGGTCAGTTCGTGCGCCATCACTGGTTTTTGACTTTCCAGCTCCAACCAGTCTGCCAGGTAAAACTCACGCGTAACGGGATCGTAGTATCCAGCGATCTGCTCCAGCAACAACTTGATGATGAACGGACGATATTCGAAATTTGCAGGCGCCAAACCAAATTTGCGGTATGCGACTTCAGTGGCGTGCATTTCCGCAGTTGTCATCTGCTCGTAAAGATTCTTAACGAGCATACTTTCGATCTCAGCGCGCGACTGGGCCCCGCTTTTCACCGGCCGCAGGATCGGCAACTCGCGAATCTTGCTGGTTTCTTCCAATACGGCTGACGTAGCAGCAACAATTGCGGCCTCACGCGCAGCGCGGCTGGATATTGCCGGCCGTTGCTGAGCTTGCAGTTGAACACCAGCGGAATTGAAAAATGCAGTGCTCGTGAGGAGCGCGAAGGCGGCCGTTAAGGCCAGGAATCTGCTAATATTCTTTGACATCTTCAGGCTTTCGCTCTTATAGTCCGCCTAAACGCAAGACAATCGCGGCTGGTAATTCAACAGAATCTCTAGAACCGAAGTTTGAGGGTATAACGCTCAGATGACAAGTCCTGCACCTGAAAATGTATTCGGCGAATGGCACGAATCGCTGGTTCGCGTGCGCTATGCCGAAACTGACAAGATGGGGATTGTCTATTACGCCAATTACCTCATCTGGTTCGAGATTGGCCGCACCGACTTTTGCCGTGCCCGTGGCTTTGCCTATCGGGACATGGAAGAAAACGACGATGCTTTTCTGGTTGTTGCTGAAAGCTATTGCCGTTACAAAGCGCCCGCTTATTACGATGATGAACTACTAATTCGCACTCACATAACGGAGCTGCGGAAACGATCGCTGAGATTTGGTTACGAAATCGTGCGCGCATCCGACGGTCAGATCATTGCCGAGGGCGAAACCGGACATGTGATTACCGATTCAACCGGCCGCGTCCGCTCGTTTCCTGAAGGCTATGCGCAACGGCTGCTAGCGCCGCCAATCTTGAAACCCGCCGGCGGAGAAATCGTACCGACCGAAACCGGTCCGGAATAAACTTCCCTCCAATTGAGGCCCGAAGTTCAGAGTCCAGCCTTTAGGCTGCCGTTGGGCGCAGCAAGCTGAAGCTTGTATT
>WNFT01006639.1_pt1 | contig 10197 bp, 8 predicted proteins | sample 5400191 | NCBI WGS metagenome assembly WNFT01 (sample SAMN13153359, study PRJNA577476) | soil metagenome | isolation source: 80 cm saprolite under Madrone tree | place: USA:California | collected 2016-06-14 | reverse complement strand
GTGCCGCCGGGCCCAACGCGCGAGCCGCGTGCAGACACCGCAGGACCCATCGAAAAGAAGGACCAGGTCAGGCTGGGAGGGCGTGTCCGCGATGCCGACACATTAGCCAAGCACTGGACGGTGCCGGCGCACGCGGACGAGGCCGAGCAGGCCCATCAGCAGGAGGCTGACGATGAGGATCGTTCTGACCTCCGCGCTGACCGGGTCCGCCGGTCCCATGGCGACCGTATACGGAATCCAGACCACGAACAGGACGGACCACAGCGACAGGTTGACGATCGTCAGGACGCGCAGCACTCATTGCGTTAACGCGATGCAACGCCCCTCTCCCCGGGTGGGGAGAGAGGCAGCTTTAGGCCGCTCTCCCCAACCCTCTCCCCGATGGGGAGAGCGAAGTTACCCCATCGCTGGCCGGCGGTAGCCTTCGGCCTCCATGGTCTCCTGCTCTTCGTACTCCAGCGTGTGGTCGAGCGCTGAACGGTCTTTCAGCAACACCACCGCGATGAAGCCGATCACGCAGCACAGAAGGATGTAGACGCTGATCATGTATGGATTCTTGGCGGGAAGGAACGTCTCGCCAGCCCAGATCCTGGTCGCGATGTACGGCGCCGGACCGCCCGCGACGATCGAGGCCAGCTGGTAGCCGAGCGACGCGCCGCTGTAGCGCAGGCGCCCGGTGAAGCTTTCCGCGATCAGGGACGCCTGAGGACCGTACTGCATGTCGTGAGGTATCAGCGACAGCGCGATCACGACGAAGACGACGAGTGGGATCGCGGTGCTGTAGAGACCGAAGTAGACAAACCCCCAGATCGCCATGACGACGATGCCGGCCATGTAAATGGTCTTGCGGCCAACAACGTCGGACAGGTGTCCGAACAGTGGAATGGTGAAGAAGGAGACGATCGCGGCCAAGCTGACTGCCCAGGTGAGGAAGGGCCGGTCGAGCTTGGTTGCCGCCAAACCGAACGTGAACACGAACGTGGTGAAGAGGTAGAACGGCGCCTGCTCCGGCAATCGCAGCAAGGCGCTGAGGATGATCTCGCGCCAGTTGCGCCGCACGACCTCGGTGATGGGGCGCGCCTCGACGCGGTTCTGCTGGACGATCGAGCTGAAAACGGGTGTCTCGAGGATGCCCAACCGGATGTAGAGACCGACCGCGACGAGGACGATGCTCAGGAGGAAGGGGATTCTCCACGCCCAGGCCTCAAACGTCGCCGACCCCGCGAGCGTCACCGTAAACGCGGTAATCGCTGTCGACAGCAAGAGGCCGACTGGAACGCCGAACTGCGGCCAGCTGCCCAGGAAGCCCTTGCGTTTCTGGCTCCCCCACTCCATCGACATGAGCACCGAGCCGCCCCACTCGCCGCCAACGCCGATGCCCTGGCAGAGCCTGAAGATGACGAGCAGCACGGCGGCCCAGAGTCCGATTGACGAGTACGTCGGCATGAGGCCGATGAGGAAGGTCGCGATCCCCATGACGAGCAGGGTCGCGATCAGCGTGGCCTTGCGGCCGATGCGGTCGCCGTACGTGCCGAACAACCAGGCCCCGATGGGCCGAGCGAGAAAGCCCACGAAGAAGATCGCGTAGTTGTTGAGAGTTCCGGTTAGCGGATCCGATTTCGGGAAGAAAAGATGCGGGAAGACAAGCGCCGCCATGGTCCCGAACAGGAAATAGTCGTACCACTCGATCGAGGTGCCGACGGTGCTGGCGATGACCGCCCGCACCATCTGTTTCCGGCGTTCCTCGGGACCCAGGGACACCACAGCAGCCGAATCGACGGTATTCGCCATGTTCACTCCCCCTGCAGTAGCTCGAGTAGAGCCTGCTTCTACTTAATTCTTTAGCACTTTTCGGGGCAGTTTGCTCAGCCGGTTTGCCTCCCAGGCGGCTTCCGCTTCGCCGATGGGGGTCGAGGGCGGGCCGTTGCGGAAGGGCCAGATCTCCTCGGCGATGCGCCGCCAGTTGGCGGTTGCGTGGAGGCTGCCCAGGACGGCGTAGAGGCCGAGGTTGATGCGCTGCATGATCACGTAAGCGCGGGGAACGTCCGAGTAGGGCGCGAGTGGGCCGCGCGCGTCGAAAAAGCGCCGCACGATGGCCGACGCGTAGGCCGGGGTGATGGTCATCGGGGCGTCCTGGAGCACCGTCCCGTAGAACTGGCCGAAACGGTCGACCACGGTCGCGGTCGGAACTGGGGCGCCGGCGCGGAGAAATCCCGCACGCTCCAGCGCCGCGCGGAACGCCTCATAGTCCTTCTCGAACACCAGGAAGCGGACCGCGTCGACGAGGGGAGTGAGGTCTTCATCCGTGAACAGCTTGGTCAGGCCGAAGTCGAGGAATGTGACCCGGCCGCCGCGGTGGAACAGGTAGTTGCCCGGGTGGGGATCGCCGTTGAAGGCATGCAGGCGGTACAGGCTGCGGAAGACAAACCGGTGGATCGTCTCGGCGGCTAGGTCCTTCTCGTGTTGGTCCCACTCCAGGAGCTCGTCGAACGTCGAGCCGGAGACGAGCTCGCTCGTGAGCACACGCGAGGTGCTCAGCTCGCTCAGGACGTGGGGAACGCGGATCACTGGGTGTCCGTCGTAGTACCGGGCGAACATTTCCTGGCTCTCGGCCTCCCGCGCGTAGTCGACCTCCTCGTGCAACCGCTCTCCCAGCTCTTCGACGAGTGAGCGCGTGTCTAGACCCGGAAACGCGGCGCCGACGATCCGCCGCAGGAGGCCGACGTTGCGCAGATCCGACGTGATGCTGCGCGCGATTCCCGGGTACTGGATCTTGACGGCGACGGCCCTGCCGTCGTGCGTGATGGCACGGTGCACCTGGCCGATCGAAGCCGCCGCGATCGGGACCGGGTCCCAATCCGCGAACACCCACTCCGGCACGCCGCCCAGCTCCTCGACGATGACCGACGATGCCAGGGCTCCGGTCATGGGCGGCGCCATGTGCTGAAGGCGCGACATCGCCGCGCGGAACGTGAGCGGCATGTCCTCGTAGATGTAGCTCGCCATCTGGCCGAGCTTCATGAGCACCCCTTTCATCGAGCCGAGCTCTTCGGCCACCTCGTCCGCCGAGCGCAGGGCCAGGTCGTGGCGGAGCTCGCCTCGGCGTTCGACCGAGGCGAAGAGAAGGCGTGGAGAGCGGGCCACGTAGCGGCCCCCGATGCGCAGCGCCAGGCGGGCCAGGGCGGCGCCCCGGCCGAACCGCGACTGCCGGATTGCCGAGGTGGCGCTCACGCCCTGGTCCGGAGCTCGATCCGCCGCCGTGCATCGAGGACGCCTGGCAGTGACTCGAACGCGAGGTCGAGTGCGCCCAGGATCTGGCGCACCGACTCGCGCTCCATCAGCTCTGGCGCTGGGGCCGCAAACCCGTACATCTCGCGCGCCCAGTCCGGGAGCGTGCCCACCGCGACCAGCGCCAGGTCGTGCCAGAGGTCGCGCAGGTCATTGTCGAGCTCGGGCGGGTCCATCACCACCGCCGTCGCGTCTCTAGCCGCCTCAGTCGCCTGCCTCAGATCAACCGAGTCGATGTACGCGCGCAGCGACGCGACCGTCGCCGGCACGTCATCCGCCGGCACTCCGACGATCTCCGCGAAGCGCACCATCTCAGCCACGTAGCGGTCCGCGTCCCCGGGATCCAGCCGCCTTCCGTAGCGCTGCACCACGGTGACGATCGAGTCGACCATCCCGGCGTGCACCCACAACAGAAGCGAGGGGTCCTCGGCGCTGTAGGGGAGGTTGGTCTCGGGATCGACTCCGTGCACGTGGACGTGGACCTTGCGCACCCAGGCCGCGGCGGCCAGCGCCGACTCGGTGTCGCCGTAGGTCGTGGTCAGGACGTAGCCGCTCGTCGCCGCCAGCCGGCCGAAAGGATCCTGGCGCCAGTTGCTGTGCTGCACGACGCCGGCCATGGCCAGGGGGTGCAGAGCCTGGACCATCAGGGAACGCATGCCGGCCAGCGGAAAGCAGCGGTCGCGGTTGACGCGCCAGACGAGGCTCGCCGGCCCGAACAAGCCGGCGTCTTTGGGATGCTCGGACACCGCGCGCGCGTAGGCCTTGGCGAGCGGTTCCAGCGGACTCAGGCGGGCGGCTTCCACAGCCGAGACGATACCGACGCCTAGGCGAGGACCTCTTGCCTCTGAGAAAGATGCTGAATCGCCTGCGAGCGGACCTCTTCAAATCCCGCCGCCAGGCCTTTGCGCAGGATCCGCGCGCACGCGGCCGCCGAGTAGAGACGGGGGATGAAAACGAAGTCCGCCCCCTCTTCGTAAAACTTGAGCGCTTGAGGGATGTGCTCCGTGGTGAGAACCACGCGGGCGTTCGGTGCATGGGTGTGGACGGCGCTCATCAGGCGCAAGTTATCGGTGCCTCGAAGCACGTCGTCGGTGATGCTCGAAACGACCAGCTCGGCATGCTCGACGCCCGCGTGACGGAGGGTGTCGGCATGCGCGATGTCCCCGTAGACGCAAGTTATGTTCTTGCGACGAAGCTCGCGCATGACGGTTGGGTTGAAGTCGATGACGAGAATCTTCTCGATGAATGCACGCGACTCTTCGGCCGAGCCTTCGTGCTCGAACTCGTAGAGGATGGAGCTGGTGTCGCGGAAGAACCCTAGAAAGATCACCGGCTTATGCGGCGCTTCCTCGCCGACCTGGGCCGCCAGAGCAGCGGCGTCGAGGTCTCTCAACCCCAGCGCTTTGAAGCCGGCGGCAAGCATCCGCTGGATCGCATGGCTGGAATTGATCATGTAGGTCGACACGACCGAGGTCAAGGCGAAGGTGATGATCACGACAGTCAGCACGTCCTGAGTGATCTGAGGCTGCGGGCGCATGGCGACGCCGAGCGAAGCGATGACGATCGAAAACTCGCTCACCTGGGCGAGGTTGATCGCCGGCACGATGCTGGTCCGCAGGCCCAGACGAAGCGCGTAGAGGATGGGCACCACGACAACCCGGCTGACGATGACGAAGACGGAGGCCGCCAGCGATAGCTCGAGGACGTGGACGCTTGGAACCGTGATCTGCATCCCCAGCGCGACGAAAAACAGAGTGACGAAAAAGTCCCGGATGCTGACCGCCTTGGCGACAACGTCCGTGGTGTACGGAAATGCCGACAGGCTGACGCCGGCGATCAGCGCCCCCATCTCGCGGGAGAGTCCGATCAGGCTGGCGGCGCCGGCGAGGAAGAAGCACCAACCAAGCGCGGAGACCAGGACCAGCTCGGGGGCCTTGGCGACCATCTGGAAGAGATAGGGCAGCACGTACTTGGCGAGCGCGAAGCCCGCGACCACGAGCACGGCACCGCGCCAGAGCGAGCCGAGCAGGGGGACCAGGTTCGGGTTCAGGATGTTGGGCTGCACGGCGAGCATCCCGACCGCCCAAAGGTCCTGGATGACGAGGACGCCGAGGGTGATTCGACCCGGCAGCGTGTCAAGCTCGAACTTGTCGTTCAGGATCTTGACCACCACCAACGTGCTGGACAGGCTCATGCAGGCGGCGAGATAGAGCAGCGCGCTGTTGCCCGGGGCGTTGCGGACGCCCAGGACCCAAAAGAATCCCAGCCCGAGCGCGATGCATATGGGCACCTGCAGGGCGCCGGTCAGCAGGACCGCGGGTCCGCCCGAAGCCATCTTTCTGATATCGATCTCCAGACCGATCACAAAGAGCAGGAGGATGAGGCCGATCTCCGCGACCGTGGAGATGCTCCCCTGATCGGTCACGAACTTGAGGCCGATCGGGCCGATGATGGCGCCGGTCGCGAGGTAGGCGATGATCAGCGGCTGCTTGAAGCGCCAGGTGACGGCTGCGATCAGCGCGGCGGCCCCGGTGCAGATGCCGATGCTCGAGAGGAGCCCGAGGTCTGTGGGGACGTTCACTTCAGGCCGGCGGTGACGCGTTCGGGCTCGTCCCAACGGTCAGGTACGGCCGCCGCGTCGGCGGGATCCGCAAAGACCAGGAACCGCGGGTGGTGCAGGGCGTCGATCACGGTGTCCGCGAGGCGATCCGTTCCGGCGACCGGTTCCTCGAGATCCTCGGCGGGGTGGAGAAGCCGCCCCATGCCGCGTTTACGCGTGTTCTGGCCGACCCGAGGCCCGCCGGACGGGGTCGCGTACAGGGAGACGTGGATGCCGCGTCCCGCGGTGAGCACCGCGACGCCGTGCGTGAAAGTCGCGACAGCCGCATAACCGCTGTCGTACGCAACGTCGTTCGGGCGGGTCCTGCCAAGCGAGCCCGCGGGCACGGCGTTGACGATGTGGCCCGAGCCCCTCTCGGTCATGTGCGGCACAACAGCCATCGTGGTGCGGACCGTGCCGAGCACGTTGGTCTCCAGCATCCACTTCCAGTCGCTCGGCTTGATGCGGTCGACCGGGCCCTCGAGCAGGACGCCCGCCATGTTGATGAGGATGTCGACCTGGCCCATCGTCGTGATCGCGTCGCTGACGAGGGAGCGCACAGAGGAGTCGCTGCGCACGTCCGTGGGCAGCGCGTGGGCGGCGTCCGTGGTGCCCATCTCCAGGATCTCTTCCACCGTCCTTTCCATACGCTCGGCATCGAAGTCGGCGATGACCACCCGTGCGCCCTGCCGCGCCACCGCCTTGGCGACGGTCCTCCCGATGCCGCTGGCGCCCCCGACGATGACAACGACCTTGCCTGTAAGGGCGCCGCGCGCCATGGGATCGTCTGTCACGGCGGGCATTCTAGTTGTCGCGACCGGCCGTTCAGCAGTCGCCGGGCGCGCGCAGGGCGCAAAACAGCGCCGGCCGCGTGCAGGGCGGGCGTGGCTTAGAGGCGGTGCAGGAACGCGACCCGAGGCGCGATCGCGTAGTTGAGCTGGATGAGCACGATCAGCCCGATGCTCAGTCGCGTGTCGATGACGCACAGGATCGTCGCCAGCAGGTAGAGCAACTGAGCGATGTAGACGCGCCGGCGGACCGCCCGCAAGATCATCCCCCTGTTGGCCGGGTTGAAGAGCCGGGCCCGTCCCGCGTACTCGGCGCCGGCGAGGATCAGCGTCCCAAGGACCAGGATGTTGAGCCAGTACTCGATCAGCGCGAGTTTCAGCGTGTAGTGGTTGGCCAGGAGGTTGGTCGAGAACGGGACCAGCGTCACAAAGAGCAGGAAGGCGAGGTTGATCCAGGTGTAGTCGCGATTCGAACGCTCGAGCTGGCTCAGCTGAGTCTGCTGCCCCACCCAGAAGATGCCGAGAGTCAGAAAGCTCATGAAATAGGTGACGACGCTGGGCATCAGGTTCAAGAGGGCGTGCCACAGATCGGAGTCGTTCTTCACAGCCTGCATCGTCGGCACGGCCAGGGTCAAAACGAGCAGAGTCATGCCGACGGCGAAGATTCCGTCCGATAGGCCCGAGAGTCGGTGGAGGCTGCTGCCCGCAAGCTCGTTGTAGTAGCGGCTGTGCTCGTCCGGCTCGCTCACGAGCTAAGGGTAGATTTGTTGCCGATGCCTCTTCCCCATGATGTGGCCTTCTTCCAGACGGCGGCCGAGCTGCGCGCCTGGTTTGAGGCCAACCACGACAGGGCGGACGAGCTGTGGATCGGTTATCACCGCAAGCGAACCGGCCGGTCCTCGGTGACCTGGCAGGACGTGGTCGACCAAGAGCTCTGCTTCGGTTGGATCGACAGCGTCCGCTACTCGCTTGGCGACGACAAGTCGGCCCAGCGGATAACACCACGCCGGAAGGGCAGCGTTTGGAGCGCGATCAACATCAAGCGCTTCGAGGAGCTCGAGCGGCTGGGCCTTGTTCTCCCCAGCGGGCGCTCAGCGTTCGGGCGGCGCGATCAGGCGAGGTCCCGGATCTATGCCTACGAGAATCGCGCGCGCGGCCTCGAGGCCGCTCACGAAGCCGAGTTCCGCAAGCACAAGACGGCCTGGAAGTTCTTCGAGTCGCAGCCTCCGTCCTACCGCCAGGTCGCCTCCTACTGGGTCGTCAGCGCCAAACGTGAAGCGACCCGAACGCGACGGCTTACGTTCTTGATCGAGCACTCCAAAGCCGGGCGGCGGATACCGCAATTTGGACGTAACCGCGCTCCTTAGACCGGGTTCCGAGAAGCGACGTTTAGCACATACTTACCGGCGGCTTCGCGGGGGTGGGGCATGTCACTTATGGCTTCCCCAACACCGCGAATGAACGGGCTTCGGCCGGAGCGGCGCGCATGAGCGCAGCCGCCCTCCTGCACGGAGTCAACGCGGCCGTGGTGCTCGCTATCGCGGCCTTCGCCCTCTGGCGCGCGGTCAATAAGCCGAGTCGTCTGAAAGTAGACGCGGCGCTGCTGCTGGGTACGGCTGCGGTCGTCGTCGTCGTCCGCTCCGCGAGCGTCGAGATCGGGGTCATCGCCAGCAGCCTGGCGGTGCTTTACCTGCTGCTGCGGCTGCTCGACGACTTTGTCAAAGTCCCTCCTGCGATCCACGCCGTGGCCGTTGGTGGCTGGGTCGCGTGCACCGTCGTCCTGGTCCTCGGCGGCGCGCCGATCCCGCTGTGGGCCGGTGCCATCCTGGCCTTTTATTCAGCAGTCTTCGTCGGTTACCTGACCCTCGGATTTGCCCGCCTGGCCTCCACGCTTGCGGACCTCAACCGGCGTCGGATTTCGACGGCGGCCGTCGCCACGCCCCTGCTGGCGGCGGGACTCGCCATCGACGCTGTCTCTTACTACGCGTCGCCGTCGGCGGAATGGGCGATGGTCGTAGCCGACGGGCTGACGACACTCGGCGCGATCGGCTACGTCATCGCCTTTGCGCCGCCCCGCTGGTTGATCGCGTTCTGGCGCGAGCCGACGCTGCGCCAATTCATCCTCGACACCGTGAGGTTGTCCGGCAGCGACCACGTCGATGGCGCCGTCGCCGACCTGGAGAAGCTCGCCGTGCGAGTCATCGGAGCCGCCACCGTGTCCGTTGGCCTGTGGAATTCCGAGTCATCCACGTTCAGGTTTGCGCGGACCGGCATGGAGGTGCCGCTGGTCGGCAGCATGACGGGAGAGATCTTTGAATCGCAAAAGGCTGCCTTCAGGCTGCGTCGCAACATCCCGAAAACGACGTTCGCCCTCTTGCTCTCCAGCGATGTGAGTCGTGCCGCCGCCCTGCTGGGGGCCCCGGTGAGCGTCGCCGGCGAGCGGTACGGGGTGTTGATGGCCTCAGCCGATCGGGTGCCCTTTTTCGCCGAGCACGACCTTGCCCTCGTCGACCTGATCGCCGTCCAGATCGCGCTGGTGATCCAGAGCGTCCACCGCAACCAGGCCTTTCGCCAGCAAGCAGAGCTGCTTGACTCGGCCAACCGGCACAAGGCGCAGTTCCTGGCCAGCATGAGCCACGAGCTGAGGACGCCACTCAACGCGATCCTCGGCTTCTCCCAGCTCCTGCGCGACGACAAGGACGGCCACTATGCCCCTGAGACGAGGGACAAGTTCCTGAGCCAGATCAACACCAGCGGCCAGCACCTGCTCTCGCTGATCAATGAGGTCCTCGACCTGTCGAAGGTCGACGCCGGGCAGATGGATCTGCACCTCGAAACGATCGGCGCCGGGGAAATCGTCGAGACGGTCGTCGCGACCGTCGAGCCGATCGCCAGGTCGAAGAACATCACGGTCGTGGTTCCGCCGACCGAACGCATCGACCTGGTTGCCGACCCCGGGAAGCTCAAGCAGATGCTGCTCAATCTTGTTTCCAACGCGATCAAGTTCACCGCGGCGGGGGGCCGGGTCACCATTGAGGTCCAGAAATTCGGGACTGAAGTCCGCTTTGCCGTGTCGGACACCGGAATCGGGATCTCGGCATCGAACCTTCCTCGCCTTTTCACCGAGTTCCAGCAGCTGGACGCGGGTCCAGGGCGGCGCCAGGAGGGAACGGGCCTCGGCTTGGCCCTGACCAAGCGCTTCGCCGAGCTGCATGGCGGCAACGTGGCCGTGCGCAGCGAGCTCGACAAGGGCAGCACGTTCACGCTCAGCCTGCCTGCGAGCGGCAAGAGTCCGGCAAGTCAGGCAGCGACGGACTCGCCCAGCGGTCTGGCAGAGTCACGCCGGCCCTTGATCCTGGTCGTCGAGGACAACCCCGCGGCCGCCGAGATCCTGACGCGATACCTGGAGGCGGGCGAGTTTCGACACCACATCGCCACCAACGGCCCGGACGCAGTCAGGCTGGCGCGCGAGCTCAAGCCGGTGGCGATCACGCTGGACATCCTCTTGCCCGGAATCGACGG
>WNFT01006637.1_pt1 | contig 10197 bp, 7 predicted proteins | sample 5400191 | NCBI WGS metagenome assembly WNFT01 (sample SAMN13153359, study PRJNA577476) | soil metagenome | isolation source: 80 cm saprolite under Madrone tree | place: USA:California | collected 2016-06-14 | reverse complement strand
CATAGAGGATTCGTGATGACCGATCGCAAACTGTCCGCACCGATTTCAAATGCGCGCAGGATAGCCGTTTCGACGATTGCGGCGACGCTGCTGTCGGCGACGGGCTTTAGCGTCGATACGGCGGTCGCTCAGCAACCGCCAGCTACGCCGCCACGTCCGGCGGCTCCAGCGCCGCGCCCGGCGGCTCCAGCCCCGGCACCCCCGGCTGCTCAAAAGCCAGGGGCGCCCGCGGCCGCGCAAAAACCGCCTGTCGCGCCGCCAGGTCAGGCGCAGACGGCGACGCCCGAGATGCCGCAGCTCATCTATTCGCCGTGGGCGAAATTCTGCGGCAAGGGCAATGACCCCGGCGCCAAGGAGGTCTGCTTCACCGGCAAGGACGCCCGCACCGAAGCCGGTCAACCGGTCGTGGCCGCGGCACTGATCGAGCCGGAAGGCGAGCCCAAGAAGCTGTTCCGCGTGACCCTGCCGAGCCCGCTCCAGTTGCAATACGGCACCCGTATCGTCATCGACAAGGAGGCACCGATCAGCGGCGCCTTCTTCACCTGCTTCGCTAACGGTTGCATGGCCGACTATGAGGCCACGCCCGAACTGGTCGGCAAGCTCAAGAAAGGCCAGATGCTGCAGATCCAGGCGATCAACCTTGCCGCCGCTGCGATCACCTTCCCGCTGCCGCTCGCCGACAACTCCGGCAACAGCTTCCTGAAGGCCAACGAAGGTCCGCCCACGGACCCCAAGGTGTTCGAGGAGCAGCAGAAGAAGCTGCAGGAGGATTTGCAGAAGCGCGCCGACGAGTTGCGCAAGAAACTCGAAAGTCAGGGTGGCGCGCCACCGAAATAGAGCTTGATCGCAGGTGGCAAGTCCTCAAAAGCGCGCCGCCGGCGCGCTTTTTATTTCCGCGGCATAAGGAAGATGTAGGGGCGACCCTTGTGATCGCCCTGTTTCCGGCGGACGGAACGGGCGACCACAAGGGTCGCCCCTACAGCAGACAATGTTGGAGGACGCCGCTTGCGATCTTCCAACGTTATGACTTTGATCGATGTTTCAATCCCGCCAGATTTGCTGAAGCGATCGACTACTTACCGCTTGAGCCCGGCGGCGGTGGCGACGCGCGACCATTTTTCGAGATCGCTGCGGATGAAGGTGGCAAACTCCGCAGCGGTTCCACCTTCCATGTCGAAGCCCTGCGGCCGCAGCGCCGCGACGACATCGGGCGCTTTCGCCGCCTCATTGGTGGCGCGAGCAAGACTCTCGATCACATCGCGCGAAACGCCGGCGGGCGCTAGCAGCCCAAACCAGCCCGACGTATCGAATCCCGGAATTCCCGCTTCCGAAACGGTCGGCAGGTCGGGCGCGGCGCTCGCCCGCTGCAATCCGGTCGAGGCGAGGGCGGTGATCTTGCCCTCGCTGACGTGCTGGAGGACGGTCGAGGCCGGCGAAAACATCACTTGCAGGCGGCCCGCCAAGAGATCAGTCAGAGCCTGAGCGGTCCCCGCATAGGGCACGTGCACGAGCTTGGTGCCGGCCAACACGTTGAACAATTCGCCGGTGAAATGCGATCCGCTGCCGACGCCGGCCGAGCCGAACGAAAATTGTCCGGGCGTCGCACGCGCAATGCCGATCAGGTCGTTGACGGTCTTGGCGCCGATGGCAGGGTGGACAACCAGGATATTGGGCAGGGTGGTGAATAGCGCGACCGGCGCAAAATCCTTCATCAGGTCGAAATTCAGGTTGGGAGCGGTGGCCGCGTTGATGGTGTTGGCGACGGTGCCCTGCAGCAGCGTGTAGCCGTCCTTTGGGGCATGGGCGACAAAATTGGTCGCAATGTTGCTCCCGGCGCCGGTGCGGTTTTCCACAACGAATTGCTGGCCGAAGAGCATGCCGAATTTTTGCGCGAGGACCCTTGCGGCGATATCGCCCGATGCGCCGGGACCGAAGCCAATGATGATCCGCACCGGACGGACCGGATAGTCCTCGGCCGCCGCAGTTGAAATCCCAGTGAGGCTCCCCATCGCCAAGGCGACTGTGGCGCCAATGCATCGCGACGTTGATGTGGCCATGATCAAGGCCCTCGTTGGCTTGGCACGCGAAACATACCAGACTGGCACATGGCCCGGCATCGAAGAATGCAAATGTGCGGCCGGTTAATCCGCATTGCGGAAAGGGGACCGAATCACCCGCGGTTGTGACGGCCGTCACATTCAGGCGGATTTCGCCCCGAAACGAGAGCGTTTCGAGCCGCCTTGCGGCGGCACCCTCATTGCCCGGAATCTCACGCTGGCGTAGAATGGGAAACAGTCGGCGAGTGGCGTAGCATGCCCCCGCCCTACCAGGGTAGGGAGGGGGCAAAGCTCGCAGCTGAAATTCAAATTCTAAGGAATTGATGTCATGGCGCTCGACCCCCGGGGAGCGGCACTCGCGTTACATCGGTTCGGCTTCGGACCACGACCCGGATCGATCGCGGCCATTGCGGCCGATCCGACTGCCGCGTTCATCGCCGATCTCGATCGACCCAATGCCGGCGAGATCTCCTCCGCCGGCTTGCTGAGCAGCGGCGCGATCAATCGTGCCACAGTTCAGTTCAATGCCGAGCGCACCGCGAAGGAGCGTCTGGAAGCGCGGCGCCGGGAGGAGGCGAAGGCGGCCGCTCAGACAGCCGCGATGGCCGGCCAGATGGCCGGCGAAGCGGTCGCGATGGAGGCCGTCAAGACGCCAAATCCTCAATTGCCGCAGCCTGAAACGCCCATGGCGACAAACCTTTTTGCCGAGGCGAGGACGCATTTCGAGACCGCGCTGCGCGCCGAGACCGGATACGTTGAGCGGCTGGTCTGGTTCTGGGCGAACCATTTCTGCGTCAACGTCGATGCAACCGTTATGTACGGCGCCTATGTGCGCGAAGCTATCAGGCCGCACGTGCTCGGCGGTTTCGCCGACCTCTTGCAGGCCGTCGAGAGTCACCCGGCGATGCTGTTCTATCTCGACAACGCGACCTCGATTGGGCCGATGTCGATTTCCGGGATCAACAATTCTCGCGGTCTCAATGAAAATCTTGCCCGCGAGATTCTTGAACTGCATACGCTCGGCGTGCGTACTGTCTATGACCAGCAAGATGTGACGAATTTCGCCAAGGTCATCACCGGCTGGACAGTTCGCAATTCTGGCCTTGACCCGGAGCACGGCGGGGAGTTTTTGTTCCATCCGCGCATGCACGAACCCGGACCGCAAACAATCCTGGGCAAAGACTATCGCGATACCGGAATGGGACAGGGCCGCGCCGTGCTGGCCGACCTCGCCCGCCATCCGGCGACCGCGAAGCATATCGCGGTGAAGCTCGCGCGCCATTTCATCGCTGATGATCCGCCGCCGGCGTTGGTCGAGACGCTGACCAAGACGTTCCTTAAGACCGATGGCGACCTTTGGAAGGTATCGAAGGCGCTGGTGACGGCCCCCGAAGCAATGGCGCCGGAGCGGGCCAAGATCAAGCGTCCGACCGAATGGGTCATGTCTTATCTGCGGGCCGAGGGCTTCAATATAGTTGATCCACGGACTCTCGTTCCGACCTTGAACCGCCTCGGCGAGCCCCCGGGCCGGCCGCCTTCGCCGAGGGGATTTCCCGATGACAACGGGGCCTGGCTCGAAAATCTGTCCCATCGGCTGGATACTGCCAATGCGTTTGCGCAGAACAATGCCGAGCGGGTCGATCCCAAGGATCTGCTCGAAATCGCGCTGGGGCCGTTGGCATCGGCCGAAACGCGCCAGGCCGTGACGCGCGCCGAGAGCAAGCCGCAAGCCTTGACGCTGCTGTTGATGGCGCCTGAATTCCAACGGAGGTGACAATGGCACTCCATCAAGCGACACGCCGCGAATTGCTGGCCGGGTCGGGCGCGCTGTTCGCCTGGGCCTTTGCGCCGAAACTCGCACACGCGGAAGGCCGCGATCCGCGGTTTTTGACCATCGTGCTGCGCGGCGCGCTTGACGGGCTGGCGGCGGTGGCGCCGGTCGGCGATCCCGATTGGATCCAGCTGCGCGGCGACAAAGCGCTGAAGGCCGAAGGCAATTCGGCGCTGGCGCTGGACGGGTTCTTTGCGCTCAATCCCGCGATGCCGAATCTGCACCGGCTCTATCACGCCGGGCAGGCCATCGTGGTGCATGCCGCCGCGACGCCTTATCGCGAGCGCTCGCATTTCGATGGGCAGGATGTGCTGGAAAGCGGCCTCCCGCGGCCGGCCAAAGCGGAATCCGGCTGGCTCAATCGCGCGCTTGGCGCCCTTGAGGCCGGCGAGCGCGCGCAGAGACCCAATGGCCGCCGAGCACTTGCGGTGGGGCCGGTGACTCCCCTCGTGGTGCGCGGTCCAGCGCCGGTATTTTCCTGGGCACCGCCGCGCCTGCCGCCGGTCGCCGACGAAACGACCCTGCGCCTGCTCGACCTCTATCGGCATACCGACCCGGAATTGGCGCGGGTCATGGAAGATCGGATGGCATTGGCGCCGCTCACCCCGGCCCGACCGGCTGGCGTGCGTCCGCAAGACATGGGGCCGGCGGTGCAGCTCGGTAATATCAATCTCATCAAGTCCTATTTCGCCGAAGTCGCGGGCGCCGCCGGCAAGGTTCTCGCCAGTGCGGACGGGCCGCGGGTCGGTGCGTTGGCGCTGGACGGCTGGGATACCCATGCCAACGAGGGCGCCGTGACCGGGCGCCTGGCAAACCTGCTCGGTGCGCTTGACGGCGCCCTGGCGGCGATCGAACAGAGCATGGGGCCGGCCTGGCAGGAGACCGTGGTGGCGTTGATCACCGAATTCGGGCGGACCGCGCGCATCAACGGCACCGATGGGACCGATCATGGCACCGCCACGGTGGCGCTCTTGGTCGGCGGCGCGCTCAAGGGCGGCCGGGTCGTTGCCGATTGGCCGGGCCTCAAGGAGGCCGATCTCCATGACAAGCGCGACCTCAAGGCCACCGCCGACCTGCGCGCCGTGCTCAAGGGCCTGCTCCGGGATCACCTGCGCGTGGAAGATCGCGTGCTGGCGGCCGATGTGTTCCCGGGCAGCACCGGCGTGATGGCGATGGAGGGGTTGGTGGGGTAAGCCCGTCGTGCGACAATTTGCAGGCGGTTCGTAGAGTGGGTTGAGCCACCGGGTCCGGCCGCGGAGCCTGCCATCGGGCGGGCCAGAGGCCGGACCCGGTGGGCCAGCCCGATGGTAAACTCCGCGAAACCCACCGTCGGCCTCGCCGCTGGAACGCGCTGATGGGTTTCGCTATCGCTCAACCCATCCTACAGCCCCACAGTCGGGCCTCCGTCTTCGCTGCGCTCAGCTGCGCACTTTTACATAGCTCCCCGGTGCATCCTCGATCGGCGCAAACACGCCGCCGCCGGGCCGGCGCGCCTCAACCTCCTCGGCGTCTTGTGCCTTGATCCAGGCGAGCCAGTCGGGCCACCATGATCCGGGGTGTTCGGCGGCGTTGCGCAGCCATCCCTCGACGTCGTCGCCCCGCGGCGTGTCGCCCGTCCAGTATTGATACTTTGTCTTGGCGGGCGGATTGACGACGCCGGCGATGTGGCCCGATCCCGACAGCACGTATCGCATCGGCCCACCGAAGAATGTTGAGCCGAGATAGACCGATTTGGCCGGCGCTATATGATCCTCGCGGGTGGCAAGATTGTAGATCGGGATCGTAATCTGCCTGAGATCGATCCTGATGTTGTCGATCGTAAGCTTGCTCTTCGTGATATTGTTATCCAAATAGCAGTTGCGCAAATAATACGAATGATTGGCCGCCGGCATTCGCGTCGCGTCGGAATTCCAATACAGGAGATCGAACGCGAACGGCGCCTCACCCTTGAGATAATTGTTGATGACGTACGGCCAGATCAGGTCGTTGGAGCGCAACAGGTTGAAGGCGGTCGCCATCTTGGAACCTTCGAGATAGCCGCGGTCGGTCATCTGGCGTTCGATGGCGCCGACCTGTTCCTCAGTCGCGGCGAACACCTTCAAGTCGCCGGCATGGGCGAAGTCGACCTGGGTGGTGAGGAAGGTCGCCGACGTGAGCCGATCGTCCCGCTTTCCGGCCATGTAGGCGAGAGTGACGGCGAGCAGCGTGCCACCCACGCAGTAGCCGACCGCATTGACCTTATCCTCGCCGGTGATCCTGGCGACGACATCGAGCGCTTCGCGCGGCCCTTCGTGCATATAGTCGGCAAAGCCCTTCTGGGCGAGCTTCTCGTCAGGGTTGATCCAGGAAATCACGAATACCGTCAGCCCCCGGTCGACGCACCATTTGATGAAGGACTTTTCCGGCGTCAGATCGAGGACATAATATTTGTTGATCCAGGGCGGCACGATCAGCAGCGGCCGCTTCAACACGCGCTCGGTCGAGGGCGTGTACTGGATGAGCTGCATCAGGGCGTTTTGATAGATGACCTTGCCGGGTGTGATCGCGAGGTTGCGCCCGACCTCGAACTTCGACATGTCGGACTGGCGGATTTTCAGTTCGCCGCCGCCTGCCTCGATGTCCTCGGCAAGCATCTGGGCGCCGCGCACCAGATTCTCCGCGCTCCGGTTCAGGGTGGTGCGCAGCAGCTCAGGATTGGTGAAGATGAAATTCGACGGTGCGAGCGCGTTAACGATCTGGCGTGTGTAGAATTCCGCTTTCTGGCGCACCGCCGGGTCGAGTTGGTCGGCATGCTCGACAAGATAGCTCGCCCAATCGGCGATGATGAGATAAGCTTGCTTGAGGAAGTCGAAATACTGGTTCGACGACCATTCCGGATCGCTGAATCGTTTGTCGCGCGGGTCAGGTCTGACGACCGGGTCGATCGGCTCGCCGGCGAGGCGTCGAGATGCGTTGGCAAACAGATCGAGGAAGCTCTTGCCAAGTCGCGTCTGCATCTCGACGGTGCGCTGCGGATCCACATACCAGTATTCGGCGACCTGGCCGAGCGTCCGCACCGCGTCTGTGATCTCGTTGGAATAGCCAATTGTTTGGCCGCCGTTCTCGCGCGGCCTGAGATAGGCCGCAACCGCGCGGCCACCTTCCTCGATCAGCCGGGCCATGTTCTTGGTCAGCGCTTCGACGTCGATGTTGTACGCAGACGCCTCCGCAGGCGCCGGTTGCGGCACGGCGTCCGGATTTGGCGCCACGGCAGGAATTATTGCGGGTTGCGGCAGCCCACCCTCCTGACCCTCCGTCGCGTGCGGGGAACCGTGGGGAGAGGGCAGGGCCGCGGGCGGGGCTGTCGCCAGTGCCGGCGAATGACCTAAGTGACTATTCGGCTTGCGCACGCTGCCCGGCGCCAGCACGGCCTTCATCTTACGCCGGCGCGGGCCGGGCTTGCTGCGAGGCATGGGCGACCGAGCCATTCTGGATTTATCTTCCATGCTTTGGATATATGGCTGGATAATACGTCGTCGCTACTCTAACATCTACTTGGTTGCCATCGATTTTTACTCTATCCGGATAACCGTCGAAGTCCTGAAGAAATGCTGAGGCCGCGAAACTCCACGGCAAAAATTCCCCGCCAGCGGCAGCCCGTCTTGGGGCTGGCGCTCGTGTGCGCCGGTTCCATCGTTCTGGTCTCTTGTTCCACGGTTTTGTCCGAAATGCCGACGCAGGTCGGCGGGTTGCCGGCCGGGACTCCGCAACGTCCTGCGGTCGCCCCTGATTATCCGGCCGTTCACGAGATGCCTCCGCCCCGCACCGCCACGGTATTGACCGAGGAGGAAAAGAAGAAGGTGGAGGCGGAACTCGCTGCCATGCGCGCCGAGCAAGCGCGTCGGGCGAAGGCCAAAGGTCTGCCGGAGTGATCGGCGCCGCGCGGCGACGAGACTTGAAGCAAATTCCTGCTGCACATCGTTAATACCGTGCTAAAAGCCCGCACCCGCGCGGATAGCTGGCGGCCCGCGCCCGTAGCCCAGATGGAGCGCAGCGAAATCCGGGTTGGGCCGTCCCGGATTTCGCTGCGCTCCATCCGGGCTACCGGGCTGCGACGAATTGTACCCCTGCTACCGGAGTTGCAGGCAGGAGATTGGGAACATGGAAGAATTTCACCGCATCCGGCGCCTGCCGCCCTATGTTTTCGAGCAGGTGAATCGGGCCAAGGCGGCTGCACGCAACCACGGTGCCGATATCGTCGATCTCGGCATGGGCAATCCGGATTTGGCGACCCCGGCCCACGTGATCGAGAAACTTAAGGAAACCGTCGGTCGGCCCCGTACCGATCGCTATTCAGCCTCCAAGGGCATCCCGGGGCTGCGCCGCGCCCAGGCCGCTTACTACGCCCGCCGTTTCGGGGTGAAGCTCAATTCCGACACCCAGGTCGTCGCCACCTTGGGCTCCAAGGAAGGCTTCGCCAATGTGGCGCAGGCGATTACGGCGCCCGGCGACGTCGTTCTCGTTCCCAATCCAAGCTACCCGATTCACGCCTTCGGTTTTCTGATGGCCGGCGGTGTGATTCGCTCCGTGCCGTCCGACCCGACGCCCATGTTCTTCGCGGCGCTGGAACGTGCCTGCATGCACTCGATTCCAAAGCCGCTGGCGCTCGTCGTGTGCTACCCGGCGAACCCGACAGCAGCGGTCGCGGATCTCGACTTCTATCGGGACATCATCGCGTTTGCGAAAAGGCACAGTCTGATCGTGCTGTCCGATCTCGCCTATGCGGAAGTCTATTTCGACAACACCCCGCCGCCCTCGATCCTGCAGGTGCCCGGCGCGATGGATGTGGCGGTCGAATTCACCTCGATGTCGAAGACGTATTCGATGCCGGGCTGGCGCATCGGCTTTGCGGTCGGCAATGAGCGCATCGTCGCGGCGCTGGCGCGAGTCAAATCCTATCTCGACTACGGTGCTTTCACCCCGATTCAAGTCGCCGCGACCGCGGCCCTGAACGGGTCCGATGACTGCATTCGCGAGATGCGCGACACCTACAGGCGCCGCCGCGACGTGCTGGTCGAAAGCTTTGGCCGGGCCGGTTGGCACATTCCGCCGCCGCGTGCCTCGATGTTCGCGTGGGCGCCGCTGCCGGAGCCATTCCGTACCCTCGATACCGTCGAGTTTTCCACTCTCCTGATCGAAAAGGCGGAGATCGCGGTATCGCCGGGCATCGGGTTTGGCGAGCACGGCGAAGGCTTTGTGCGCATCGCCCTGGTCGAGAATGAGCAGCGCATCCGCCAGGCCGCCCGCAACCTGCGTCGCTTCCTTGAAACCAGCCCCGAAAAGTTGCACAACATCGTCCCTCTGGCGAGGCGGCGTTGAGCGGCTGCGGTCCTGGCTCCTGGTGCCCAAGCGTTGGAAGCTGAACACTAACAGGCGATAGATGGTTGCGCCTCTGAAAGCCGGTCTTGCCGGTCTTGGCACGGTTGGTTCTGCCGTGGTGCGCCTCATCACGCAGCAACGCCGTCTGATCGAGGCGCGGTGCGGACGCGGTATCGAGGTGGTTGCGGTCACCGCACGAACGGCCGACAAGACGCGCGATCTTGGCGAAGCTCAGCCGCGCTGGGTCTCCGACCCTGCGACCCTTGCTGCCGACGCAGGGATTGACGTTTTTGTCGAACTGATGGGCGGCGACGGCGATCCGGCGAAGCTTGCGGTCAAGACCGCGCTTGCCGCCGGAAAAGCGGTCGTGACGGCAAACAAGGCGCTTCTCGCCAAGCATGGCGTCGAGCTCGCGGCTCTTGCCGAGAAGCATGGCGTGGCGTTGAATTTCGAAGCTGCGATCGGCGGCGCCATTCCGATCGTGAAGACGCTGCGTGAGGGCGTGTCCGGCAACTCGTTCGCGCGCGTCTACGGCATCCTCAACGGCACCTGCAATTACATTCTCACCAGAATGGAGCAAGAGAAGCTCTCCTTCGCCGAATGTCTCAAGGACGCGCAGCGCCTCGGCTATGCGGAAGCCGATCCGACGTTCGATGTTGAGGGCTTCGACACCGCCCAGAAGCTCGCGCTTATCGCGAGCCTCGCATTCGGCATTCGCGTCAACCCGGATGCGGTGTACGTTGAGGGCATTTCCTCGATCACGCCCGAAGACCTCGATGCGGCCGATGCACTCGGCTATCGGGTCAAGCTGCTCGGCGTTGCGGTGCGCACCGCACAGGGGATCGAGCAACGGGTTCACCCCACCATGGTGCCGAAAGAGAGCGCCATCGCCCAGGTCATGGGCGTGACCAACGCTGCCTCGCTCGACGCCGACGGCATTGAGCCGATCAC
>WNFT01006635.1_pt1 | contig 10197 bp, 5 predicted proteins | sample 5400191 | NCBI WGS metagenome assembly WNFT01 (sample SAMN13153359, study PRJNA577476) | soil metagenome | isolation source: 80 cm saprolite under Madrone tree | place: USA:California | collected 2016-06-14 | reverse complement strand
TTGGTGCGCCGCTTGATCGATGAATTCGAGGGCCCGGTCACTGGGACCAGCGCTAACATTTCCGGGTTTCCTTCGTGCTCAAGCTCTGAGCAGGTGATGAAGCAGCTCGGTACGCGAGTGCCGCTCGTTTTAGACACCGGTGAAACCGGCGGGACGCTGGCATCAACTATCGTGGAATTGACTGGCGACACCTGGAGGATCGGCCGGGAAGGCGCGATCCCCGTGGCCGAAATCGAGAAGGCGCTGGAATAGCGTCGCGCAAGGCTGCATTCGAGCGAATCAGTGGCAAAGCGCGGGTCGAGATTGGTGGGGCTGGATTCAATGAGAAAGCGAGAGAAGGGGGTCGCCGCGAGAGGAATGAGAACACGAAGCGAGGGACAGCGAAACAAGGAAGCAAGGAAGTAGTGAGGTAAAGAAAAACTGCGACCTCGATCGAGTGCCGTTAACGCGGCGGAGCATAAGATATTTTACCGAGGATTGCGGCGCCCCGGGCGCCGGTTGCAGAGGGAAGGTTCGCAGGACGCTGATGAAATGTTTCATAAGCCAGCAAAGCAAAGGCGAGTGCTTCTTTAGCGTCGATAGGAATTCCGAAGTCAGAAGAACGCCGAATCGTGAAGAGTGAAACCTCTTCGGGTAGTGGCGGAGCCTTTTGACCGGGACCAGGGAGCTTCACCCCGATAAGAATCCTTTTTCTACGGTCCGCCCCGGAATACACCTTGCGGGGTGGGACGAGCGCAAATATTTGCAGTGCGTCCATAAGCAGGGGATTTTGAGCGCCGCCGCCGGAGACAATAATCTCTTCAATTTTGTGTTTGGGCAGAACGAAGGTGTGCAGCGCATCTGCGACGGAGACCGCAGTGAAGGTCGCGACGGTCCGTATGAGATCATTGGGTTTGACATTGTAGCGGCGGCCAAGGGCCAGGAGTTTCTTGGTATACGTGGCCCCGTAATATTCGCGCCCTGTGGATTTTGGCGGCTTGAGTTTGAGGTACGGATCCTTCAGAAGCGCTTTCAGGAGTGGCCTGCTGAGGTAGCCAATTCGCGCCAACTTCGCATCCTTGTCAAACAGCTGGCGGCCACGAGTAAAGTGCTGGACGAGGGCGTCAATGAGCATGTTACCCGGACCAGTGTCGAATGCGAACACCTGTTCGGGCTGCGCGCCTGCCGGAATAACGGTGATGTTGGCGATTCCGCCGATATTCAGCGAAACGCGGCCGAGTTTCGGATGGCGATAGAGCGCGTAATCGGCAAAAGGCACGAGCGGAGCGCCCTGGCCGCCGAGTGCCATGTCTGCCGGGCGGAAGTCGCCGACTGTCGTGATGCCGGTGCGCGCGGCGATAACCGAAGACTCTCCGATCTGCAAAGTAGACGCAGTTGGCGATCCAAAATAGAGAGCCGGTCGGCCCTGATGGAAAATCGTCTGCCCGTGATTGCCAATCAGATCGATGCGCCGCGATGGAATGCCAAATTTCTTGCACGCGGCGAGCGCGGCGTCGGCGTAAATCTGCCCCAGGAGAAAATGGAGCTGGCTCAATTCGCCGGAAGGAATTGGATTCTGCTCCGCTACGCGCAAAATCTCTTTCCGCACCGCCGGCGAAAAGCAGACGCTCGTGTGTCCCAGCAGCTTTATCTTTAAATTGGGCGGCGCGCCGGAGATTCGCGCCAGCGCAACATCAATCCCATCCGCAGAGGTGCCGGACATCATGCCGAGAACAAGCATGGGCTTATCGCTCATGAGATTTGTTTCTTCAGTTCGGCGAGGAGATTGAGCGCATCAAGGGGCTTCAACTGGTCGAGGTCGGCGCCGCGCAGTTTTTCAAGAACCTCGCGGTCAAGCGCGGTGAAGAGCACCTGCTGATTGCCGTTCTTGTTCACCAGATCGGAGGCGCCAGGCGAAAGAGTTTCGCTGAGTTCGTGCTCGCTCTGCTCATGCCGCTTCAAGACTTCGCGGGCGCGCTCAATCACGCTGCGTGGAAGGCCCGCGAGCCGCGCGACTTCGATGCCGTAGCTCTTGTCCGCGCTGCCAGGCTCGACGCGGCGCAGGAAAATAATCTCGCTGGGAGTCTCTTTCACAGAAACGTGAACGTTTTTCACCGCAGGGAGAAGATCGCCAAGCTCCGTCAGCTCGTGGTAATGCGTGGCGAAGAGCGTGCGCGCGCGGGTGTGCTTCTGGAGATGTTCGACGACCGCCCAGGCGATGGATAGCCCATCGAACGTGGCGGTGCCGCGTCCGACTTCGTCCAGCAGCACCAGGCTGGCGGGAGTGGCATGATTTAGGATGGCGGCGACTTCGCTCATTTCCACAAGAAAAGTGGAACGTCCGCGCGCCAGATTGTCGCTGGCGCCGATGCGCGTGAAGATGCGGTCGGTGATGGGCAGCTTCGCCTGTCGCGCGGGAACGAAGGACCCCATCTGCGCCATCAGGACAATCAGCGCGGACTGGCGCAGATACGTAGACTTGCCGCCCATGTTCGGCCCGGTGATGAGCAGAAGCTGCTGGCGTCCGGGCTCGAAGCAGAGGTCGTTGGGAACAAAGCGCTCGCCTTTTTGGCGAAGGAGCTCTTCAATTACTGGGTGGCGCCCGCCGATAATGAGGAGTTCCCCAGTGGAGTTGAATTCCGGGCGGGAATAGCCGCGGTCGGCCGCCAGTTTTGCGAATGCAGTGAGCACATCCATCTGCGCGACGGCTGCAGCCGTGCGGCGAAGGCGCGCGGCTTTGGCGGCCACCGACGAACGCACATCGATAAAAAGTTGCCGCTCAATCTCCAGGATGCGCTCGTCGGCGGCGAGGATTTTCCTCTCATATTCTTTCAGTTCGGAGGAAGTAAACCGTTCGGCGTTGACCAGCGTTTGTTTGCGCTCGTAGTCCGCGGGAGCAAGATGCAGGTTGGCTTTCGAGATTTCAATGTAATAGCCAAAGATTTGGTTGAAACGAATCTTCAGTGAGCCGATGTTGGTCCGCTTGCGTTCGCGCTCTTCCATAGCCGCGATGATCTGTTTGCTGTGCTGGCTGAGGTTGCGAAGTTCATCCAGCTCGGCATGGTAGCCGCTGCGAATCATTCCGGGATCGGTGGCGAGAGCCGGTGGCTCGTCGGCGATGGCGCGTTCCAGCCGATCGCGCACGTCGGCGAGTTCGTCGATTTCCTGGTGGAGCTGGCGTAGAAGTTCGCTGCCTCCAGCGGGAGGCGGCGTGAGGAAATTCTTAAGCACCGGGAGCTGCGCAAGCGACTTGCGCAGCGCCACAAGTTCCCGCGGAGTCGCAAGTCCCAGGGTGATCCGGCTGGTGAGCCGCTCGAGGTCCAGGATGCCTTTGAGTTCCTTGCGAATTTCCCCGCGGACAACCGTTTGCTGGACGAGGTGCGCGACGGCGCCGAGGCGGGACTCGATGGCTTCGCTGTCAATCAGTGGCCGCAGAACCCAGGAGCGCAAGAGACGCGCGCCCATGCCGGTTACGGTGGCGTCCAGCGCGGCAATGAGGGTGGTGGGTCCGCTGGTGCGGCTGGATTCCTCGGTGAAAATAGGCGCGAGCAGTTCCAGGTTGCGCACGGAAACGGGGTCGAGGACCAGGGCTTCGTGTTGTTCGTAGTATCGGATGCGGTCGAGATGACGCAACGCCTCGACGCCGGAGGCATCCACTTTTTCGTTCGCTGCCGAGCGGTCCCCGCGAGCGGCATTTTCGCGCAGATAGTGAACGATGGCACCGGCTGCCGCTAGCGCTTGCGGGTGATCGTCCAGTCCGAAACCGGTGAGTTCGGCGACGCCAAACTGCTCGCGCAGGATGCGCTCGGCATAGTCGCGCTGAAAAACCCAATCTTCGAGGCGCGACTCCACGCCGCCAACCCCTTCGAGTAGCGAAGTCTTCGCCGTTTCGAAGAGCTGTTGCGGCCGGGGAAGCAGCGTCTCCCGCGGACGAAGCAATTGGAGTTCGTCGCGAAGCGCATCATCCGCGCGTGCGCCGGAAAATTCCGTGGCCTGAAATTCACCCGTGGAGAGATCGACGAAAGCCAGGCCAATCGGGGAACCCGAAGAATGTTTGGCGACGGAAGCGAGGAAACTGTTTTCGCGAGCGTCGAGGACTGCGCCGTCGGTAGCCGTACCCGGAGTGATGACGCGCACCACTTCGCGGCGGACCAGCTTCTTGCCCGGGCCGGGCTGTTCCATCTGATCGCAGATCGCGATCTTGAAGCCGGCGCGAATCAGGCGCGCGAGGTAGCCATCGGCGGCGTGGTACGGCACGCCGCACATAGGAATGGGCTGGCCCTTTTCGCGGTTGCGCGAAGTGAGCGTGATTTGCAGTTCGCGCGCGGCGATGATCGCATCTTCGTAGAAAAGTTCATAGAAGTCGCCCAGGCGGAAGAGCAGCAAGGCGTGCGGATAGCGCGCCTTGATGGCGTGATACTGCTGCATCAGCGGTGAATTCGGCTCACTCATTCTTTAGAAGCCAGTTGCCGATTCCTTGATACCCAGATGCGTCAGCAAGAAAGCATAATCAAGGGCAATCTCGCGCAAATAATCGTAGCGGCCGGAAGCGCCGCCGTGTCCCGCACCCATGTTGACTTTCAGCAGCAGCGGATTGGAATCGGTTTTCAGCGTACGCATTTTCGCAACGTATTTCGCCGGTTCCCAGTACATCACCTGACTATCGTTCAGTCCCGTTTTTACCAGTATCGCAGGGTAAGGCTTCCGTTCCAGGTTGGTGTAAGGACAATACGACTTCATGTAGAAATAATCTTCCGCGATTTGCGGATTACCCCATTCCTCGTATTCGCCCACGGTCAGCGGAAGATAAGCATCGAGCATGGTGTTCAGCACGTCCACAAAAGGCACATGGATGATGACCATGCGAAAAAGATCGGGGCGCATGTTCGTCACCGCGCCCATCAGAAGCCCGCCTGCGCTACCACCTTCGATGACGAGCTTTTCCGGCGTCGTGTAGCGCTGCGCAATGAGGTGTTCGGCCGCGGCGATAAAGTCCGTGAACGTGTTGTGTTTTTGTCGCATTCGTCCAGCGTCGTGCCAAGGCTTTCCAAGCTCTCCGCCGCCGCGGACGTGAGCGATAGCGTAAACGACGCCACGATCTAGCAAGCTCAGCCGATTCGAACTGAAATTGACCGGCACGGAAATTCCGTAGCTGCCGTAGCCGTAAAGCAGAAACGGGGCGGAACCGTTGCGAGGCGTATCGCGGCGGTAGACGACGGAAAGAGGTAAGCGCGTTCCGTCAGGGGCTGTGGCATGTAGGCGCTCGCTCACGTATTGCGCTGGATCGTAGCCACCAAGAACGGGTTGCTGCTTTCGAAGGGTTCTTTCTCGAGTGCGAACGTCGTAGTCAAAGATGGAGCGAGGAGTCACGAACGATTCGTATTGGAATCGCATATCGGAAGCGCCAAACTCCGGATTTTCTCCCAGCGATGCGTTATAAGCGGGCTCGGCGAATTCGATGCGATGCGAAGCCGCCAGAGCGTTCGGAGCGCTCGCGATCAAATCCACGATGCGGAGATAAGGAAGGCCGCCCTCGCGTTCAAATAGCACGAGGTGAGTCTGGAAAACTTCCACGGCAGCGAGCATGACTTCCGGGCGATTGGGAATGGTCTCGCGCCAGAATTCTCGCCGAGTGTCGCTCACCGGGGCAGTCACGAGGCGGAAGGTGCGCCCGCCGGAATTCGTTCGGATGTAAAACAGTCCGTCAGTCGGATTTGGAGCCAGCCCGGGATGTTCCGCGGCAAGCGGACCCGGATGATGATCCGCGTAATATTCATGGTTGTCTTCGCGGGGCGTAATGAGCCGGAATTCTCCGGCAGGCTGGTCGGCTCGCAAGTACCGGACTTCGCTGGCCGTATGGCTCGCGATGGTCAGGAGAAGAAAAGCGCCGCTGCGCGTGCGTTCCACTTCGATTCGAAAGCGCTCGTCGGCTTCCTCATATAAGAGTTGGTCCGGTTCCGTGGAGCCCAGAACGTGCCGGTAGAGCCGGTGCGAACGCTTCGTCGTTTCGTCTTCGACAGTGTAGAAAAGTGTGCGATTGTCGGAAGCCCAGGCGACACTGGTCACACGTTCGAATCGCTCGGGAAAGGTTTTCCCGTCGCGCAGGTCTTTGATTTGAAGCACGTATTGGCGGAAACCCGTGGTATCGGTTGAATAGGCAAGCAGATTGTTGTCTTCGCTCACCTCGAAGGAATCCAATCCAAGAAACGAATGGCCCTCGGCGAGTTGATTGAGATCGAGGAGGAGTTCTTCGGCACCGAAATCGTCAACGGGTTCGCGGAAGTGCTGTGGGTACTGCTGGCCTTCGAACGTTTTGGTGAAATAAAGATACCCGCGGCGCCGATAGGGAACGGAAAGATCCGTTTGCTGGATGCGCCCCAGCATTTCCTGGTAGAGCTTCTCCTGGAATGCTTCGGTCGGCTTCAGAATGGCATCGGTATAGGCGTTTTCGGCTTCCAGGTAGGCAATGACTTCAGGGTTTTCTTTGCTGCGGAGCCAGGCGTAATGGTCGACGCGGCGGTCGCCATGCAAAACGTGCTCGACAGGCTCGCGGCGGGCGACCGGGGGCCCGAGAATTGCCTCCCCGGACGTTTCGGGCGAAAGCACTGGCGCGGCCATCTTTGCTTCGAGATCCATGAGTCTCTTTGAGTGGTGCGCACGGCAGGACTGCGCGCCGGGCGTAGCGAATCGCGTGCGTCCGTTATACTACTACGGAACTCGGCGACGGGAGAAAGCAGCCGGGTCCGGTGTTGGCAACGCCATGGCCAGAGAGACTGAAATCAAGTTGAAGATTAGCGATGTGCCGGCGTTTCATCGCGCTTTGAAGCGCATCGGAGCGCGCCCCGTCGGTCCCGGAACCTCCAAGGTTCATGAGGAAAATGTGATTTTCGATACGCCGCAAGGTGGTCTGGCCAAGCACGGCCAATTGCTGCGCATCCGCACGGAGACGCCGCAAACCGGAAGCAAGCCGAAGAAGGGCGGACCGAAACAGCGTGTGGTCTTGGCCTTCAAGCAGCCCATGACACGCCTAGCGGCAGAGATGGAAAGCGGATCAGACGGGTCGTATAAAGTCCGCGAAGAGATAGAAGTCGAGGTTGCTGAGGCCGGAAACCTGACCAGGATTTTCGAAGGGTTGGGGATGAGCGGCTGGTTTCGCTATGAAAAGTACCGCACCACTTTTCGACTGCCCGGTTCGAAGGCCTGGGCCAAGGGTCTTCTGATTGAACTCGACCAAACACCGATAGGGACCTTCGTGGAACTGGAGGGACCCGCCGCGGCGATCGATCGCGCCGCCGGGGAGCTGGGCTATTCGAAGCGCGATTACGTGTTGAAGAACTATCTCCGTCTGTATCTGGAAGACTGCCGCCGCAAGGGCCAACAACCCAGTCACATGCTTTTTCCGAACCGCCGGTGACCCTCCCTGTTCTCCTTCGAACAAAAAAATCGCCTCGCAAGTCCTTTTTTTGTTGACTTCGAGAAGCACGCAGCTTATCAATGCAACTGTGACTGCGATTTGGTCACAAGACGGAGTAAATTTCCTCTCGATGAGTGCGGGCAGCGAACTCGAACCTGGCCCTAGTTGGTCGGGGCAGGAGAGCGGCCAGAGATTGGTAGTTGGGCCGGGTGTCCTGATGATGTCGCGCGAGGCGCAAGCCACGGCGCGAGCGTCCGGGCGGGGAGGGTCCACTGGCGGCTAAAGGTAAGTCCATTCGTATGAGGCACTTGCCCGCCGCCGAGGCTTTCCGGTGCGCGGGTTTTTTATTGCAGAGAGGAAGCTCGAAAGTAAAGGCGTCCGAGCAAGTCCGCGGATGCGCGAGGAGGGTGAGGGTATGGATATTTACGCGACAGAATTGATGGGCGCCAAAACTTACGACGTGGCCGGGAATTATGTTGGGCGCGTGCGCGAATTTTTTATCGAGCCCGCGGAAGCGCCCAACCGCGTGTCGCACTACCTGTTGTCGCGGGGGCACTTTCAACCGCTGGTGGCCAAACACAATCAGGTGGCGTCGGTAGCGGCAGGGAAGATGGAGTTGAGCGTCAGTGAACGGGCCCTGGAACTCTACCAGCCGAATGAGTCGTGGCTGGCGGTGCAAAAAGACTTGTTGGATCAACAGATCATCGATACCCGGGGCCGCAAGGTCGTGCGTGTCAATGACGTCGATCTCACGCCGATTCGCACCAATGGAAACGTGGAGCTGCGCGTGTCGCAAGTGGATGTGGGACTCCCGGGAGCGGTGCGGAGGCTGCTGCAAGGGGTGGTGCCTCCCAAAGTAGTTCGCAAGCTGCAGAGCAAATTGCCGCAGGGCGCGATTCGCTGGGAATTTGTGAACCTTGTCGAACCGGACCCCATGCGCCGGGTGAAGCTGCGCATCACGCACGAAAAGCTGGAGGACCTGCATCCGGCGGACCTTGCGGAAATCATGGAACACCTGTCGGCGGCGGAGCGGCAGGGAATCATCGCTTCGCTGGATGAAGAGACGGCGGCGGCGGTACTCGCGGAATTGGACGAACGGCTGACGACGCAAATCGTGGAAAAACTGGATCCGGAGAAAGCGGCGGACATTCTGGAGGAGATGGCCCCCGATGCGGCAGCCGATCTGCTCGCGGATTTGTCCAAGGAAACCTCCGAAGAACTTCTGCATGAAATGCCCGGGCAGGAAGCTGATGAAGTTCGTGAACTGCTGGAATTCGATCGAGCGACGGCGGGCGGCATGATGAATACGGAATTCGTGTTCGTGGGCGAGGCCTCCACGCGAGAGGAAGTGCTGGAGTGGATGCGCGGGCAGGAAATCAATTTTGACCAGCTGGACACCATTGTTCTGCTTGATGGTTCTGCGCAGTTTTCCGGCACAGTCCCCGTCGCGCGGCTGCTACTGGCGGCGCCCGATCAACGCATGAACGAACTGAAGATGGAGCCGCTGCTCAGCCTGCCCGCGAGCGCCGATGACAAAGAAGTCTTCGAACTTTTCGACAAGTACAATCTGCGGATGTTGACGGTAATTGATAAAGAAAACCGGCCGATTGGCGCGATCACCGTGGACGACGTGGTGTCAAAGCTGCTGAAAGACTAGAAAAGGGAATTCGAGCAGAGCGATGAACTGGGACGCCATTACCGCGAAGTTTGACCGCGTGAGGACAGGCGACACGGATTTGCAGAAAAAAATCCGCGGACTGCGCCGGCGCTTGACGCTGCTGCTGGCCGTGGTGGGTCCGGGGCTGATCACGTCGAATGTGGACAACGACGCCGGCGGAATTTCGGTTTATACGCAGGCCGGAGCTCAATACGGCTACGCTCTTCTCTGGTCTCTTATCCCGATGACGATTGCACTGTACGTCACGGAAGAGATGTGCGCGCGGATGGGTGTGATCACCGGCAAAGGGCTCTCTGATCTCATACGCGAAGAGTTCGGTTTTCGCTCGACGTTTTTTGTGATGATCACGGGGTTTTTTGTGGACTTGGCCAACGTTGTTGCTGAATTTGCCGGTGTCGCGGCGGCCATGCAAATTTTCGGAGTCAACAAGTACATTGCCGTGCCGATCGCAGCAATCGTCGTTTGGATCCTGGTCATTCGAGGAACATACCGCCAGGTGGAGGTAATTTTCCTCTTCGCGTGCGTCCTGTATCTGTCCTACGTGTTTTCCGCGTTCCTGGCCAAGCCCGATTGGCTGATCGCCGCGAAAGAAACGGTGATTCCGAATCTGAGTCTCCGACCAGGCTACCTGCTCATGCTGACGGGATTGGTGGGAACCACGATTGCGCCCTGGCAGTTTTTTTATCTGCAAGCTGGATTCGTGGAGAAGAAAGTGGGGCCGCGCCAGTATCGGCAGGCGCGCGCGGACGTGCTTATCGGCAGCATCAGTTGCATGGTCATCGTTTTCTTTATCATCGTTTGCACAGCGGCGACGCTCTATGCTTCCGCTCACCGCGACATCACCGACGCTGCACAAGCGGCAGCGGCACTGATTCCGCTGGCCGGCAAGTGGGCGGGGACGCTGTTCGCGTTTGGGCTGCTCAATGCATCGCTTTTTGCCGCTTCCATCTTGCCGCTCTCGACCGCGCACGTAATTTGCGAGGGGCTCGGGTTTGAAGCGGGACTCGACCATAAATTCAAAGAGGCGCCGATTTTCTACTGGCTGTATACGATTTTGATCGTGGTGGGCGCGGGTGTCGTGCTTCTCCCGCATGCGCCGCTTTGGAAGATTCTGATCTTCTCGCAG
>WNFT01025965.1_pt1 | contig 10198 bp, 9 predicted proteins | sample 5400191 | NCBI WGS metagenome assembly WNFT01 (sample SAMN13153359, study PRJNA577476) | soil metagenome | isolation source: 80 cm saprolite under Madrone tree | place: USA:California | collected 2016-06-14 | reverse complement strand
GCGCCGGGGGGATGGCCCAGCCGTTCGGCCCATCGTAACCCTCGGCCCACCACCCGTCCAGCGTGCTGAGCTGGGGCACGCCGTTCAGGGCCGCCTTCATGCCGCTCGTGCCGCACGCCTCGAGCGGCGGGCGCGGCACATTGAGCCACAGGTCCACCCCCTGCACCAGGCTGTGGGCCAGGTGCATGTCGTAGTCCTCGATGAACGCGATCCGGCCCTCGAACCGCGCTTCCCGCGTTTGGGCGTACACACGCTGCAAAACCTGCTTACCCGGCTCGTCGCCCGGATGCGACTTGCCGGAGAACACGATCTGCACCGGGCGCCAGGGGTTCACCAGCAGCCGCTGCAACCGGTCGGGATCGCGGAAAATCAGGTCGGCCCGCTTGTAGGTCGCGAACCGGCGGCCGAAGCCGATCGTGAAGGCCTCCGGATCGAGCAGGATTCCGGCCCCCACCAGGTGCAGCGCTTCCTTCCATTGGTCGGCCCAGCGGCGCCGCGCCTGCTCCCGGATGCTCCGCATCAAGTGCGATTTCAGCTGGTTGTGCACCGCCCACAGGGCCGCGGGGTCCAGGTCGAGCACCTTGTCCCAGAACTTGGGGTCGTCCACCCGCGCTAGCCAATCCGGTCCGAAGTGCAAGTCGAACAGCGTCAGGACGCGGTTCGCCATCCAGGTGGCGACGTGCACGCCGTTGGTGACGTGGCCGATCGGCACGCGCGCCACATCGCGGTCGGGCCAGAGCGGGGCCCAAATGCGGCGGGACTCTTCCCCATGACGGCGCGACACCGCGTTCACCCGCGCCGAGAGCCGGATGGCCGCGACCGGCATGTGAAAGCGATCGTGATCCAGGACTGGATGATGGCCCAGGCGGATGAACGCTTCGCGGCTGACGCCCATTTCCTGCCACACCGGACCGACGCACTGCTCCACCTGTTCGATCGAGAAGGTGTCATGCCCGGCGGGCACGGGGGTGTGGGTGGTGAAGGTGCTCGTCGCGCGCACCTTGCGGACGGCCTCGGCGAACGGGGTCCCGCGCGCCACCAGCTCGCGTATACGCTCCACCAGCATGAACGCGGCGTGTCCTTCGTTCGCATGCCAGGCGGCCGGGTCGTATCCCAGGGTCCGCAGCACTCGCACGCCCCCGACGCCCAGGACCCATTCCTGGCGCAGTCGCAGATCGGGCCCACCGGCGTACAGCCGATGGGACAGCCCGCGGTCGGCCGGATCGTTCTGCTGCAGGTCCGTGTCCAGCAGCAGAATCGGCACGCGCCCCACCATGACCCGCCACGCCCCGATGCTCACCGACCGGCCGGACAGTCGCACTGTCGCGAGGCAGGGATCTCCCTTGGGCCCCCGCACCGGCTCGAGCGGCGTCGCGGCCACGTCGAACCGCTCCTCGGCGTCCTCTTGCCAGCCGTCGAGCCGCAGGCGTTGATCGGAGTATCCCTTGGTGTAGAACAGCCCAACGCCGACCAGCGGGACGCCCAGGTCCGACGCCGCCTTGCACTGGTCTCCGGCGAGGACGCCGAGGCCCCCGGAATAGATGGGAACCGAAGCGTGCAACCCGAACTCGGCGCAGAAGTATGCGACCGGCCGATTAATTGACTCGGGATACGAAGTGGCGAACCAGGTCCCCGCGGATGTCGCATCCTGCGTGGCGGCGGCGACGACGGCGTCGTACAGACGCAGGAACGCGGGATCGGCCGCGCAGGCGGCGAGCCGTGCGGGATCGACCCGGCGCAACAACTCGATGGGATTGTGCTGGGTGCGGCGCCACAGCGCGGGATCGAGCATGCGGAACAGCGCACGCGCGTTGCGGTTCCAGCTCCAGGACAGGTTGGCGGCCACGGCCGCTAGTCCGCTGATCGGTGTAGGCTGGTTCATCGCGCCTGCAAACTAAGTACGGGCGGGTGGGCCTGGGAAGACTGTTTGACGTTCGTGAGAATCCGCTCATCACCCCTTACGCGAGAGCCGCTTCGTCCGTAGCGTGAATCATGACGGAGCCAATGCCCTTCGTACGGCGCCACCACTGGATCGTCCGGCTCACCCACTGGGGCACGGTCGTCGTACTGGCCGGCATGATTGCGAGCGGGCTGCAGATCTACGAGGCCTACGCCCGGTTCGGAAACCGCGGTGGGCCGTACTTCGCAAGCCCGCTCGATGCCGCGCAGTTTCCACACTGGAGCCGGCTGGGCGGCTGGCTCGCGGGCGCGCTCAACTGGCACTTCGCGCTGGCGTGGCCGCTCGTCGCCTTCGGGCTGCTGTATCTCGGATACCTGGTGCGAAGCGGCGAGTGGCGCGCCCTGCTGTTCCGGCCGCGGGACATTCCCGGCGCGGTGGAGATGGCGAAGTACTACCTCCACCTCCGCCGGGAGCACCCGCCGCAGGGCAAGCACAACCCGCTCCAGAAGCTCGCGTACACGAGCGTGATCGGATTGGGCGCGCTGGCGGTGCTCACCGGCTTTGCGATCTACAAGCCGACGCAGCTCGCCTGGCTGACGGCGTTACTCGGCGGGTTTCAGGCGGCGCGCTACTGGCATTTCTGGATCGTGTGGATCTTCGTCGCGTTCACGATCATGCACGTCATTCTCGTGTTCGCCGTAGATCCCGCCTCGCTGCGCGCCATGCTCACTGGATCGTACCGGGGCCGCTTTCCGAGCCATGACTAGGCCGCAAGGCATCGACAGACGTGCCTTTGTCACGCTAGGCGTGAGCAGTGGTGCTGCGGCGCTGTTAGCAGCGTGCGGCTGGGACGGCGGCCAGCTGGTACGACCCGGGCTGTGGAGCATCAGCCGAGTGAACGACTGGGTGGGCGAGAAAATCCTGTACTCGCCCACGCGGCTCGCACGTACGTACGCCGCGAGCGAGCGGAGCGTCTCGCTTCCCAGCTATTTCATCTCGCAGACCATGCCGCTGCTGCGCGATCCCACCGCCTGGCGCCTGCGGGTGGACGGCCTGGTGGCGCAGCCGCTCGAGCTGTCGCTCGACGACCTGATGCGTATGCCGCGCGTGTCGTACACGGTGAAGCACCACTGCGTGGAGGGCTGGTCGGCAATCGCGAGCTGGCACGGCGTCCCGGTGTCGGCCATTGTGGAGCGCTGCCGCCCGGCCATGGAAGCCCGCTACATCCGGTTCGTGTCGTTCGACGCCGACTACTCGAATGGCTGGGATATGGCGAGCGCGATGCACCCGCAGACCATTCTCGCGTACGGGATGAACGACAATCCCCTGCCGGCGGCGCACGGCGCGCCGCTCAGGCTCTACTCGCCGACCAAACTGGGATACAAGATGACGAAGTACCTGGTGTCGATGACGTTCACGGACACCCGGCCCGGAGGATACTGGGAGGATCAGGGGTATCCGTGGTTTGGGGGGATCTAACCGATCGTCGCCAGCGCATCGTGCATCTCCGCCGCGCTCTGGTACCGGTCTCCCGTCTCCTTCGCCATCGCCTTGAGGACCAACCGGGCTAAGGCTTCGGGGACCTCTGAATTAAACGTCCGCGGGTCGGGCGCGTCCTCCTCCAGCTGCTTCGCGATCAGCCCGTAGGTCGTGTTCGCCTCGAACGGCAAGCGGCGCGTGAGACACTCGAACAGGACCACGCCCGTCGAGTAGAGGTCGCTGCGCGCGTCCAGCTCCCTTCCCGAAAGCTGCTCGGGTGACATGTAGTCCGGCGTGCCGATCGACATTCCATCCTTGGTCAACCCTTCGTCCTTCGACCGGTTCTCGAGCCGGGCGATGCCGAAGTCCATCACCTTGAGCACCCCGCTTGGCTCGACAACGATGTTGTGGGGCTTGATGTCACGGTGGATCACCCCCTGCTCGTGCGCCACTTCGAGCGCCCGGCACAGTTGCTTGCCGATCGTGAGCGTGACCGACACGGGGAGCGGGCCGCGGGTCGCGATCAGCTCCTTCAGTGACTTCCCTTCCACGTATTCCATCGTGAGGTAATACATCCCGTTCACTTCGCCCAGGTCGTACGTCCGCACCACGTTGCGATGGGCGATCTTGCGGGCGAGGCGGATCTCCTGTTTGAAGCGCTCCAACGCCACGCCACCCCCGGCAAGCATTTCGGGACGGAGCGCCTTGATCGCCACCGGCTCCCGCAGCTCGCGGTCGAATGCCCGGTACACCACCCCCATACCGCCCATGCCGAGGACTTCCTTCACCTCGTAGCGGTTGGCGAACAGCGTTCCCGGTCGCAGGGCGTCGCGCGGGGACGGGAGCGCCTTTCGGGTAGCGGGTAGCGCCTCCGTGGGTGCGCCACCCGACGTGGCCATCATGTACTCGACCAGTTTCGCCTTCTCCTTCAGGTCCGCCACCAGGCTCTGGAACGCCTGCGACAGCATCCCGATCTCGTCGCCGGCGTTGACGTCGATCTCCACGCTGTAATCGCCGTCCTCCACCCGGCGGGTGGCGAGCGCCAGCCGCCGGATCGGGCCGGCGATCTGGCGCGCCAGCACATAGGCCGAGGCGAGCGCGAGCAGCAAGCCGAGCGCCAGGGAGAACCCGATCGTGTGCCGCAACACCCGGAACTCGCCGAGCTCGCGATCGTGCGAGCGGAATGCGATGAACCCGCCGAACGCGTCGCCCCCGGCGGAGCGGATCGGACTCGCGAGTCCGATCAGGTGCTCCCCTTCCACTTCCGCCGACAGCTCCGTGCCCGCGGTGTCGCGCGCCAGCGCGGTCATTGTCGTCGTATCCGCCACCAGCGCCGGCTCGACCGCCTCCCGCGGCAGCGTAGAGCCGACGATGTAAGGACGGTTGAGGGTATCGAGCGCGAAGAACACCACGTCGGTGGTGGTGGCCTGCTTGATCTGGCGCGCCAGCGTGTCGTCGATCGCATAGGCGGCGACGAGCGATCCCTGAGGCGCCGCTTGCGGTGACGCGCGCAGCGGCACCGCCACCGCCATGAACAGCTTGCGCCGGCGCTCGTCCAACCAGGCGCCGCTCGACTCGTCGCCCGAGAGGGCGTTGGCGATCAATGCACCGCGCGACAGGTCGATGTCGGATTCGGCGGGGTAGTCCGTCCGGGCCACCAGCACGCCGTGCTCATCAGTGATCAGCACCCACGCCGCGCCCAACAGCCGCCGGTGCTCCTCGGCCTGATCGAGCACGTTGCCGCGCTGGGACGCCTTGAGTAGTCGCTCCCGGAACTGCGGCACCTCGGCGCTGACGGTGCTCATCCCGGCGAACGTCGCGGTGCGCCCGGCGAGAAAGGCCTGTACGCCGCGCCGCACGCCCCCGAGCCCCCGGCGAATCGCCTCGTCCGCGGTTCGTTCCGCCTGCACCGCCGGTAACCGACAGCGTGGCGGCGATGAAGATCTTGGCGCCGAGGCCGAGCCGCGCGGGCCTAGTAGCGCTCGCGTCCGGCATTCGTCGGGTAGTCTTTCCCGTACTTGTTCTTGTGGGGCATCCAGCGGAACCCGCGGGCGTCGAGCTGCAGCTCGATCCCCGAGGCGCCGGCCGGCGTGACGCTCAGGGTCTGCGCCACTGCAGAGCTCCGCTCGTGCCACGCGTGCACCGTCCAGGTGCCCGGCTGCACGGCGGCGATCTCGAAGCTGCCGTCCGCCGCGGCCTGGGTGAAATGCCGTCCCGCCATCACCTGCACGAACGCCACCATCCGGGGATGAACGTTGCAGAAGACGCGCACCAGGCCGGGCTTGGTGAACGTCCAGGTCCTGGTCTCGCCGCGGCCGTACTGGCCGAGGTCGAACGGACTGGGCTCGGAGACCGAGAACACATTGTGGTCGAAGGGGTCGTGATTCTGGAAGCGGACAGTGGAGCCGACAGGGACGACCACGACGCGGGGGACGTACTCCTTATCGTTGATCGCGATGTCCACGGTGACAGGCCGGGCCGCGGCATCAGTCTGATCGCCTTCGAGGTATACGACCGCCGCGCCGAGGTCGGGAGACGATTTCCCGCCCTTCTCGAGCATGGTCACGCGGCCGGCGACGCCTCCCTGGACGATCCCGAGCGTCACCGCGGTGATACAACCCACGCCCACTAGCAGCGGGCTCCATCGCATCGCTTGTTCCCGGTTGCGCTCGAGGCGTTGCAGCTTACTGTAGTCGTATCGAAACCGCCAGGAGCCCGACATGCGGGCCACGCTGCTCGTCTCGCTCGCCGTCGTCGCCCTTCCGCTCGCGGCGCAGACGCCGCCCTCCGCGAAACGCACCATCGAGCTCACGGGTCTCGTGCTCGTCAACGGCTTCTTCACGAACGCCCGCGTTAATAACAGCGACGTGCCGCAGTTCGTGGATTCGCTCGCGCCCGCGAGCGCGGTCGGCGGCACCATGCGCCAGACGCGGCTCGGCCTTCTCGTGACCGAGCCGGATGTGTTACGCGGCAGCTTTTCAGGTGAGGTGGATGTCGACTTCTACGGCGGCCAGCAGCCGTCCTCGGGCGGTCGCACCTTCCCGCTCCTCCGGCTGCGTCGGGCCGTCGGCATCGTTTCGTGGGGCCACGCCCAAGTGCTGTTCGGCCAGGAGTCGCCACTCGTCGCGGAGCGGAGCCCGCGTTCGCTCGCCTCGGTCGGCTTCCCGGATTTCGCCGGCGCCGGTAACCTGTGGCTGTGGCTGCCGCAGTTTCGCGCCACGCTGGAACAGGGATACACCCTGCGCCTGGCCGAGCAGGTGGCCGTGTTGGCCCCCACGGCCGGCACCGCCCAGGGGCTCTTCAACACCCAGCCCGACTCGGCCGAGCGGAGCCGTCGCCCCTATCTGCAGGCGAGGGTGCGCCTCGCGTGGGGCCCGACCGACGATCCCAGCGAGGTCGCTATCGGCGGCCACCTGGGCTGGCTCGCTTCGGGCGACACGCTGTTCCAGTCGCGCGCCGTCACCGCGGACGCGCGCGTCAAAGTCGGCCCGGTCGAGCTCCTGGCGGAGGCGTTCAGCGGGAAGGCGCTCGCGGGATTGGGCGGGGGCGGGATCGGTCAGAACATCGGGCCGACCGGCACGGAGGTCCGCACCAAAGGCGGCTGGGGTCAGCTCAACGTCCGGCCCAGGCGCGAAGTGATGATCGGCGGCGGCTGTGGCCTCGACGATCCCGAGGACGGCGACCTGTCGGACGCGCTGGGCAACCCGCACGGCCGGCTCAAGAACTTCGCGTGCGAGGGACACGTGGACTTCCGCCCCGCCGGGCCCTCGGCGATGAGCGCCCGCGCGTGGTCCACTTGCCCCCAGGTGTTCCACAGGAGCACGCCGCGCACCCGCCCGTCCTTCAAGTAGTAAACCACACCCTCGCGGAACTTCTCTTTCCAGTCGGCGACGGTCTCGAGACGGACGTCGACGTCACCCACCGCTTCGTAGCCCAGCTCGAACAAGTCGGAGTAGAAAAACGGCAGATGGCGATACGGGGTCGCCCGGCCCGCCATGTTGAGGCCGGCCGTGCGCCCCATCGTGTTGGCGTTGTCTTCGTGCTCCACGCGGAGTCGCGCGCCTAACGCGCGATTCTCGAAGTTGGCGACGTCCCCCGCGGCGTAAATGTCGGGATTGCTGGTCCGGCAGGCCTCGTCCACCACGATCCCGTTGTCCACGCGCAACCCGGCCTGCTCCGCCAGCTCCACGCCCGGCACGATGCCGAGCCCGGCGACCAGCACCTCGGCCACGATCTCGCCGCCCACGGTGGTGCGCACGACGCAGGAGCCGGCGCGCCGCTCGAGCCCCGCCATCCCCTCGCCCATCCGCATGGTGACGCCCTTCTGGCCATAGTAATCCACCAGGAACGCGGCCAGGTCCGCCGGGAACACGCGCGCGCCGAGTCCTGCCTCCGGCACGAGCATCGTGACGTCGCGCTGCTGCATCCGCAGCGCGGCGGCGACCTCGCTGCCGATAAACCCCCCGCCGATCACCGCGAAGCGGACGCTCTGCGTTGCGAGCGCTCGCAGGCGGCGGTAATCGTCGAGCGTGCGGTAATAAATGATCTGGTCGGTCTTGAGCGGCAGGCGCCGCGGAGCGCCGCCGGTGGCGAGGAGCAGCTTCGTGAACCGGTACTTCGTCCCGCGATCGTCCGTCGCGCTACGCCCGCGCGGATCGATCGCAGTGATCCGCCGCCCCAGGTGCAGCGTGGCGCCGGTCGCCGCCGTCTTGCGCCAGATCTTCTCTTCGGGCTCGCCCTTCCACAGGGCCTTGGAGAGCGGGGGACGGTCGTAGGGAGGATGCGGCTCGGCGCTGATCAAACCCAGGGAGCCCGCGGGATCCGCTTCGTGGAGCGCCTGGGCCGCCGCGTCGGCGGTCATGCCGCCGCCGACAATGAGATAGGTGTAGTCGGGCATCTGGGCGTGGGTGGGCGTGGGATGGTCGTCTATGCGCAATATACGTTGCCGTTAGAGCAATTGGATCGCGGCCCCGCGGGATATAGATTTTTCGATGTGGCGGACGCCAATCTCGAGAGCCAGATCGCGGCCATCGCGCTGCTGGACGACCCCACCAGGAGGGGTCTTTATCTCTTCATCGCCGGGCGGCGATGCGAGGTGGGGCGCGATGAGGCGGCCAGTGCGCTTTGCATCTCGCGCGCGCTCGCCGCGTTCCACCTCGACAAGCTCGTCCAGCAGGGGCTGCTGGACGCCAGCTACCGCCGGCTGACGACCCGCCGGGGGCCGGGGGCGGGCCGTCCGGCCAAACTGTACCGCCGCTCCGCCCGCCAGGTCGAGCTCACCCTTCCCGAGCGTCGCTACGAGCTCGCCGGCCGCGTCTTCGCGCGCGCTTTGACGGCCATCGAGCCGGCAGCTCGCGGCGCCCTGGCGCGTGCGGCCCGCGCCGAAGGCCGGACGCTCGGCGCCGCCGCCCGCGCCCGCACCGGCCCGAACGTTGGGACGGATCGTCTCCTCGCCAACGCGCTCGGCGTACTCGATGAATGCGGCTACGACCCGGAGCGCGTCAACGGCGAAGTGCGGCTGCGGAATTGCCCGTTCGACGCCCTCGCCAACGAGTGCCGGCCGCTGGTGTGCGGTACGAACCTCGCCTTGCTACGGGGGCTGCTCGCCGCCGCCGGCGCCCGCGGCACCCGCGCCGAGCTGCGGGCGCCGCAGGCCGGCTCATGTTGCGTGATCTTGAAGACCTCCGCCCACACGAAGCGCTGACCCCCCCGTCCCACAAATTCAGTCGTCAGCCGACCGGCCCGGATGTTTCTCCCGTCGGCGATAGTGCTTCGCCGACTTGTGCACCTTGTGTGATGGAGTCTTGAGCCGCTCCTTCACCGGTGCCTTCGGATTGGGGACGCGGACGGTGAGCTTCCGTTTGTCCTTGCCGCTCACGACACGAGGAGCGCGCGGATCTGCACGGCGTGATGCGCGCAGTGGCGGACGTGGAACCGCAGCCACTCGGGCAGGGTGAGGTCGCCGAAGGCGGGATGTCGTACGAATAGGTCGTCACGGCGAGTCGGCAACAGCTCGCGCGCCAGCGCGAGGAAGCGCGCCACGCCGTCCCGCAGCTGCCGCTCCACCGCGCCCGCATCCGGACGCTGGGCAGGCTCGGTGGCCGCCGGGGCGTGACGGCCCGAGGGAATCCACCCGATATCGAGATACACGAATTGGCCGAGCCGTTGTCGCAACGGCCTGGGCCGGCGCCGCATGGGCGGCTTCGCGCGCCGGTCCTCGAATATCCGACCGCTCCCATCGACTGAGATGGCGAGGTGGTGGACGATCTGAGCCGCGGTCCACTTGCCGGGTGGAGCGCGGTGCCAGTCCGCCTCGGGCCGGCCCGTCAGGGGGCCGAGCACCACGTCGGGAATCGCGGCGAACTCCTCGGGCCTCATTGCAGCACCGCGTCCGCGATCTGTCTCGCCTGCGCGGCCGCGGGCGACCCCGCCCGCACGCGACCCACCAGCGTGCCCGCGCTGTCCACGATCACAAGGTCGGCGTCGACGAGGGCCGCGCCGCTGTCGGTGCGAATCGAGAGAGCCCACTGGCGCTGAGCGGCGACCGACTGCAGCCGGCCGGCCAGCCGGTCGGCGGTCTTGGGCGGCAGATAGACCGTCACCATCGTGCCCGCATCCGCCGGGCGGCGGCTCGCGCGCGGCGGCTCGCTGCAGGCGAGCGCGGTGCCGGCGAGGCAGCAGGTGAGCAGACGCGCGACTGTAGCGTCCGGAACTCTCATACCCAAGATTGTACGAGTGAATCTGCTGCGTCGCCACCCGATCGCGCTCGCGCTCATCGCGCTCGTCCTCCTTTCCGCGCTCGCTCCCTTGCCGCCGCTG
>WNFT01006632.1_pt1 | contig 10198 bp, 13 predicted proteins | sample 5400191 | NCBI WGS metagenome assembly WNFT01 (sample SAMN13153359, study PRJNA577476) | soil metagenome | isolation source: 80 cm saprolite under Madrone tree | place: USA:California | collected 2016-06-14 | reverse complement strand
AGATCGCGTGCGTTTGAAGCGTCGGACAAACTCGCCTTGATCGAGGGAAGCATCGCCGACGCTGCAACGGCGGAGAAGATCGCCGGAGCCGCCAAGAGCAGATTCGGATCGATCGACGCGCTCGTCAACAACGCTGGCATCTTCTTCACGAAGCACTTTACCGATTACACGATCGACGATCTGCGGTCTCTCGTGTCGGTCAACATCGAAGGTTTCCTCTTCATGACCCAGCTGGCGATCAAGCAGATGTTGGCTCAGAAGACCGGCGGAAGCATCGTCAACATCACCTCGACGATGGTGGAGCATCCGATCGCGGGAATCAACTCCGCGGTTCCGATGATCACGAAAGGCGGCCTCGAGGCCGTGACGCGGAGCCTCGCGATGGAATACGTGAAACAAGGCATCCGCGTGAACGCCGTCGCGCCGGGCGTGGTCGATACGCCCATGCACGACGATCACCCAAGGGATTTTCTCAAAACGCTGCAGCCGATGGGACGGATCTCCGACGTGAAAGACATCGTGGATGCGATCGTTTATCTGACGGAAGCCGGTCAGGTGACCGGGGAGGTGCTGCACGTGGACGGCGGTGCGCACGTCGGCAAATGGTGACCCGTGAGCGCTCTCGGCCCCCCAGCGCCGAACAGCGGTTGAACGAACTCGGCATCAAGCTCCCCGCGCCGCCTGAGCCGTTCGGCGCGTACGTAGAAGCCGTGCAGACGGGCAATCTGCTCTTTCTTAGCGGAATGCTTCCCACGGAAGGCCGCGGGGCGAGATTCACTGGGCGCGTCGGCGCGGAGCTCGACTTGGAAGCCGGTCGCAAGGCGGCTCAGCTCGCGGCGCTCAACGTTCTCGCTGTGGCGAAACAGCACTTGGGATCGCTCAACAGAGTGACGCGCATCGTCCGCCTCGGCGTGTCGGTGGCCACTTCGGGAGATGTCCGCGATCAACCGAAGGTCGCTGACGCCGCTTCCGAGTTGCTGCAAGACGTCTTCGGAAAAGACAAGAGCCCTTGCCGCTTGGTGTATGGCGTCGCAAGCCTTCCGCTCGGCGTGCCGGTCGAGCTGGAAGTCATTTTCGAGGTGTCGGCGTCACATCGAGCATGACGGGGGCAAGATCAATGGCGGCGAACCTCCAACGCAACGTGGTAGCGATTCCCGTGATGCTGGCAGCGCTTCAATTGTCGGTCCCGACTCGAGGAAAAGAGCATCCCGTGGAACACCAGACTTTTTATCGCTCGACACGCATCGATGGGGCCTCCATCTTTTACAGGGAGGCCGGCCCCAAGGAGGCGCCGACGCTTCTCCTGCTGCACGGGCTTCCCTCTTCATCGCGGATGTTCGAGGCTCTCTTCCGCCGGTTGTCCGACCGCTATCACCTTGTCGCGCCCGACTACCCGGGCTTCGGACACAGCGACTGGCCCGACCCGAAAACCTTCGCGTATACGTTCGATCACTACGCGGAAGTCATGAATCACTTCACCGAGGCGCTCGGCCTTTCGCGATACACGCTCTACATGCAGGACTACGGTGGCCCGGTCGGTTTTCGCATGGCCCTGGCCCATCCCGACCGGATCGAGGCCCTCATCGTCCAGGACGCGGTGGCCCACAACGAGGGCCTGGGCGCGAACTGGAAGGCGCGGCGCGCGTTCTGGGCCGATCGCGCCGCCAACGAGAGCACGCTTCGAACCAATCTTTTGTCGCTGGCGACGACGCGGACGCGCCATGTCGGAAACGACCCCAACGTGGAACGCTACGACCCGGATCTCTGGACCGATGAATTCGCCTTTCTCAACCAGCCCGGCCAGGCCGACATCCAGAGCGACCTCTTCTACGACTACCGGATGAACGTCGAGGCGTACCCTCGGTGGCAGACCTGGATGCGCGAGAAGCAGCCTCGCCTTCTCGTCCTCTGGGGCAAATATGACCTGTCGTTCGAGCCTTCAGAACCGGAGGCCTATCGCCGCGACGTGCCGAAGGCGGAAGTCCACGTCCTCGATGCAGGCCACTTCGCGCTCGATACCGCGGCTGATCAGATTTCGCAGCTCGTGCGGAGCTTCATGAAATAGCCCGTTCCGGCCGAGGTCCGGTGATCGATTTGCTGCAGCAATGTCTGACCATCGATCAGCGATCCGCGTGCGCGAGGACGTTCCCTGAAGACATCCGAGCTATGGCGCGCCGCTTGCACGACGCGTTTCAGAATGCCCGTCGGGCCGGCGCTCATCCGACCAATGGAAGGTCACATGAAGACGAACGCAGAGTCGAAGAGTACTCGCCGCAGTCTTCTCATCGGAGGCGGAGCGATGGTTGTAGCCGGCGTCTTGCCGAGAGCAGCCACAGCAGATGAAAGCAAGCACGCGAACCGTTCCGCTTCAACCGCAGAAAAGGGAGAACAGAGAATGAACACGATCACGACCGAAGACGGCACGCAGATCTATTTCAAGGACTGGGGCAGCGGACAGCCCGTGGTTTTCAGCCATGGTTGGCCGCTCACCTCGGATGCTTTCGAAGATCAAATGTTCTATCTCGCATCGCGCGGATATCGCTGCGTCGCGCATGATCGGCGGGGACATGGCCGTTCGAGCCAGCCGTGGAATGGCAACGACCTTGATACCTACGCCGACGACCTCGCGACACTCGTCGAAAAGCTCGACCTGAAGAACGCAGTCCACGTGGGTCACTCGACCGGCGGCGGGGAAGTGGCACGTTACATCGGGCGCCACGGCTCGAGGCGAGTGGCGAAGGCAGTCCTTATCGGCGCGATTACCCCGGTCATGGTCAAGTCCGCATCCAATCCGGGCGGTACGCGGCTGGAGGAATTCGACAAATTGCGCGCAGCGGTCCAAGCGGACCGGTCGGTGCTCTGGAAGGACCTCAGCCTGCCCTTCTACGGCTATAACCGACCTGGCGCGAAGATTTCGGAAGGCGTTCGCGAGTCGTTCTGGCTACAGGGGATGATGGCCGGCTTCCCTGCCTGCTACTTCTGCATCAAGGCGTTTTCGGAGACCGACCTCACCGAGGATCTGAGGAAGTTGGACGTTCCGACGCTGATCATCCATGGAGACGACGACCAGATCGTGCCGATCGCTGACTCGGCGCTGCTCTCGGCGAAGATCGTGAAGAACGCGAAGCTGAAGATCTACAAGGGCGCGCCGCACGGACTGTGTACGACGCACAAGAATCTGGTGAACGAGGACTTGCTCGCGTTCATCAAAGCGTAAGGCATCTGGTCGGGAACACCACGCCCGTGTTCTTCGTTCGCGACCCGACCAAGTTCCAGGACTTCATCCATTCGCAAGAGCGCAATGCCCATACGGGGTTGCGCAGCAACAACGCGCAGTGGGACTTCTGGTCGCTCTCGCCCGAGTCGCTCCGCTGGGGCGCGGGCGACCAGGGGATGATGTTCGCCAGGTTCTTCCGGAAGTCCGAACGCATCTACTCATCAGGTACGCATCCTGAATCCAGGCGATCGGTTCCCAGCAACTATGTCGGAGATCGATCGTGGCACCGCCAGAGTGCTGGGAGATGCAATTCGCGGCCAATCATCTGGGCCATTTCGCGCTCGCGAGCTCATGGCTGACGTCTGTCGCGCGCCTCGGACCGCAAGGGATGGAAAACGCGAAGGCGGCACCCGGGCCGTCATTCGGCTCGACCCACAGACGGCCATGATGTCTCCCGGCGATCGAGCGGCTGACCGACAGCCCGATCCCCATGCCGCCACTCTTCGTCGTGTAGAAGGCGTCGAAGAGCTTGTCCGGGCTCTGAGGGTCGTGCCGTTCGCGCTTCGACCTCGCGGCCATTCGGGATCAACTGGTTCGCTTAGGTGACGGCCGTCGATGACGAGCGCGACGCACGCGCAGCGCTCGACCGCGTCGCGCCGGTCTTCGCCGAGCTTGGCCTTGCCGTTCCAGCCCCGCCGAAGCGGCCGCCGGATGCGTTTGCGGATCAGCTTGCCGCCGCCCTCGACAGTGGCGCGGCCATGTTCAGCTTCACGTTTGGCATCATCTCCGCGGAAGCGATCGCCGCGGTAAAGCAGCGAGGGATGCTGCTCGCCGGAACCGCAACGACCGTCGACGAGGCGATCGCGCTTGAGGAGTCCGGAGTGGAAGTCGTGATCGCGGAAGGCAGCGAGGCCGGCGGCCATCGCGGATCGTTCCTCGCGGATTTTGAGTCGTCAATGATTGGCACGATCGCGCTCGTACCGCAGATCGTCGACGCCACTCGTGTCCCGGTCGTCGCATCGGGCGGCGTCATGGATGGCCGCGGCATTGCCGCGGCGCTCGCGCTCGGAGCCACGGCGGTGCAGATGGGCACGGCCTTTCTTACTTGCGAAGAGGCGGGCGTTTCCGACGTGTACAAGGATGCCATCGTGCGGGCGCGCGATGACGAGACGCGACTGACGCGCGCGTTCTCCGGCCGCCCTGCGCGGGGGATCGTGAACCGCTTCATGCGTGAGGTCGATCCTCATCCGGACGCCATCCTTCCCTTTCCGCTACAGAATGCGCTGACCCGCCTCCCACGGCGGCTGCCAAGGCCGGCAGAGCGGAGTTCCTGTCCCTCTGGGCAGGACAGGGCGTGCGCATGGCGCGGCGTCAGGGCGCCGGCGACCTCGTGACGAGGCTTGCGGCGGAAGCGGACGCGGCGATCGAGCGCCTCGCCGCCTCCCGTATTGCCATGCGTGAGGGAGCGGTGCTCCTGAGTTCGTTCAACAGCGCATCCCAGGAAGCGACGGCGCATCCGAACAGTCAAACGCGCATGCGGGTCTACTGGCGTGAAAGTTGCTGAGCCATGCGACCAAGGAGTGCTCAATGGAAGCCAAGCAAATGCGTCCTCCGCTGCCGCCGTTTGATCGAGAAACTGCCGTCAAGAAAGTGCGGCTCGCCGAAGACGCCTGGAACAGCCGCGACCCCGGACGGGTGTCGCTCGCCTACACGGTCGACAGTGTCTGGCGCAACCGCGCCGAATTCGTCACGGGCCGTGAGGCCATCGTGCAGTTCCTCAAGCGCAAATGGGCCAGGGAGTTGGACTACCGCCTGATCAAGGAGCTGTGGGCGGTGAGCAGCGATCGCATCGCAGTGCGCTTCGCATATGAGTGGCATGACGACAGCGGTCACTGGTTCCGCTCGTACGGCAACGAGAACTGGGAGTTCGACAGCGACGGGCTCATGCGGCGCCGCTACGCGAGCATCAATGACCTGCCGATCCTGGAGTCCGAGCGCAAGTACTTCTGGCCGCTCGGTCGTCGTCCCGACGATCACCCCGGTCTGTCGAACTTGGATCTCTGAGTCATCGACGTCCCTTCATCAATCGTTCGGGCACGGCTTGCCTGCCCTGATCCACGCGTCCAACGCTTCCATCAGCTCCGCATGCGTCAGCGGTGGAGTGGTGCGACCGCCCCCCGGATTCCAAGCCCAGAGGACGAGCGGATCTGACTTCATGTGCTCGATGACTTCCTCCCCGGTGCGACGCCCGCCGTTTCGGTTGGGGTCCTTCATCTGCTCGCAGATCTGTCCCTTGGTCCGGCCTTCCCACAGCATCGACAGAGGCGCGAGCCCCCAGGCCGTCACTCCCGGCACGAAGCCGTCGGCCGTGTTCGTCGCCTGATGGCACGTCTGGCATTGCTGTGCCGGGGCGCCGTGGCCGTCCTTCCCGCGGACCACCAGGGGTCGATGGACGATTTTCAAATCCGTTTGCCTGGGAGATTCGTCCTGGTAGCAATTGATACATCTCGGATGCATGAGCACGCTGGCGATGGGATCGAACGGCGCGGGAGTCGCCGCTTCGCTGTTACTGCAGCCGACCGCCAGGAGGACGACGAGTAGCATGCGCATGGTCTTCCTCCTCAAGCCGAGCGGAGCTGGCGCTCCAGCGGAATCTTCCGGATTCGCTTGCCGGTCGCCGCGAAGATCGCGTTGGCGATCGCCGGCGCTGTCGCCGCCGTGCCCGGCTCGCCGATGCCGCCGGGGCGCTCGCTGCTGCGCACCAGGTGCACTTCGATCGCCGGCGTCTCGTTGATCCGCAGCACGCGGACGTCGTGGAAGTTCGATTGCTCCACCCGGCCGTTCTTGAGCGTCACCCCGCCATACAGGGCGCCGCTGACTCCGAAGATGGCGCCGCCTTCGATCTGCGCCTTCACGGTGTCCGGGTTCACCACCGTCCCGCAGTCGAATGCGCAGACGATGCGGCGCACGCGAACTTCGCCCGCGTCCGACACTTCTACCTCGGCGACCTGGGCCACATAGGTGTCCCAGCCGCTGTACATGAGCGAGACACCGCGGCCACGTCCGGCAGGCAGCCTCTCTCCCCATCGGGCTGCTTGCGCCGCGAGGTCGATCACCGCCGTGGCCCGCGGCGATTTCCCGAGCAGCCCGCGCCGGTACGCGACGGGATCCTGCTTCGCGGCCGCGGCCAGCTCGTCGATGAAGCTCTCGACCACCCACGTGTTGTGGGTGACTCCTACGCCGCGCCAGAAGCCGTTGTTGAGCGCGGGCTCCTCGTGGCGCACGTATTCGACGCGGATCGCAGGGATGTCGTAGAGCAGCTGCTCCGCTCCATCCACCGCGTCGGGGTCGATGCCGTTCTTGAACACGGGCGGCGCCCAGCGCGCGAAGATCGACGGGCCGTGCCCGAGGATTTGAATGGCCGAATGGCGGCCCTGCGTTTCAATGCGATCGGCGAAACCGTGAGCGAGTGCTGGACTCGCAACTGCACACGCCGCGTTGAGTGATCGATTTCGGGCAGCAACCTAGTCGCAACTGATCAATGGTGACCGAATGACTCGAGTGCGCTGCGGTTGGAGCGCCGCGATCAAATGCTCCCGAGGATGCGCAGGGCTTGGCGCAGTGCTTGCACGGGGAGAAATCATGGCAAGCACACAACCGAAGCACGACATTGACGCTCGATGGGCAGCTCTTCCCGCGCTGCTCTGCGCGGCGCTCCTGCTCCAGGCGGCCAGTCGTCAACCGCCGGCGAAACCGGAGCACATCCGGGGCACCGTCGAGAGCCTGCAGGACGGCATTCTCACGGTGGCGACATCGAACGGATCGGTGCCCATCCGGATTGAGCCGTCGACTCTCATCAACAGGATGGTTCGATCCGATCGCGCGCAGATCGCCGAAGGCACCTACCTCGGCATCGTCTCCGTCCCCCAGGCGGACGGCTCGCAGCGAGGCGTGGAAGTCCTCCTGTTCTCCGAAGCGCTGCGCGGGCAGGCCGAGGGAACCGCTCCCTGGGATTGGCCGGGTGCTCGGGGGGGCAGCAAGATGACCAATGGGACCGCCTCGAAGATGACGAACGGGACGGTCTCGCGCTCGAAGATGACGAACGGGACCGTGACCTCGCGCGCGGGCGGATCGTCGCTGACACTTCAGTTCAAGAACGGCGACTCGGCCGGCTCGCAGACGATCGCCATTCCCTCTGACATTCCCGTGGTCGCCGTCGAGCCGGGGCAGTTGGCCGATCTCCAGACCGGTGCGTACGTCTTCGTCGTCGCCACGCGCGACGCCGGGAGAGCGCTGACGGCGGCTCTCGTTTTGGCGGGCAAAGACGGTCTCGTGTCGCGGATCTAGTCGCCGTGCCCATGCGAATCATGGATGAGGGGCATCCGGCCGCGACCCGCAGGTTCGTCGTCAGGCACCATGCGCTGTTGCGTCTGGCACACTGGGCGACCGTACCGGTGCTTCTCGGACTCGTCGCCAGCGGCCTCTCCATCTATTGGGCTTCTCCGGTCCACCAGCACCGGGTCGATCCCGCCACTGGCAGCACGGAGTACCTGGCGGATCTCGGCATCTTGATCTCGCATCTGCTGCCTGGGACCGCTGCCGATCCGGGCGCCTGGCTCTACGACCATTTCGGTTTGGGGACGTTTCGTCTGGCGCAAGCGCTGCGATTGCATTGGCTGCTCGCTTACCTCTTCATGACGGTCGGACTCCTCTACGCGATCGGGCTCGCATTGGGAGGTGGGTTCAAGGCACTGTTGCCGCGGCGCTCCGACGTCGGGGGTGCCTTCGCGATGCTGCGGTATTACCTCGGCGTGCCCACAGCCAGGCTACTGCGGCGCCCGTGGCCGCATCCGCCGGTCACGTCCAAGTACAATCCACTGCAGCGCATTGCCTACCTGGCGATGCCGCTGCTCGGCGTCCTTGCGGTCGCGAGCGGCTGGGCGATGCACAAGCCGGTCCAGTTGAAATGGCTCGAGGGGCTCTTCGTGAACTACGAGGGGGCACGCGTCATTCATTTCTGGACGATGGTAGCATTCGCCACCTTCGTAATCCCGCACGTCATCCTGGTGCTCGCCGACGGCTGGGACACTCTCCGGTCGATGGTCACAGGCTGGTCCTACCGGATCCGAGGACGGCATGGACGAGAGTGAGCGCCCTGGTGAGCGCCGCCGGATGGCACTCGCCAAATGGCTGGCCGAGCCCGACGAGTCGTCGGTCGAGCTTCCGCTCTCGAAGGTTCGCACCAGGACCCGACGGGATTTCCTTCTCTGGAGCGCCGGAGCCCTGTTCGCGGCGGGAGGGTCCTGGTGGCTCCTTCCCGACGAGACCCGTGAACACCATCTGACGCCGGCAATGCGCGACTGGATCGACTCGCTCGAGGCGCGTCTAGGCGCCGACAGCCGCCGCCGCGAAACGTTCCTGAACCGCGTCTTGACGCTCGACGACGACGTAGCTGAGGCCCTCTATTCGCCGACGCGATCGGTGCGCACGTACTCCAGGTCGGACGTCACACCGCTCAGGAACAACTACAACGGAGCAACGCCCACGCCGGCCTATCTGCCTGGGTGGACACTGACCGTCTCCGGCCTGTCCTCGGGGCGCGTCGAACGCCTCGGGATCGCCGACATGCACGGCCGGTTCGCGCACCACGACCAGGTCACCCGGCTATTCTGCGTCGAGGGGTGGAGCGCAATCGCTTGGTGGGGCGGGCTGCGCTTCGCCGATCTCCTGCAGGCTTATCCCCCACTGCCCGGCGCGCGCTGGGCGAAGCTCGAATCCTCGGTCAACCTGGACGCCGTCGGCAGTCCCGATCCGTATTACGTGTCGATCGACCTGCCGACCGCTCGACACCCGCAAACCCTGCTCGCTACGCATCTGTCCGGAAAGATGCTCCAGGTCGAACACGGCGCGCCCCTGCGGCTGCTCGCGCCGATGAAACTCGGACTCAAGAACATCAAGGCCATCACCTCGATCGCCTACTCCGTCGAGGCGCCGGCCGACTATTGGAACGAGCGCGGCTACTCCAGGTACGACGGGCTGTAGACCAGCTACCCGACGCGTGTTTGCCACGCGGAGGGCAGTCGGGGGTTGATGGATCGCGATGAGGGAAGAGCGCCTCGCCGCCGTTTACCGGGAATGCGACGGGCCGCCAAGAGAACGAGGCGTGGCGCGACGCTTGCACATCGCAACGGATAAGGGAGACAAGACAATGAAGGTCATCGAACATTACAAGAGCGCTATTGAAAGTTCGGACGAACATCTATTGAAAGAGGTGTTTGCTCCGCAAGTCCGCATCGAAATCCCGGGTGGAGCAAGCGACAGTCATGCAGCGAGCACAGCATCTTATCTTCTGAGTCAAGTCGCCAAGATCGCTTCTGGAATCAAATATGTTTTAACGGCGGACGCAGGGAACAATTGGTACTTTCTTGGCTTTGAATTCCAGATAGAGGACCAGAAGCTTCAGGGGATCGATCAGGTGCACCTCAACGAGGATGGCAAGATCGATCGGCTCATTAACTACCTGCGACCCATTCCGGTGGCCCAGAAGTTTTCGGAACTCGTCAGTCGACGACTTCAGCCTACGGGGTAGGCAATTACCGTCTTCGTTGCGGGTGATCGATTCTGGGCAGCGACGTGGCTCTAATTGATCAGCGGAGCGTCCAATTCGACGTGCCGCCGAGGGAAGGAGGCGCGGCGCGATGCTTGCACGTCACCGCGACACGAGGGGCAAACCGATGAAAACAGCAATCGTGACCGGCGGCTCGCGCGGCATCGGAGCAGGTGTCGTCACGGCGTTTTTGGGCCGCGGCTACAACGTGGTCGCAAGCTCGCGAAACATCACCAGATCGCGTGCGTTTGAAGCGTCGGACAAACTCGCCTTGATCGAGGGAAGCATCGCCGACGCTGCAACGGCGGAGAAGATCGCCGGAGCCGCCAAGAGCAGATTCGGATCGATCGACGCGCTCGTCAACAACGCTGGCA
>WNFT01009417.1_pt1 | contig 10200 bp, 7 predicted proteins | sample 5400191 | NCBI WGS metagenome assembly WNFT01 (sample SAMN13153359, study PRJNA577476) | soil metagenome | isolation source: 80 cm saprolite under Madrone tree | place: USA:California | collected 2016-06-14 | reverse complement strand
GCGCACACTGCTCGCAGGGAATATCCCTTCGGCATCGATTGCTTTGATTGCGGGCGATCGAGTCATTTGGACCAACGCTTACGGCTACTCAAATCTGTGGGCTCGCACTCCCGCAACGCCGAGCACGGTCTATTTGATTGGTTCGACATTCAAGGCCATGTCCACAATCGCTCTGCTTCAGCAGGTGGCGCAGGGGAAGTTCAAGCTTGACGATCGCGTCAATGATTACCTGACCGACTTCAAGATTCAGGGCGAAGATCCGCAGCACCCCGTGACGTTTCGCCATCTGCTTACTCATACATCGGGCTTGCCCGCGGACTTTGGTCCATTTCCTGTGTGGGGCGACACCGTGCCGCCATCGCTCGATGAGTATCTGCGCAAGTCACTCAAGGTCACGAAGCCTCCGCTGACTTCGGTCACTTACTCGAACATGGCATACACCCTGGTCGCTTATCTGGTGCAGAAGTTTTCGGGCGTGCCGTACAAGCAATACATTCAAGAACACATCTTCACGCCTGTGGAAATGATGAGCACCGCGTTTGAGCCGCGGCCCGACATGGAAGAGCGTCTGGCCATTCCTTATGTGGTGGATGAAAAGACCGGCAGTCAGGTTGGGACTGTGCGACTCAAAGCTTCCGTATGGCCGGCCGGCATCGTCTATGGCACGGTGCTCGATCAAGCGAACTGGTTAATCACAAATCTCAATGGCGGAGTCTTTAAAGAAAAGCGGATCATCAGCGAACAGATGTTGGATCAGATGTTCACGCGCCAATACGATCAATTCAAGGGAACGATAGAAAACATTTGGGGCAATGAAACCGCCGGGTTCGGCCTGACTTGGTGGACGCAGGTTCGCGACGGCGATCGCTACATCGCACACAGCGGCAGCGTGCCTGGTTACACGGCTTTTCTGCTCGGCAATCGCGATCGCAAACTCGGCTTTGCAATAATGACCAATGGCAATCGCGCCCATCCTCATCTGTTCAAGCTGGCTGACCGGGCGATCGATTTGATGAAGAAGTACAACACCCAGAAAGCAGTTACGGCGAAACCGTAGAGATGTTTGTTACTTGCGTGAAAAGACAAGCTAAAGCTTGAACTCTGAACACTGGCAACCACGGTTCAGAGTTCAACGTTTACGTCGGCCTGAGACATAACGATTAGGATGAAATGAAAACCAACTGGCGAAACCTTCTAACTTTTGCGCTAATCTTTGCGCTGCCAATCATTGCGATCGCGCAAGGGCAGCCTCGCTCAACATCAAAGCCTCAATCGTTCGACATCATCATCAAAGGCGGCACGGTTTACGATGGCACTGGTCATACACCTATCAAAGCCGACGTGGGAATCAAAGGCGATCGCATCGCGGCGATCGGCAACTTGAGCGGGGTAAGTGCGCCAACAATTGTCGATGCCAAGGGGCTCGCCGTCGCGCCGGGCTTCATCAACATGCTCTCTCACTCTGAGACCTCTCTGATTGTCGACGGCCGTTCGCTGAGTGAGATCAAGCAAGGCGTGACTACTCAGATTTTCGGCGAGCTTTCGATGGGGCCGCTGAACGATCAGATGAAGCGGCGGCTGCGCGAATCGCAGGGCGACGTGAAGTATGACATCGAGTGGACGACGCTTTCCGAGTTTCTCAACTATCTTGAAAAACGCGGAATCTCGCAAAACATCGCGTCGTTTATTGGCGCGCCGACTATTCGCGAGTACGTCATTGGCCTGGAAGACAAACCGCCGACGGCTGTGCAGCTCGATCAGATGCGTGAGCTGGTGCGGCGCGAGATGGAAGCCGGGGCGCTCGGCATCACGACGGCCTTGATCTATCCGCCCGCTTTCTTTGCCAAGACTGAAGAGCTGATCGAGCTCTGCAAGGTCGCTGCCAAATATCAGGGCAAATACACGACACACATGCGCAGCGAAGGCAATCAGTTGATCGAAGGCGTGCAGGAAACAATGCGCATCGGTCGCGAAGCCGGACTGCCGGTCGAGATCTATCATCTTAAAGCCTCTGGCGAAGCTAACTGGCCGAAGATGGATCAGGTGATCAAGATGATCGAAGATGCGCGCCGCCAGGGCTTGAAGATCACCGCCAACATGTACACGTATCCGGCGGGCGGGACTGGCCTCGATGCCTCGATGCCGCCATGGGTTTTTGATGGTGGGCGCGAAGCTGCTTACAAGCGCCTACAGGATCCGGCCACGCGCAAAAAGATCGCCGATGCGATTCACACACCGACCAACGAATGGGAGAATCTCTACCTGCTCGCCGGCTCACCCGATCGGATACTGCTCGCGAGTTTCAAAACTGAAAAGCTGAAACCCCTGACCGGCAAGACTCTCGCTGAAGTCGCGAAGATGCGCGGCAAAGATCCCGTCGAGACGATCATGGACCTCGTGCTTGAAGATCGCTCTCGCATCGGCACGATCTATTTCCTGATGAGCGAAGACAACATCAAAAAGCAGATTCGCCAGCCTTGGGTTTCGTTCGGCTCGGACGCCGCATCGATTGCCCCCGAAGGCGTCTTCCTGAAATCTTCGGCGCACCCGCGCGCATACGGAAACTTCGCGCGGCTGCTGGGCAAATACGTGCGCGAAGAGAAAGTGATCTCCCTCGCCGAAGCGGTGCGGCGGCTCTCAGGCTTGCCCGCGACGAATCTCGGATTGGATCGCCGCGGTTTTCTCAAAGAAGGAATGTTCGCGGACGTGGTCGTCTTCGATCCGCAAACGATTGCCGATCGCGCCACGTTTGAAAACCCGCATCAGTTAGCGGTTGGGGTCAAACATGTTTTCGTCAACGGCGTGCAGGTTCTTAAGGACGGTGAGCACACGGGAGCGAAACCGGGAAGAGCACTTTGGAGACCGGGGAAGATCAATCAATCAAGCGCGGTAGCACAGGCCCAGCCTTCCCCGGCACCTGCGCGCTGGCGTGCCCTTATCGGCGAATACGGTCCGGACAATGACATTCTTTATGTACTTGAGAAGGATGGAAAGCTCTCTACCTTATTCAAGCGTGTCGAACGGGAAAGTCTGAAGGAAGTCTCGAACAACATCTTCAAGTTTGACGAAGGTGGATCGCACTCGGGCAAGCAACTCGTCTTTACGCGCGATAAGAATGGCCGAGCGACGCAGGTCGAACTCGACACTGTGACCATAAAGCGCCGGCAGGTTGGACCGGAGGAAGGCGCGCCGCAACTTCACATTACTTCGGTGCGGCCAGTGAACGAGCTGCTTAAAGAGGCACTGGCCGCCGAGCCGCCGAGAGAGAGGGGAGAGTTTCGCCCGCCTGACCTGGTTGAACTTACCAAATTCGATCCCACCATAAAGCTTGATATTCGCTATGCCACGACGAACAACTTTCTCGGCACAATGTTCTATTCACAGCCGCGCGCGTTCATGCAACGCCCTGCCGCGGAAGCGCTGGTGCGGGTCAGTCGGAAACTGAAAGCGCAAGGCTACGGCCTGCTGGTCCACGATGCCTACCGGCCGTGGTACGTGACCAAGGTCTTCTGGGATGCGACACCAGAGGACAAACATGTTTTCGTGGCGGATCCATCGAAGGGCTCGCGTCACAATCGCGGCTGTGCCGTCGACGTAACGCTCTACGATTTGAAAACCGGCAAGCCCGTCGAGATGGTCAGTACCTACGACGAGACTACCGACCGCGCGTATCCGAATTATCCTGGCGGCACCTCGCTCCAGCGCTGGCATCGCGAACTGTTGCGCAGCGCGATGGAGTCAGAAGGGTTCACGGTTTACGAAGCGGAGTGGTGGCACTTCGATTATAAAGACTGGCAGAAGTATCCGATCATCAATGTGCGGTTTGAAAGTATTGGGCGCGCACCACGGGTTCAGAGTTCAAGCTTCAGCTTGCATTCGTTTCGCGAGACAACAACCTAAAGGTTGAACTCTGAACCGTGACTGACAACGTTCAGAGTTCAAGCTTCAGCTTGTCATTTATTCCATGTACGATTGGAGAGAGATGACGACGGAAGAGCGCGCCCGAGCGCTTGAGCTTCGCCGCGCTCGTTATCTTCCATGGCATTCGCCTCCACACCTGGACCTGCGAGGAATCCGGCAGTACTTGGTTTCGTCTGCCTGTTATGAGCACCACCACATCATCGGAAAGAACCCGGAACGAATCACAGATTGCGAGGTATCGTTATTAGAAATCTGCCGTAAGGTTTGTTTGGCGGTTTATGCGTGGTGCTTGATGCCGAATCATTATCACCTCCTAATTAGAACGGACGACATAGAAAGCTTGCGGCACGAACTGGGGCAATTCCATGGACGATCATCGTACCATTGGAATGGCGAGGACAATGCTCGCGGCCGAAAGGTTTGGTACAACTGTTTTGAGCGTCCGATAAAGTCCGACCGGCATTTCTGGGCGACGCTTAATTATGTGCATCACAATCCCGTTCATCACGGCTTCGCAAAACATTGGCAGGATTGGCCCTGGTCGAGCGCGGCAGAATTCCTTGAACAAGTAGGGCGTGAGCGCGCGATCGAGATTTGGGAGCGGTATCCGATCCTGGACTATGGAAAGAAATGGGATGTCGATTAGCGTGAGGTTTGAGTTCAACTTCACCCTGCCTCGTTTCGCAGACAACAACCTAAAGGTTGAACTCTGAACCGTGACTGACAACGTTCAGAGTTCAAGCTTCAGCTTGTTAAGGGCACTTCAGCTTGCCAACATCGAAAGAAAGTCGGAGCCAACACATGAACACCAGAATATACTTAAGAGCGTCTCTCTCAGCGGTCATAGTGCTCTTTCTGTTTTCCCTTCCCCTTCACGCTCAAACCGCGCAGCCGCAGGACCCGCCCGCCGGTTTCGATAAGATCGAACAGATGGTTCCCATGCGCGATGGGGTGAAGCTGCACACGATCATCTACGCGCCAAAGTCGCATCGTGAGCCGCTGCCGATTCTTTTCAACCGCACGCCTTATGGCATCGACAATATCTATCGTGCCTTTCTCGCCGGCTCGTTAAAGGAAGAGATTGAGGAAGGCTACATTTTTGCTTTTCAGGACATTCGCGGTCGCTTTAAATCCGAAGGGCAGTTTGTCATGCAGCGTCCTTTGCGTGAATCCGCTAATGCGAAGTTAACTGACGAAGGCACGGACGCTTACGACACGATTGATTGGCTGGTGAAGAACGTGCCAAAAAACAACGGGCGCGTCGGTATGTTCGGCACTTCATATCCCGGCTGGCTGGTGGTGATGGCGGTGCTCGAACCACATCCCGCGCTAAAAGCCGTCAGCGAAGAAGCGACTCCGGCCGACATGTTCCTGGGCGACGACTTTCATCATAATGGGGCGTTTCGTCTGACCTATGGTTTCGAGTATTCCTTTGCGCTCGAATCTTCAAAGCTCACTTCAAACTTCAAGTTCGATCGATACGATACCTATCAATGGTATCTGCGACTCGGTGCGCTTTCGAACGCTGACGCGAAATACTTTCACGGTAAGTTGCCGACTTGGAACAACTTTGTTTCCCACCCGAATTACGATCAATTCTGGCAACAGCAAGCCTTAGTTAATCAGCTCAAGAAGGTTACCGTGCCCATCATGCACGTCGCCGGATGGTGGGACCAGGAAGATTTCTACGGCCCCGTGAAGGCTTATGAAGTTTTGGAGAAGACCGACCCGAACCACGTGAACTATCTGGTTGCCGGTCCGTGGAATCATGGCGGATGGAATCGCGCTACCGGCGACAAATTGGGAAACATTGATTTCGGAAGTCCCGCGAGCCAGTATTTTCGCGCGAATATCCTGCGCCCGTGGTTCGCGTATTATTTGAAGGACAAAGGCAAGCTCGAACAACCCGAGGCGCTGACCTTCGAGACGGGTTCGAATCGTTGGACTTCATTCGAAGCCTGGCCGCCCCGCGCGAACGTCACCCAGCGCAGTCTCTACTTTCACGCTAACGGACGACTCTCATACGATGCGCCATCAACGGCTCAGCCTCAATTCGATAGTTACGTTTCAGACCCGGCGCACCCCGTTCCCTACAGACCGCGGCCCGTCGAGCCAACCTATAACCCCGGGGATCAAGGCGGCTCGCGCTGGTCCACATGGCTGCTTGAAGACCAACGCTTTGTCGAGAATCGACCAGACGTTCTGACTTGGGAGACCGAGCCCCTGACACAGGACACCGCGATCGCGGGCGACATCGTCGCTCATCTCTTCGCGTCGACTTCAGGAACGGACAGCGATTGGGTTGTGAAGCTAATCGACGTTTACCCGGAGAGCTATCCCAAAGATCCAAAGATGGGCGGTTATGAATTGATGATTGCCGATGAAATACTGCGCGGCAGGTTCCGCCGCTCATTCACGAAGCCGGAACCCATTCCGGCAAACCAGGTCATCGAATACGCAATAGATCTGCACACAAACGACCACGCCTTTCTCAAAGACCACCGGATTATGGTTCAGGTCCAGAGCACCTGGTTCCCTCTCTACGATCGCAATCCGCAGAAGTTTGTCCCGAACATTTTTCTGGCGCGCGATTCAGATTATGTAGCCGCCACGCAACGCATCTTTCGCTCGAGCCGCTATCCTTCACACGTTACTATTCCCGTATTGATCCGTTAACAGAATTCAAACCTGCCTTGAATCCTCAGGTGCGCCAAGAACTACGTAAGTCCCAAAGGAAGAGAGGGCTTACCTACAAATTCTTGGCAAACTGGAAACGTCAGATGGTCTTTTCCGGAACCATATTCCGATGTAATATCTCATGCGAATGATATTCGGGTTTAATACTCAACTCATCGCGCGCGTATTTTCTGCTACTCGAAATAGCTTGGCCTGTTTACTGGCGCTCGCTTGCATTGCTTTTGCCCAGAAAGGAGATGTGCGTCAGGCGAACCGGCTCGCAGTTGTCGAAGCAGAACGCGCATTTGCGCGAGCCGCCGCAACGAAAGGAACACGTGATGCATTTCTCGAGTTTCTGGCCGGCGATGGAATCATCTTTCAACCCGGTCCGGTAAATGGAAAGCAGTTCTGGCAGGCGCGTGCTTCTCGGAAAGGATTATTAAGTTGGGAGCCAATATTTGCCGATGTTTCGCTGGTGGGAGATATGGGCTACACCACTGGGCCCTATGAGTTTCGGCCCGATGGCGCCGCTGATACGCCGATAGCGTTCGGACAGTATTTCACCGTTTGGAAGAAACAATCTGACGGCTTATGGAGAGTTGCGCTCGATCGCGGCACCAGTAATCCGCAACCCTCTGGTCCAATCGCGCCCTTGCAATTCCCGAAAGACGAAGGGCCGGTAACTAAGAAAGTCGATGTTTATGCTGCGACTGGACGCGCATTGCTGCTGAACTTAGAAGCTGAGTTTTCAAACGCGTCATCTTCGCAAGGGATCGAAAGGGCATTTCATTCTTATTTAGCCGATGATGCCAGGTTATTTCGCGAGAATAGCTTTCCGGCAGTCGGCAAGCAGGCAGCGCTCGTCCTGCTCTCAACCAAGAAAGGAATTCTCAGGTGGCAACCAACAATGGCCGACATTTCTCACTCGGGCGACTTGGGCTACACCTACGGCATGTACGATCTCAAGGGCGCAAGCGCTGATCAAAAGCCTGAGCATGGTAATTATGTTCGCGTTTGGAAAAGACAAATGAATGGCCGATGGAAAGTCGTTATCGACATCCTGAATCCAATGCCTTCATCCTAAAACGAAGAGCAATTAGACCAGCTTCAATTGACATCTGAAATCCAACCTTTTTATTATCAACCTCCAAAAAGTTATTCCGCTGTGGTAGTCGTGGGGCCCAGCCTCCCGAAAAGAGATTCTTATGATAAGCGTCAAAGAACTAACGAAAAGATATGCCCGCAACCTTGCGGTCGACCACATTTCTTTTGAAGTAGCGAAAGGTGAAATTGTCGGCTTTCTGGGCCCGAACGGCGCCGGGAAGACGACCACGATGCGCATGCTGACTGGGTTTCTGTTGCCGACTTCGGGCACGGCCACAGTCGCGGGATTCGATGTCCTCGAAAAACCGCTCGAGGTCAAAAAGCGCATCGGATACTTACCGGAAACGCCGCCGCTATATCACGAGATGATCACCGACGAATACTTGTCGTTTGTCGGCAAGCTAAAGGGTTTGTCCGGGGCCGAATTAACCCGGCGCATCGATCATGTTTGCGAGCGCTGCGCCATCACGGATGTTAAAAAGAAGCAACTCGGTAAGCTGTCGCGGGGTTATCGCCAGCGCGTCGGGCTGGCCCAGGCTATCATTCACAATCCTGAAGTGTTGATACTTGACGAGCCTACCGCGGGACTGGATCCAAAGCAGATCAATGAAACCCGCGATTTGATCAAGGGTCTGGCCGGCGATCATACGATAATTCTCAGCACGCACATTCTCCCCGAAGTCGAGCAGACCACGTAACGCTCAAGGAGAGCCACGATGGCCACTACACATTCGAGATTGAAAGCGAGAAGGATTTCGTGCGCGGCGATCTCGCGCGCGCGGTGGTGGCATCCGGCTGGGAACTCAACGAACTGCGGGCCACGGCGATGAGCCTCGAAGAGATCTTTCTGCAACTGACTCGCGAGGAAGCGGGGGTTAAGACTGAGAAGCCGGCGGCCGAAGAAGCGAAAGCCTAGCACGTTGTTGAAAGTCCAGACTGTCTGATTACAGTTCATGCGGAGTCACTCAAAGACGATCGTATTGGTGTTTCACTAGCCCAGGCGTTCACGCCTGGGTTGGTGAAATCCCTTTGATTCTTGAGCGCCATTAATGGCGCTTTCGCTAACGCTAAGCAAGGGACTGGCTGAAGGTTATGCCAAAGCCTCCTGAAGCAGTCTGTCGGAAAAACCGCGTAGCGGTGAAATGTCTATAGAAGGATAGGCACAATTGAGATATAGGGGCTCCTTTAGGAGCGCAACCGACTATCGTTCGCCCATAAATGGGCTCCCCGAGATCAATCGGTTCGAGCTTTTCTATAAACATTGCATCCCTACGGGATTTCTCCGACAGACTCCTGAAGGAGGCTTATGAATTAATCGCCCTTATTTCCCCAGGCGTGAACGCCTGGGCTAGAGAAAAGAGTTTTCACCTGAAGAAGACACCATGAGAAACATTTTCATCATCTGTCGCAAGGAACTGCGCAGTTATTTCGTTTCACCCATCGCTTATCTGCTCCTCACGATGTTTGCTCTGATCTTCGGGTTTTTCTTTTGGAACTCGCTGGGGTACTTCGTGCTCATGGGCATGCAATCGCAGATGCGCGGCGAGTCATTTCCCATGAATCTGAACGAGCAAATCGTGCGCCCGTTGTTATCGAACGTGGGTGTGATTGGATTGTTCTTTATTCCCCTGATCTCCATGCGTCTGTTTGCCGAAGAGAAGCGTAGCGGAACGATCGAGCTGCTAACTACTTCGCCGATTCGCGACATTGAAGTGATTGTCGGCAAGTGGCTGGCCGCGGTGGCGCTCTATGCGTGTCTGCTGCTGGTCACGGCGGTGAATTTTCTTTTCCTTTTCAAGTATGGCAACCCGGATTGGAAGCCGCTTGCGATCGGTTATCTGGGGCTTTTCCTGCAAGCCGGAAGTCTTTTAGCCATTGGCACGTTTATCTCCTCGATGACAAGAAATCAGATCATCGCCGGCGCCGTCACGTTTGGCGTTTGCATAATCCTCTGGGTGCTCGAGTGGGTCAGCGGCTATGAAACTGCCGCCTGGGCCAAAGTGCTCGCGTACATTTCGGTCATGACGCATTACGAGTCTTTCGGCAAAGGGGTGCTCGATTTAAAGGATGCCATCTACTATGCGACCCTGATTTTCGTGGGATTGTTTCTCACCTCTCGGTCCGTTGAATCCCTGCGCTGGAGGTCATAAATGAACACTGAGTTACTTAAGGCCAGACAGACGAAGTTCGCGGTTTACATCGGCATCTACGTAGCGATAATTATGACTGCTGTGGTGGTGGTAAATGTGCTCGCGAATCGTTATGACAAATCGTATGACGGGACCGCAAACAAGCGCTACAGCCTTTCGGATCAGACTAAGAAGATCGTCAGAGAATTGAACCAGGACGCGACGATACGTTATTTCGATCAGAGCACCAGATACAATCAAGCGAAAGATATTTTGGATCAATATTCGAACCTCTCGCCGAAAGTTCATATCGAATACGTCGATCCCGACAAGAGCCCCGAAGTTGCGCGCGCCGCCGGCATCAAGAATT
>WNFT01006629.1_pt1 | contig 10200 bp, 8 predicted proteins | sample 5400191 | NCBI WGS metagenome assembly WNFT01 (sample SAMN13153359, study PRJNA577476) | soil metagenome | isolation source: 80 cm saprolite under Madrone tree | place: USA:California | collected 2016-06-14 | reverse complement strand
CCGATCACTTGAACAAGGATGTCCGCGCCACGCTGGGATTGGTGGGCGATGCGAGACTGACGCTGGAAGCGCTATGCGCGGAAGTTGCGAAACTAGTGCCTGCGCCGCGCTCATCCGCGGCCGTTATCGAAGAAATCGCCAAGGTGCGCGAAGGATGGCTTGCCAAGTGGATGCCCAAGCTGACCTCCGGCGAGACGCCGCTTTCTCCTTATCGCGTCATCTGGGATCTGCAACGCGCCGTCGATAAGTCCAACGTGATCATCACGCACGATGCCGGCAGCCCGCGCGATCAGATCTCGCCCTTCTGGATTTCGACCGAACCGCTCTCCTACATCGGCTGGGGCAAGACCACTCAGCTCGGCTACGGCCTGGGTCTCGCGATGGGTGCGAAGCTCGCGCATCCCGACAAGCTCTGCATCAACGTCTGGGGCGATGCCGCGATCGGTTTCACCGGGATGGACTTCGAGACGGCAGTGCGCGAACGGATTCCAATCCTGTCGATTCTGCTCAATAATTTTTGCATGGCGATCGAACTGAAATTCATGCCGGTCTCGACGCAAAAATATCGCGCCACGGACATCTCCGGTGATTACGCCGCGATGGCGCGCGCGTTTGGCGGCTACGGCGAACGCGTCACCACGCCCAACGAAATCATTCCCGCGATCCGTCGCGGTATCGAGGCGACTCAGAAGGGCACGCCAGCTCTGCTCGAATTTATTACCGCCAAGGAAACAACCATCTCCGAATTTCCTTGAACCGCAAGCGATCGCGATCGCACGAGGGCGATCGCCGTAACGCGATCTTTACGCAGTGAGGAAAAAACGATGCCGTTGCTCTACGAGAAACGTGGTCATATCGGAATTTTGACTTTGAGCCGGCCGGAAGCTCGCAACGCCTGGTGCGACGAGTTTTCCACGGGACTCCAGGAGCGGCTTCCCGAACTCGAGGACGATCGCGACATCCGCTGCGTCATCCTGACCGGGGACGACAACGGCCGCGCCTTCAGCGCCGGCGCCGATCTCAAAAATCCAAGAACGCACACGGAAAGTTCGGTTGCCCATTTCATCGAAGGAGTCTCCAAGCGCAGGCGTTTCAGTCCGATCATGATGTTGTCGGATTTCGCCAAGCCGATCGTTGCCGCGGTCAACGGTTATGCCGTCGGCATCGGCTGTATCGTTACCTTCTGTTGCGACCTGATAGTCGCGTCGGACCGTGCTGAATGGCGTCTGCCGCAAGTCGCCCTCGGCATCATGCCGGCGCAAGGTGGCGCGATTCGTGCGACCCGATGGATTGGCAAAGGTCACGCGATGCGCCTGGCTTTGGGATTCCCGCTCCCCGCCGATGAGGCGTATCGAATCGGCCTGGCGCAATGGATGGTCCCGCACGCCGAGCTTCTCGCTCAGGCGACGAAAGTCGCGGAACATATCGCTTCGCTGTCGCCGCTGGCCGCCCGCGTCGCCAAGGAGTCGCTCAATTCCGGCCTCAATATCCCGCTCAATGACGCCGCACACGCCGATCTGTATCGGTTCATGGCGCTTGAATTGACGGAGGACAAAACCGAAGGCCACCAGGCCTGGCGCGAGCGCCGAAAGCCCGCGTTTAAAGGCCGTTGAACACATCATCCCGAAGCGATCCGCTGAATTCCCTCTTCTCCATTTTCATCATGGAGGAGGGCGAGGGACTGCGGTCCTTGCCTATATAATTACCTTCGAGAGACCGCGCTAGCGCTCGATCAGCCGCGACCATGCCTCGACGTTTGCCAGCACTTTGTCGCGAGACTCAGGCGGAACCCAACTCGAGACGCGGTCGACGCCCGCTTCGGCAAATCTGGCTATCGCGCGGCGATCCTGATCGAGGTTGCCCGTAGGGTCATAGTACCCGCCGATCGAGAGCGTCTTGGGATCGCGTCCTGACTGCGCGAGAAGCTGGCGGAATTCGCCGAGCTTGGTGAAGAAAGCCTCGCCTCGCGTGGTCGGCATCCAGCCGTCGCAATATGCGATCGCGGCCCGCATCGCAGAATCCGCTTGCCCACCCATGATGATCGGTGGATACGGCTTTTGCACCGGTTTTGGATACAACCAGATTGGGTCGAAATTGACGAAGCGGCCGTGATACGCGGGCTCATCCTGCGTCCAGATCGCCTTCATCGCTTCGATCCGCTCGCGCATCAGCCGGCGCCGGGTCTTGAACTCGGTGCCATGATTCGCCATCTCCTCCACGTTCCAGCCTGCGCCCACCCCGAAGATAAACCGGCCGCCTGATAGCAGGTCGAGACTGGAGATTTCCTTGGCGGTGATGATCGGATCGCGCTCGATCACGAGGCATACTCCGGTCCCAATCTTGAGCGTCTTGGTAGCCGCCGCGGCCGCGGTCAGCGCGATAAACGGATCGAGCGTATGCGAGAACTGGGGCGACAGTTCGCGCATCCCGGAGGAAGGCACCGTAAGCCGCGAGGTCGGGATGTGCGTGTGCTCGGCAACCAGCAACGACTCGAAGCCATGTGCTTCAGTCGCGCGCGCCAACTCGTCGAACCGTATCGAGAAGTCCGCGGGAAAGAATGACAGTCCGTATTTCACAGCCAACCTCCTGATCGATCACCGCAAAGGTCATTACTCCGTTAACAATGTCGCAATCCTCTACGCCGAGCCGCGACCCTCACAGAACCTGGCGCTGCCCCGTGTCCGATGCTTTCTGGATCGCGTCCAGAAGCTGATGGCGCTTGACGGCCAAATCAAAATCGGGGCCGGCGGGCTTTCCTCCGCTGATCCCCTCGGCCATTCGCGCGAAAAGTTGCGCAACGTTGAAGGGAGGGCCGGCGGGCGCCGCCGATGGAACCCAGCGATAGCTCGCGGGTATCGCAAGGTCGGCCAGCGGCTTGCCCCCTTGCGAACCGCGCAGACTCAATTCGGCGTACTGGACTCCTACTTTTTGTTTCGGATCGGTCGGTGCGACGACGAGGTCGCCATCCGTGCCATGGATCTCGAATAAGAACGTCGTCCCGTTGGCGGTGCCGCCTTTGATATGGACCGATGCGACCGCGCCGCCCTCGAGGATTCCGCTGACGAGCACCTGGTCGGGCGAAGTCATCTGGACCATCTCGGCCGACTCGACGATCTTGACTCGCGGATGCTGTGTCGCGACTACGCTCGACACTTCCTTGAATTCCCCGAGGCAGAAGCACAGGGCGTCGATAGAATGCCCTCCCGGAATCGTCATCAACGTGGCGCCGGTCGAGCGATCGGCCAGATAGGCCCGCGAACGCGTGAACTCGGTGCCCCAGTTTGGCGTCGACGCGATCATCGTGCACGAAAGAACCTTGCCGACGTAGCCCTCGGCAACGAGGTCTCTGGCGCGATTGATCACGGGAGCGCCGCGAGCCTGCAATCCCACCACGTGGCAGAGACTCTTGCGCGCGGCCAAATCACGCATCTGCCGAGCCTGCTCGGTAGTCGCCGCGAGCGGCCATTCGCAGAACAGATGCTTGCCCGCATTCAGCGCGGCCATCCCCATCTGATGATGGAAGGGCACGCGCACGCAAATCGAGACGAGGTCCACGTCCGGATGCTGGACCATCTTGTTGCTATCGCCGAATGCATGCGGAATCCCGAAATGCTTCGCGGTCTCGTCGGCGGTTTCCTGCCGGCTCGTTGCGACCGCCGTGATCTCGAACTCGGGAAGCGCGCGCAAGGCCGGAATGTGCGCGCTGCTACCCCATCCGTATTTTACATTTGCTCCGATAATTCCAACGCGGATTTTTTCTTTCGCCATGGTGATCTTCCTCTGGGATGCGAACACTTTAGTGTCGCTTGCCGCAAATAACCATAAGTCAACGACCTGCGGTTGACGCTCTGCGGAACAGCTCAAGATCGGATAGCGGCGCGGCTACCTGACGTTGGCCCCGGCAGCGTCGATGCAGTTTCGCAACGCTGGTGCGCGAATATTCAACAGCGAGGCGCGCTGACCGCGTGCTCGGATGCAACGGCATCGAGGGGAAGGGCGAACTAAACCCGCGTCCCGGCACGATTTCTCGTTCACACGAAGCAGCGGTCAGTGTCGGCATGCCCCGTGCTTATTAGTGCGGATGTCAAGGTAGAAATGGTATTCCGGCAAAGAGGGCAGAGGAGGAGGGGACTATGGAGGCCGAAAAGCCGACGGAGGGTTCGCTATCGCGTCTCGCGGACCCTGAACGGGTCGCGCGCGCATGCTTCAACTTTGACAAGCTCACCACCGTCAAGGAATTGCTCGCACTCAGGCAGGTGCTGATGGATAAAGCGGTGTCGATCGAAATGGTCGCGGCGGAACGAGTATTCGATTCCGCGCTGAGCGAGCGATTGGCGGGCCAGGCGCGGTTGCTGCGCAAGGTCGCACGCGAACTCGAGCCCTTGCGGCGGGCTGCGGCAAAGGCAAAACCGCCGAAGGAAATGTAAGACTCGTCGCTCGACTTCCGAACGACGATTGTTTATCTGCACGCCTCTCGCCCACGGATTCTTCATTTCCTGCGCATGTCGCCGCAGCGCATCTCTATTTGCGGGACGACTCCAAGGGCTGCTACGAAAGAATAAGCAGCGCGGCAAGCGCAGGGAGGACGATCCGATGGCCGACACGCTTTGCGGATGGGGCGAACCGGGACGTGTCAGGTATTACGTGGACAACGTCGCGATCTCCGTTCCCAAGCGCGACGAGCAGTTGGGCTTGCTCGTCGACCTGCTTCCGTGGCCCACGGATGCACCCTTGCGCGTGCTCGATATCGGCGCGGGCTTTGGCGCGATCACTGAGCAGTTCCTGACCCGTTATCCGCACTCTAGTGTCACCTACCTCGACGGCTCCGCCGAGATGATGAAGCTCGCGCGCGAGCGCCTCGCAAAATATGGCGAGCGCGTGAGTTTCCATTTGGGCGACCTCGCGTACCCATCGTGGAATGAGCAACTCGGCGGCGGTTACGATGCCGCGATCTCCGGCCTCGCAATCCATCACATCAGCGATGAAAGAAAGCGCGCGCTCTACGCTGAAGTGTTCGCGAGGCTGAAGCCTGGCGGTATGTTTCTCAACGACGACTCGATCCTCACTCCAACGACCTGGCAGCCTCGCTTCGATTACCTTCGCTATCGGCACATTCAGCAGCGCGAGCAGGAGTTGCGCGGCACAACCCGATCGATTGAGGAAATCGCGGCCGAGCGAAAGTCACACCAGCAGCGTCATCAGAATTATCGGGCGCCATTGCGGAATCAGCTCGAATGGCTGGCGGCGGCCGGCTTCGAATCGGTCGATTGCTTCTGGAAGTACCTCGATCACGCGATCTTCGGCGGCATCAAAGCCGGGTAGAAGAGAGTCGTCAGAATTTCCATTTGCCGGACGCGCCTTGTCCCGAAAGCGCGTCCGCGATCGGTAAGCACGAGCGCCGTTTAGTCAAATGTTGGTCGTGGGCGTGCGGTCGACGTCGGGTAATGTGAGGGCGATGAAGCCGGCGAGCAGGACTGCGAAGGACATCGCGAGCAGGCCGCCGGCGAAGCTGTGCGTGACGTCCTTGATCAGACCGACGATCGAGGGTCCGACGAAGCCCGCGAGATTGCCGGTCGAGTTGATAAAGGCGATGCCTCCGGCGGCGGCGGCGCCGTCAAGAAAGGCCGGCGGTATCGACCAGAAGGGACCGGCGGTGCTCGACAGGCCCGCGGCGGCGATCGCGATCGTGACGATGGCCAGCGCCGGATGATGCGCGGCGGCGGATGCCGCAAGCGCGATTCCGCCGACGAACGCCGCGAGCGCGAGATGCCAGCGCCGCTCACCCTTCAAATCGGAATGCTTTGCGACGATCACCATCGTGACCGCGGCGACGATGAACGGGATCGACGAGAGCAATCCGACGCGCAGATCACTCAGTCCGCCGAAGCCCTTGAGAATCTGCGGGAGCCACAGCGCGATTCCGTAATGGCCGAAAACGATAGTGAAGTAGAGCATCGCCAATAGCCAGACCCGGCCATTAGTCAGTGCGTTTAAAAGCGTGTGGTTGTCGTGCGTCCTGCGATTCTCACGGTCGAGTGCGAGCGCGATGGCGAGCGATTTCCGTTGGGCGGGGCTCAGCCATCGGGCGTCCTCGGGGCCATCGGGCAGATACAGCGCGGCTGCAACTCCGAGGATTACCGCGGGCAGCCCTTCGGCGAGGAATAGCCACTGCCATCCCGAGAGATGCCACACGCCACGCATCGACAACAGCACTCCGGAGAGGGGACCCGCAATCACGCCGGCGATCTGTGTCGCCGTCATGAACATCGAGACTGCGTGCGCCCGCTCGCGCGCGGGGAACCAGTAGGTTAGGTAAAAGATGATGCCCGGGAAAAATCCGGCCTCCGCGACACCCAGCAGGAAGCGCAGCAGGTAGAAGCTCTTGGGGCCGCGCGCCAGCATCATCGCCATCGCGACGACACCCCACGAAATCACGATTCGGCTGATCCACATACGCGCGCCGACCCGCCGCAGCATGAGATTGCTGGGTATCTCGAATATGAAATAGCCGATGAAGAAGATGCCGGCGCCGAAGCCGAAGGCGGCGGCGCTCAACCCGAGCTCGCGGTTCATCTGGAGCGAGGCGAAACCGACGTTGATGCGATCAAGGTAGGCGACCACGTAGAGTACAAAGAGGAAGGGAATCAGCTTCCATCGCACGCGGGAGTACGCGGCATTTTCGGAGGAGAAGTCTTCGTCATTCAATCGATCCGGACGCATTCGACAACCCTGACATTCTGTCGCTGAAGAGCGAGCAAGGGCTCGCGTCATCCGCGGGATGCATATCAATGGCCTATCGCGTGGGCCGCGGTCAATCGCGATTCGAAGTTGGCGCGATTCGAGGTTGGAGGCATCGCCGCTTGAGGACAAGTCGCGGTGACAGGGTGCCAGGCGACGCGGCCGCCCGAGACCTCCGTCATTCGTACGGCAGGACATACTAAGGCGAGTGACCTGGCATAACACTTTGCAGCTATTGCCGAACACTTTGCACCTGCCGCCAAGAACACTTAGCAGGACCGCTCAGAATCGTCGAAAATATAACCTCTTTGGTGGCATCCTGGTTGCTCTGCTTGGATTAAAGTCTGCTGCGGCTCACAGCAAAGAAGGAAATAAAATGAAGAAAACTCGAACTCTTCTCTATCTACTGGTCGCGCTCACAGGAATCGCCGCCTTTGCGGGTTGCAGCGAACAGCTACCGATAATGACGGTCGCACAGCAGACGACCTACAACGATTGCATGAGCGGTCGCTGGTCCGGCGCGGCCGACACCTTCTGGTGGGGACCCTTCGGTTGGACCTACCACAGCTCACTGGTGAAGGATTGTCTCGCCAAATCAGGTTCGCTCGGTGAAATTGGCAGCGCGGAAGCCGCTCCTGCAACGGCTGCTGGTGGCGTTCACCCAGCTTCGACAAGCGTGACCGCGGCAACGTCCGGCGCGCAACCCTCACCAAGCTCGTCGGCTCCTTCGAGCAGATCATTGCCGATCACATCCGCCCGGATGCCTGTGACCTTGGAGGGCAGCGGGAACACCAACGTCGACGCGCCTCCCTAGCCAATGTCTAGTATTCCGCGCGTGTGAAGAATCGGTGGGCAAGTGAACAGTACAAGGGCCCTCTCCCGTCTCAGGCGAGGGCCCATGGCAAAGTCGCTCGTGAGTTACGCGAAAACTCCCCATACTCAGTACGCAAAACTCTAAACTCAGCGAACTCCAAATTCGGCAAACTCCGAAATCTGAAAGACCCGCGCATAGCGGGCCCTTTCCCTCACGTGAGCTATCCAGATCAACGGCCTATCGCGTGGTCTGTGGTCAATCGTGATTCAATTACCTAAAGTATCGTCTCCTGAAGCTGCCCGACCGGATCGTGGCCTAGGCCGGACGACTGGCGGAAAGACACGCGGCGCGCACCGCTTGACTTGACAAGGGCCGGCGGTATTTAACCGTTAGGTTAGTTAACTATGGGGTTCAATACCAACGGGTCAGGACCCAATCTTCCGACATCAGCACAGAAGGAGAAGAAACATGGTCGAAACAAGTGATGCCGCAACGGAATCCGCCGAGCGGGAGCTGGTCATCACGCGCGTCTTCGACGCACCCCGCAGCCTTGTCTGGAGAGCGTGGGCCGAACCCGAGCGAATGGCATGCTGGGCCGGCCCGAAAGGCTTCAGGATGACGTCCTGCGAAATGGACTCCCGCCCAGGCGGCGCCTTTCGCATGAGCATGCGATCGCCGGAGGGCACGGAGCATCGCGTGCGCGGCGTCTATCGCGATATCGAAGAAGGAGAGCGGCTCGTTTACACATGGGCGTGGGTCGACGAATCGGGCAAAGCGGGGCACGAAACGCTGATCACGGTCACCTTCGCCGACGATGGCGGCAAGACCAGGCTCACTTTGCATCAGGCCTTCTTCGAGTCGGTTACAGCACGCGATGCGCATCGGGGCGGCTGGACCAGCGCTCTGGACTGCCTCGCCGAATACCTGGCACAGGCCTGACGCAACAACGGAATCAACGCAACGCAAGGGAGATTGAACCATGCAACAAAACCGAATCGTATCCCAGGATGAGTGGCTCGCAGCGCGCAGGCAGCACTTGATCAAGGAAAAAGAATTCACGCGGCTGCGCGATCAATTGAGCGCCGAGCGGCGCGCGCTGCCATGGGTCAAGGTCGAGAAGAATTACATCTTCGATGGTCCCAACGGCAAAGAGACGCTCGCCGATCTCTTCGACGGACGCAGCCAGTTGATCGTCAAACATTTCATGTACGGCCCCGGATGGGAGGAGGGCTGCGTGGGCTGCTCCTTCGAGGTCGACCATGTTGAAGGCGCGCTCACGCACCTCGAACATCACGATGTGACGTATGTCGCGGTCTCACGCGCGCCCTTGTCCGAGATCGAGGCGTTCAGGAAACGCATGGGCTGGCGCCTCAAGTGGGTGTCGTCGTATGAGAGCGATTTCAACTACGACTATCATGTATCGTTCACGAAGGGCGCGAAGGGCGAGGTGTATTACAACTACGCAACGCAAAAATTCCAGAGCGAGGAAATGTCCGGCCGCAGCGTGTTCTACAAGGACGAGAACGGCGGCATCTTTCATACCTATTCGAGCTACGCGCGCGGCGGCGACATGTTTCTCGGCACCTACGTCCTCCTCGACATCACGCCTAAGGGCCGCAACGAGACCGGTCCGAACCACAACCTGACCGACTGGGTTCGCCATCATGACAGATACGATGCCGGCGGCTTGGTCCACCCGACGGGGGGCTACGTGTCCGGCGAAGGCTCACGTTGCGGTGCGGAGGAGGACCACTCGTGAGCGCTCATCGTTGCTGCGAAGCCGCCTCGATCGGCACAGACTGCGAGACAAGCGCCGCGCGAAGCGAGTATCGTGCGGCGCAGGCGCCGACGCTCGCTCGGCGCCGTCTCGACATCGCAGGATGGATCGTTTCGGGGCACTGTCCTGGCGCTCTTGCCAAAGTGTCCGGCATGTCTGGCAGCGTACGTCGCGATCGGAACCGGGGCAGGGCTTTCGGTGTCAACTGCGACGTACTTGCGGATGCTGCTTGTGATCCTGTGCGCGCTGTCGCTGTCATACCTCGCGGCAAGACGTATACGGGCGGTTCATCGCGAGGAGCCCGCCGTGCTGCACGAGGGTCGGGCGTCGCTATGACGCGCGGGTGCATCGGAAGACCCGCTCGCCTCCGATCAGGCGGTAACTGAGCGTGCGCTCGAAGATCGCCGCGAGATAAAAAATCGCGATCAGCGGTGCTGCGCCGCGCACCAGCATGCCGGGCCATCGTGGCGGCGAGGAGAATGCCAGCGTAATCACCAGGGCGAAATTGATAACGCCGCCCCAATGACCGAGGCGGCTCTTCACCGGAGTGGAAGAGCCGCAAATCATTAGCGAGTCGATTACATACTGAGTAAACGAGACCGCGATCAGAGTTGGTATATAGACGGGAACCGCGCCGGCGTGCGCCTCGCATGCGAGAGCGGTAAGGACGAAAACTATATCGGCCAGGCTGTCGAGCCACTGGCCGAAACCGTCGGCGGAATTCATCCGGCGCGCGACCCGGCCGTCGACGAAATCGGAAATGGCGCCGGCCAAGGCAATCGAGCCGAGTATTGCGGGACGCCGATCACCGGACATAAACGCGGCTAGCCATAGGCCCGCAAGCACGAATCGCGACGCACTAAGGAGGTTC
>WNFT01016935.1_pt1 | contig 10202 bp, 9 predicted proteins | sample 5400191 | NCBI WGS metagenome assembly WNFT01 (sample SAMN13153359, study PRJNA577476) | soil metagenome | isolation source: 80 cm saprolite under Madrone tree | place: USA:California | collected 2016-06-14 | reverse complement strand
CCATTGTGCTTTCGATGACACCGCAGGAGCGCACCCGGCCCGACATTTTAAATGCAAGGCGTCGTCAGCGGATCGCGCGCGGAAGCGGGCGGACTGTCACCGAGGTCAATGATTTGCTCCAGCGTTTCAATCAAATGCGAAAGTTGATGAAGAGCGCCGGCAAAATGAAGAGGAAGTTAAAAGAGCTACAAAGGTTACATCGTTAAATTGAAAGTGTTCGTCATCCTTGTAACATTGTGACCCTTTTAACCTTCTAACGTTTTTTATATGGCCGTTTCAATTCGACTCCGCAGAGAGGGGGCGCTCAACCGCCCTTACTATAAAGTGGTCGTGACCGACAAACGCAGTCCGCGCGATGGAAAATTTCTTGAGCTCGTCGGCACTTACGATCCGAAAAAGCAAGGGCACAACAGCTCGCTCAAGCTCGATCGCATTGAGCACTGGCTCGCGCGCGGCGCCCAGCCGTCCGACACCGTTCGCAGCCTGATTAAGAAAAATAAAAAACAGGCGGCGAGCGCGCCCGCTGTGTAGCGGCGGTCCATGACCGCGGTCGAAGTTGGCCAGGCTTAGTCTACGCTAGACGGCGCTCATAGGGCGCTGCTACAAGGAATAAGACCATGCGTGAATTTCTCGAGTTCATTGTCCGCCAACTCGTGGAATTCCCTGACGAGGCCATCATCACGGAAATTCCATCGGGCCGAACAACCGTTTTCCGCCTCCAACTGCGGCAAAGCGATGTCGGCCGGATCATTGGCCGCAATGGTCAAACCATTCAAGCCATTCGGGCACTACTCTCAAGCGCAGCATCGCGCCACAATCAGCGTGCTACGCTCGAAATCGTGGAGTGACTACAGAGTGTTTGTGCCGGACTCCTAAGCTTTGTAGCTGGCGTCGGTGACGCCGGGCCGCGGTCAGCGACCGCGGCTACAGCACCTAAAAGCTTTTGGGGCAGGATCCCTCGACTTCCCTGGGGATGACGGGATATTTGCGCCAAATGCGCATCGACATCATTACTCTATTCCCGGAAATCTGCCGTGCGCCGCTGAATGAAAGCATGATGAAACGAGCGCAGGAAAATGGCACGCTCGACTTGCACATTCACAACCTGCGCGCTTGGACGAGCGACAAACATCACGTCGTAGATGACGCGCCCTTCGGTGGAGGGCAGGGGATGGTGATGAAGCCGGAAGCGATCTTTGCGGCGGTGGAGGAACTCCGCAGCGAGAGCAGAAAAACATCGAACACTAAACATCGAACATCGAACGCCGAACAATCGAGAATCGAGAATCGAGAACCGAAAGTCATTTTGATGTCGCCCACCGGGCGCCGTTTCGATCAACCAATGGCTGAACAGCTTTCACAGGAATCGCATCTCATTATCGTCTGTGGCCATTATGAGGGCGTCGATCACCGAGTAGTTGAACATTTGATCGATGAGGAAATATCTATCGGCGATTATGTGCTGACGAACGGCGGGATCGCGGCTGTGGTTCTGGTTGATGCGGTTGTCCGATTAATCCCCGGTGTTCTCGGCGACGAACAATCCGCGCACGACGACAGTTTTCGCGAAGGCCTGCTGGAGGCACCGCAATACACGCGCCCGGCGGAGTTTCGTGGTTGGAAAGTTCCGGAAATCTTGCTGAGCGGAAATCACAGCGAAATCGCGAAGTGGCGAAAAGAGCAAGCCAAGAAACGGACACGCGAAAATCGCCCGGATTTGTTGCGCGAATAAGAGAGAGCGTCATCCCGAGCGCAAGCGAGGGACCTCACGCCGCCTGCATTGGTCACATAAGCAATGTTGTGTAATCCACTCGTGGAAGTGAGGTCCCTCGTCGTCTGCGCGACTCGGGATGACGGTGCGGAAGCTTTAAGATAACTTCAACGGGATCCCTCGATCCGGCAGCTGCCGGACTCGGGATGACGAACTAGCGGCGCACTTTTCCTAAGATCACGCACGCATTAATTCCACCGAACCCAAACGAATTACTCATGACATAATTCAACTTCGCGGGTCGGCCATGATTTGGCACCACGTCCAGGTCGCACGCTGGATCGGGATTTTGATAGTTGATCGTAGGCGGAATCCACTGCCGATCCAGTGCCAACGCGCAGAGGGCGGCTTCGATCGCCCCAGTCGCGCCCAACGGATGAGCATAGTATCCTTTTGTTCCACTCACCGGAATCGTTTTCGCCTGTTCGCCGAAAACTTCCTTGATCGACATCGTTTCGGTATTGTCGTTTAGCTGCGTCGAACTCGCGTGAGCATTGATGTAGTCAATCTGCTCGCGCTCGATTTGTGCGTCGGCCAGCGCTTCGCGCATGGCGCGAATGCACGATTCGCCATTGGGCAATGGCGAAGTCATGTGGAAGGCGTCGTTGTTCAGACTATAACCGAGCACCTCGGCATAAATGCGGGCGCCACGGGCGCGAGCATGCTCGAGCTCTTCGATGACCAGCGATGCGGCGCCTTCGCCCATGACGAACCCATCGCGCAACCGAAGCGCAACGCTTCGCCGACTGAGACGGTACCGCTGGCACAACTGTTTGAATTAGTGGTGCCAACCCCGCGAAATCCAAATTCAATCGCGATATTGGAATGAGCGGAGCCGCCGAAGACCTGAAGGGCCAGCGTTGGATTTACTCCACGCGTTCCTTTTTTTAGAAAGCGGATGTGTTGATCTTCAGCCTGGCAAACTCCGCCCAGCGCAGTCCCGAAGCTAACGCCGAACCGATGCTGTGGCTGCTCTCGCGAATAAGTGAGGCCAGCATCATCCAGGGCCAGTTTAGCCGAGGCAACGGAAAACTGCGCATAGCGGTCGAGGCGCTTCAATCGATGCGGCGGAAAAAATTCTCCCGGACTCCAAGCGGAAATTTCGCCACCGCAATGGGCATTGAACATCGAAGTATCGAAAGTGGAGATGCGCGTGATTCCACTCTTCTCAGCGAGAATACCTTTCCAAAAATTCTCGATGCCCGTCCCGATGCAAGTGATCGGGCCGATTCCGGTGATGACTGCGCGCCTTCTCTTCATGCGGCGCGCTGCTTTCCCTTGTTTTCCAAGTAGGCCTTCATGCATTGAAGCGTACGATTGGCGATGTGGTGAATAAAAAAATCGCCGATGATCGGCTCAGCCAATGGCGCGAGCAGAGTCACACGAAAATTCAGATCGTGGGCGATTTCGACGAGCACACCGGCGGGAGTTTCTTGGAAGGTCCAGACGACCAACATGCCTTTTGTGAAAGCTTTCAAATGATGAAAACGCACTTCGAATTTCTCCCGATCGATAACTTGCTCGGACATCCATGAAATGGGAATGCCGGAACGGGTCGCGGCCATGATGACAATATTGCGGTCGGTCCCGCGCTCGAGATATTTGATGTAACGGTAGTGCGGCAAAATTTTTGGCCAGAGCTCGAGATCTGCCGCGGTTCGGAAGATTTCGGCGCGCGGGGCGTGCATAATGATTGAATTCGTTTTGTGCATTGCAGTTGCGCCGATAGTTTTTGAAACCATAAACTTGGCGGGATTACTGACATCGCCTCCGCAATTCGGACAAACGCTCTTCAGTTCGTTCGAACAATTTTCGCAAAAGGTGCATTCGTAGGAACAGATGTAAGCTTCACCACCCATTGACAGCTCGCTGCCGCATCGTTCGCATTTCGTTCGCATTTCCAGCCCCATGTCAGTCAAGAACTTGACCACACCCATGGCGATCCCATTTGTCTTGGTAGGCCGAATGATCGAACATTTGGGAAGCGTCCGACTGAGGAATGGGCATGGCTCAGGCATGATTAGGTTGGTCTGAAAGTTTTGTGTATCAAACGGCGGAGCATTAAGATCTGGAAACGTCAGGCCGTTAGTGGGGTCGGTCAGAGGAGGCGCATTGCCGGCCTTATCATGCCAGGTCTGAAAGTGCATCGTCTCAGTCGGGCCGATGCTGATCAGAATTCGGAGCACCTCCACACTGGTGGCCCGTTGCGCCATTGAAGGGTAGAGGCTGTTTCCACCTTGTTCAATAGTTGGGAAGTGGAATGCCGCCGTGTTGGCAATTGCCTGAAGGTGTTTAGGAGGGTGCAGATCGGCATCCGTTCTGGGGATTGCCGTAAACTGCCCATTATGCAAGTCCGGGACTGCCTGGGGAAACACGAAATTGGGATCAAGGTCCGGGTTATTATTGCGGCTGCGGTACCGAGTCCACCAACTGGTATCAAGCGTAAGTTGCATAAGATTTGTTAGCCGCGACTTTCCGCTGGAGCCGGTCGCGGTGCTGCCCGGCAAGGTGCGGAACTGATTGAGATGGACTGGCTGCGCGCCCTTCGAGACCAGGTATGCGTTAAGGAATGTGAAATGAGTGCGCTCATCCTCGGTGTTATCGTGGATGTATACATCCATATCCTCATCGAGCATTTTCAGTGCTTCGGTGTAGGCTGGATTCCCAGTTCCGCTCGGTTCTTCGCTGTCTTGGATTCCTCCGAGTTCGTTATATTGGACCCAGAAATCGGTCTCCAGAATTTCCGCCGCCGCCGCGAATCTGAGCAGAGCAGCGTCGCCTTTTGTGATTGGGTCGTTGTTATCGCCCTCGTCTTGCTCGCCAAACACTCTTGAGGCCGAGCCGAAGAGTGCGGCTCCGGGAGCAAGTGCAATCGCACCCGCTCCCATGCGGCAAAGAAAAGTTCGCCGCGGAAGTGTCCGCGGTGGTGACGAGACGTTGGCCACTTGAGGGGAGAGTTGATTTTCGACTTTATTCATAGCGGTTTCCTTCATATTGACTTGAGTTGGATTTTGGTGTTCGAAGTCGTGAATAATGACATTGCGTGTCTACTCATCAGCTTCACACCCGTAGAATCGCAGCGATCTACCGGGTGGGCTGCACCGGAAAAGTAACGCCGTTGTTACTTTCGCTAAGCGCCGGCAAGTGTGATTGACTCGTCAATCGTGTAGCCGACGTGACGCACCGTATGAATCAATGGGGGATCGCCGATTTTTTTGCGTAAACGTCCGATGAAGACTTCGACCAGCTTTGTGTCGTAATCATGTGGATGCTCCCAGACTCGTTCGCATAATTCCGTACGCGTGAATACTCGGCCCGGTTCACGCATGAGCACCTTCAGTAACGTCAACTCGCGGGCCGTTAATTCGATTAGCCGCCCGTCGCGATGGACCCGGTGATCGACCAGATCGAGCGCCAGATCAGCCACATGCAGACTCAACGCTGGTTCTTCGGCGTAGCGTCGCCCAAGTGCGCGTACTCGCGCCACCAATTCCGGCATGGCAAACGGTTTTGGCAAATAATCATCTGCGCCCAGTTGCAAGCCCGCCACACGATCCTTGAGCTCACCGCGGGCGGTCAATATCAGGACGCGGTTCGCGGCATGTTCGGAATGCAGACGACGTAATACTTCGAAGCCGTCGATCCGTGGCAGGCCAACATCTAAAATGATCAAGTCGAATGAGCTCTGTAGTGCTCGATCCAAAGCCGATTCGCCATCGTGAGCCATAACTGGATCATGACCGGCTTCAACCAACGCGGAAGCAATCTGCCGCGCCAATCGAACTTCATCTTCAACGATCAGAATGTGCATCAATTTCAGGAGAGATCAGCCATTGGTCAGGGCTAATTTATCGGTTTTAGCATGATTCAGGTTTGAAGCTTTGTCCCAAAGATTTGCCGCTTCCAAATCGCGGACAAAGAAATGGGGGCCAGAGCTGAACCCCGGCCCCCAACGTACACACCTGCGATCGTCGATCTTAGCTTAGGCCTAGTGTCGAGACTGTTGCCTCGTCGATTGCGGCAGTGACCGCCAATCCATGATCGGTCTGAAATGCGGCCAGCGCATGTCGCGTCGTCGGTCCGAGTACGCCGTCGATGGGACCGGCGTAATAACCGTCACGCTGCAACTGCACTTGCGCGTTCACTACCACCTGATCCGGCGTTAAACCGTTGTAGCCGTAGATCGGGCCGTCATATGGATAATACGCTCCGGGGAAATAGCCCCAGGCAGGAAACCAAAATCCGGCATCAAAGAAGAAAGCGTTATTATTGATGATGACGATCCGGAAGTTCCGCCTCCAAAAGTCACGGTCATGAAACTCGTGACGATGCAAATTCACCGCTTCAGAGAAACTGACTCGGTTGCGGTTGATCATCACGTTTTGGTTTTGGTTAACCGTGACGTTTCGATTGCGGTTCACCCTCATATTTCGCTCGCGATTGGTCGCCAGAGAAGTTCTCGCCCTCGCCGATTCATTGAACCGTTGCCTGTTTTGCAGGCTCGTATTCACATTCGTTCGCGGCGTCACGGTGTGCGCACGAACGCGGGTGCCAGCCATGTTTGGTTGCATCCGCGTGTTGCTCACCGCCGCGTGTGTCCTTGCAGCGGTTGTTGCGTGCACTCTCGATGTGGTCCGTGGCTTTCCTTTAGTGTCCACGGTCGCGGTGCCCTGAATTTCCTCGCCCTGCGCCGTTAGCGCCAAAGCGAGACTTCCAATGCATATTGAATATAGGATTCCCTTCATATTTCCTTCCTTTTTCGTTACAAGGTTAGACAGCCTTGCGCGAGGAGCTATTCACCTGGCCGTGACGGAAATAACCCGACAAAAAGTAACGCAACAGTTACTTTCCGCGGAGGCTTCTATAGTCAGAAACGCACTGTAAATTGCGCGGCGAGAAGGTGATTGGTATCCCGCGGGCCGGTAGTCTGCTGTTGATAACTATATTGCAGCTTCAATTGTGTGTGCGGCGTAAAACGATAACCGGCGGCGACGTCGATCCGCCCGAGATCCTGACCCCAGCGAGGCTTTCCTCCCACGCCGGTATCGATGTTGCCGAAGAGTTGCTGGTTCCAACGGAGCGCGCCGAAAAGTTGCGGAGTGAATTTATATTTTGCTTCAAAATAATATGCAAAGGTGTCCGCGTCGCCCGCCCGCGGCACCTCGAAGCGCGCTTCGTAAAACTCCGCCCACACTTGCAGATGGTGCCAGGCAAAGCTGGCATCTTGTCCCAAAACAAGTTCACGAAAATCGCCAAGGTCGCGACCGCGCGGCAACGTTGGCTCGGCTTCGCTGCGGAAATACGCGCCGTCGCTCACTGACACGCCAAAATTCCACATTTGATTTGGCCGGAAGCCAAGCCGGGCATTGAACGTTGGATGATCAAAATCCGTTTCGGTCGCATTCCAGGATTCTGGCCGGGAAGAGAGCGCCGAATTTTTCATTTCCGCGGCGTAGTCGAATCGGCCAAGTCGGCCGGAGACAGAGATCCCGCTGGCATAACTTGGTCCCCAGATCACGGGATTGAATTCATATTTCGCAGTCGCCTCAAAGCTTTGGACGAAATCCTGCGGTGAAGCAGGCGCGGCTTTGTCGCTGATAGCTGTGATATTTTCGTAAACTAACGGCGCATTGATAAAGGGATTGTCCCATGACAGATGGCGCGGCACCCAATTGCCGACGACGGTAGCGAACTTTCCCAGTTGCAAGGTAAAACGACCGTCGTCCCACGGCGTGATCCGGAGCGCGTATTCATCCAGCCGAACCTGAGCGCCGTGATCACTCGGATCGAATCCACGATCTAGTCGCGATTGCGCGAAGAAATAAATGTGCGACCCCATTTGGACGTCGAGAAAGAGAGTCAGTCGTGGGTTGAACAGATTGTCGATCTTGCTGTCGATCAGTCCCGGTGCTGGCTGTTGAAGGTGATATATCTCAAGGTCGAGCGTGCCGCTTAGCCGCAGGCGCAAATTGTCTTGAAACGCAGCCATAGTAAGCGCGGTGTCGAGCCGGTCGAGCAAGTCATCGACATCGAGTGCGCGCGCGGTGCAGGCCAAAAGGCAGAAGCTCAGGACGCGAAGCAACTTCATATAACTTCTGCAGCGAAAGCCGGTGTCGGACGCACCACCCGAAAGCGTACTTCAAACTCGGTCCAGTCGTTATCCGACCGCACCAGCCGCAAATCTCCACCGTGCAATCGGGCCAATTCACGCGCCAAATTCAGACCGAGTCCATGTCCGGAGACGTCTGATCCAGTCCCGCCGCGGTGGAACCGCTCGAAAATATATTTTTGTGCACTCTGCGGAATCGGCCGACCGGTATTGCCGATAGTCAGGGCAACTTCGCCATTCTGGATTTGTGCCACGGCTTGAATGCGGCCACCCGGTCGATTGTACTTTCGAGCATTCTCGAGAAGGTTTTGCACAATCAGGGAGGTATAACGTTTTTCGCCCGCGACATATAATTCCGACGCAAAAATTTTCTCGATCTTTACATCCGGCGAGTCGGGCAGCGCGTTGAGGTCATCGATCCATTCATTGATGAGCTGGCTGAGATTCACCGGTTTGGAATCAATCTGGAGATGGCCGGCGTCTAGGCGCGACAGCAGCAGCAGATCGTCGATAACTCCAGTCAATCGGTAAGTCTGATGAAGAAGCCCGGAAAGCTCGTGGTAGACTTCCGGTTTAAAATCCTCACGGTTCAGCAGATTCTCAAGTCCCGCGCGCAGAACCGTGACCGGACTTTTCAATTGATGCGAGGCATCGGCCGAATAACGCGCCGATCGTTCTAATTCCTCACTGGTCGAGGCCAGCGCGGCCTCAGCTTTTCGCCGTTGTGCCCGATTTTCCTCGGAATCAACAGCCAGCTTCTCCACCGGAACGGAGAGCCGAGCGGCGATGAAATGGCTTGCGACGAACCCAAGCAGCAACAATAACGCTCCCACCCCGCCAATTTGCCAGCTTAACCGACGCTGTTGCGCGATTGAACTAGCGAGCGGATAAACGCAGATCTCATACGCCGGCGGGAAGAGCGATCCCGGATTGAGAGGTTTGTAAAACAAAAGCTCTGGTGCGCCATTAACCGTGACGTTGAGGCTATTTTGCGCGCCATCTGCCTTGCTGACCGCCTCGGCGAAGTCGTCCTCGATTTTTCGCTGCGCAGATTTCGGAAGCGAAGGCAGGTGTAATCGACCATTCACCCAAATGCCACTTTTCAATCCGGTGCCTTCGCGTTTGTCGACAACCTCGAATGGCTTAAAGCCCACTACCAGCGCGGAAATAACTTCACCCGTCTCGGTCGACAAAATCGGCAGGGCCATAACTTCATTCATGGTCCCATCGATAGTATCGGCTGTCTCGAGGACGTAGCCAATTTGTTGTGTGTCGGGCAATCTCTTCAGAGCCAACTGCGCTTCCGCTTCCCTACTTAGCTGTCCTACTTCAGTTGGATTGGGTGGTGGAATAATAGCGCCCGAACTACTGAGAAAACGGTAGAATCTTGCTTGCAGCGAATTCGCTTCTTCGCGTTTTCCTGGCGCCACATCCTCCATCAAATCCCGCAATTCGTCCTTGGCGGTCGGGTATAACAAGTCGAGAGCGTTGTCCTCCAGCGCGGCGTGAAGCCGCGGCTTCAATACCAACTCGCGACAACGTTCGGTAAGCGCAGTATTTCGCAACGCCTGAACTTTGTGGAGCGACGAGATCTCGGCTTGAAAATTTTCCCGCAAATCTCGCTCCGCCGTTACTGCAACATTGCGTTGAGCGAAATAAAGCGCGAGCGCCGTCAACACCAAAACGACCAGCATCATTGCGGCAAACAACCTGGTTCGGAAACGTGTTACGCTGCGTTGGTTCGGTTCGACGGAAGAGCTCACGGGAAATCGGTGCGCAGTGTGGCACCGCTCTTCAGCTCCACCGGCTGCTCACGGGTAGTTTTGCTGTCGATCCATGCTTTGAGCGTATAACGGCCCGCCGGAAGTCCGCTCAATCGAAATCGGCCGCTTTCATCGGTAATAACGAAGTAGGGCGTGTTTAAGACCAGAATAAGCCCGCGCATGTGTTCGTGAATATCGCATCGAAGCGTGACCAGCCCCGCGACATCAAAAACTACCGAAGGAATTGGCCGTTCTTCTGGACGATAGCGGCCGAGATCGAATCGTTTGGCGGGGGAGTAAGAGAAAATGTTGTGGTAGGTGTTGTCCAGGTTCGGAAACTCCACCGTCGTACCGACCTGCACGGGAAGAAGCGGTGGAAGAAAAGCCAGATCTTTTTGCGCGACCTGTTTGGTCGGACGGGAAGTCGGTGTTGGAAAGGAAGCGTCAAGATAAACCACTGCCAGGGGAGGTTTGGTCGCGAGAACGCCACCGTTTGTTACGATCTCGTAGCGCTTAGCCATGACCGGCGGCGGCGCATGCGATTTGGGCAGATTAACCC
>WNFT01006626.1_pt1 | contig 10202 bp, 12 predicted proteins | sample 5400191 | NCBI WGS metagenome assembly WNFT01 (sample SAMN13153359, study PRJNA577476) | soil metagenome | isolation source: 80 cm saprolite under Madrone tree | place: USA:California | collected 2016-06-14 | reverse complement strand
TGCTCGGAGAGAGCACCCGTCAGACCGATCAAGAATACGCGCTCCGTTGGTTTGAAGCTGCGGCAGCCAAAGGCAACGATCACGCCAAGGTTCAGGCCGGACTAGTATTATCGAATCGGCGTGGAGACGGCGACGCGGCCCGCGCGTTTGAATATTTTAAGTCGGCAGCGGACAACGGAAATAGTGAAGGGAAGTTCACCGCCGGCGAATGCTACTATCTCGGGAAAGGAACCAATGTCGATGTTGCCAAGGCGCTCGAGCTCTTACAGGAAGCTGCAGCGATGCATGAACCCCGGGCAATGGATCTGCTCGGCACGCATTTTCGACGAGCGAAAGATTACCAAAAGGCCAAAGCTTATTTCGAGGAAGCGACGCAACTTGGGTTCGTCCGATCCACGGTGAACCTTGGCGTATTGTATCTACAAGGAGAGGGAGTGACTCAGAACTACCAAACCGCAGCAACTCTGTTCAAGAAAGGAGCCGAACGCTCCGACAGTTACGGCATGTTTTTCTATGCTGAATGCCTGTCCGAAGGCAAAGGTGTGCAAAAGGATGCCAGTGCTGCGACCGAATGGGCGAAAAAGGCGGCCCAAGCCGGCAATCCTCTGGCGATTCAATGGTGTAAGGCCAAGAACATCAATTATCAGTGAACGAGCAGCGGGCGTTAGCGGCACCGAGTCCCATGGGACTCATGTGTCTTATGTGTCCCGCTAGCTTCCAGTGTTCTCGCGGCTAAATCGTTCTTGACCGTTCGGACCGGCCCATTAGTCTCGGGACCCTATCTTCTTATATGAACGGAAGTCTTACTAAGACCGTCGCGATGCTCTTGGTGGTGGGCCTCGCCGTATCTGGGTGTGAAAATATGTCGCCGGAAACGACCGGTGTTGTCGCCGGCGTGCTCGCTGGAACCGCTGCTGGAGGAATCGCCAAGGCGGCAGGTGCCAGCGATTCTACGGCTATAGCCGTGGGCCTGGGCACTGGAGCTGCCGTCGGCGCGATGGCGTATGTCATTGCGAAGCATCAGGCGACCGAAAGACAGCGGCGGATCGCAGAAGAGCGGGCGCGATTGGCTTACCAAAAAATGTCGGCTGAGCGTAAGGCCCAGGTGAAGAAACACCGGTATATTGCTGTGGCTACCGTTCGCGAACAGGATTCTAAGGGCGCCAAGAGTGTCATGGTCTATGACACGCAGACCGAACAAGTTGTTGGTAACAATGTCTACGACGTAAAGAGCGCGCCAAAAGACGGACAGGTATCAAAATTCGATACCTACTCTGCCGAATACGTCGGGACCGGGGGATAGAGGCCAGAAGGTCGAAGCCAGAAGCCAGAATCTAGAATCTAGAATACAGCATACAGAACGCGGTAACCGCTAGTCCGGACTGGGCGAAACAGTCCGGCGGTTGCCGGGTCAATGCAGGACACACTGAAGCGCCGGACTGTGAGCCACATGCCACCCCGTAGTTGGCTCACACGGATTCTCGTACTCGCTCGACGGCGTGTTTCTGTAACATCAAAGGCCTTCTGGCCTGTCCGAAGCTGTGATTCCCAATGGCGAATATCGATCCGCGACGAGTCCAGCTCGCGGATTCCATATTCCATATTCTGGATTCTGACTTCCGGCTTCTACATCCGGGATTCCTCATTCGTCCCCTGGCATATCGCGCCAAACTGCGGAGATTGGAGCTATGCGATTTGAGCAGCGATCGTTTGAGGACGGTGGCCATCGTTTCACTGAATTAGTCGATCAAGTAAGCGGTTTTCGCATTCTGGCCGATCACGCCGGAGCCGAACTAATAAGTATCGCCCGCAGAAATCCGGACGGAGCTTGGCACGGCCATCTCTATCGGGACGGAGACTTTTCGGCTCCGCCGGACGGTTGGAAAAATCACGCCACAGTGATGGGATACTATATCCACCGCCTACTCGGAGAGCGCTCACTGTATGAGGGCGAGGAAATTCGCGGCGGAAACCACAGTTTTCTGCGAACCAAGCAGTTCTCCGATCCAGAAATTGTTCTGAGTGACCAAAGTGCGGCGCTGCAGTTTCGTTTGCCCAGCGATCGCATCGAAAAATCGGAGTATCCCAGGAAAGTGGATTTCTCGCTGGACTACCGTTTGGTGGAGGATTGTCTCGAGATTCGGTTCTCGTTCAAGAACTTGGAGGTGGATCGTCCGGCGCATCTTAGTTTTGGCTTGCATCCGGGGTTCGCGGTAAGCTCGGTTGAGAACGCTCGTGTCCTGCTTCCAAAAGGAAGGTTCCGCCGCCATATCGCTCCAGATAATTTTCTCAGCGGCGAAACCGCGGACTTCGCTTCCGAAGGTGGTCCCATGTCGTTCAAGCCCTTCGAGCTTCCCGGCTCTTTTCTCATTGAGCCATTGGATTTGGAGGAGTCCGTCGTCCGCCTGCATGACTATGGTTCTAACCACGAGATTGAAATCGATCTGGCGGAAGCGCCCTTTTTTACGATCTGGAGCGATCTTCATCCATTCATCTGTGTTGAGCCATGCTGGGGTCTGCCTGATCATCATAAACAGGAGCCATTCGAAAAAAAGATCGGTATTCAGGTTGTTCCGCCCCAGGGGAGCCTGAGCCGAAGTTGCAGCTTTCGGTTTCGCTAAGCAGCCCGTCGAAGTTGAAATTGAGCTCCATGGGAGGTAGTGAACTTAATTGAAACACAAACCGGCCCGATAGACGGGCTGCTTTTGCGTGCGACATTTGCGGACTAGATCGGTTTATTAATTCGCGCGCATGAATCTCGTCCAGAATCTCCGTCATCGAGCAGAGTTACAGCCTGGAGTGCCGGCGATCGTAGATAGAACGGTGCGCGGTGACCGGGTAGTTAGCTTCGTGGCCTTCAATCGTTCGGTCGATTTTCTCGCGCTCAGGCTACGGGAAGAAGGAGTCAAGTCGGGGCACCAGGTTCTTTTGGCGCTCGATCCAAGCCAGGAATTCTACCTCTTTGCTCTGGCGCTGCTGCAAATTGGCGCCATTCCAGTCATTTGCCGGAAAGCCCTTGGTAGCTCGTTTCTCACGGAGTGGGTCAAAAACGTGCAGCCGCAAGCCTGTGTCATCCCCCAATCGCGCTGGTTGACCCAGCATTTCCACCGGCAATTGCGTTTGATTCCGAGGCGGCTCTTTGTTCATGCTTTTCGGTTTGAGAGTCGCTGGCTTCGACTGGGAAGATTTGGTCAGCCGATCCAATTGAATCGAGATCAGATCGCCTGGATCGAACTGCGGAGCGAATCGCCCGATAAGTTTCGCGCTTGGGCCTGGAATCAAGAAACACTTGCTCGAACGACTCAGCGTTTGGTTTCGATCCTGCGGATGAAAGCGGGAGAGATCGATCTTTGCGGAAACCCGTTGCATCTACTGGCAAACCTGGCTGCCGGGCTCACCAGCGTGATTCCGCTGAAGAGAGGGCTGCTCACTCCGACTGGCCGACGCCGTCAGATAGATAAATTCAAGCCAAACCGGGTGGCCGCGAAAGCAGAGTTTCCGAATCGATACCTTCGCTCCAGTACTTCGCCGCTGCAGAAAGTATTTGTATTGGACGCTCCGCTGACTTCCGAAGATGTCGAGTTTTTCTCGGCTTGCCGCCAACACGGCAACATCGAGCTGCTATTTGGGCGAGAAGCCCCGCTGGCGAGTTGCACATTAAAGGAGTTTCAATCCCGCGCAGACGACCATTGGGTTGGCAACTTTTTTGACGATGTCCGGTACAAACTCGAACTCCCGCCAACCAAACCAAACGATGGCGTCTCGGCCGATTCATTTTCTAAGGACTCCGAGTTGGGAGAACTTCTCGTCGCGGGAGACTTTCTTCCAACACCACTGACCATTCATGGAGAACCAGACTCAACCATCCTATCTCATAATGAAAAGGATGAAACCTGGCAAAGAACCGGCGTAAAAGGAGCGCTCGACAACTCAGAGCGATTTCGTGTTCTCGATCCAGTAAAGAGTTAGCGATTGGAAGTTGCTCATTGCAAGCTGAAGGACGGTGAACGCTCAATCTGGAACCTGTAACTTCCAACCTTTAACTCTGAGCAGATGCTGCCCCGAACCAAAGCCCTGTTTTTCGCCGTTCTACTGCTTGGTGGCGTCGCCTTCATCGGGGTGGGCTTTTGGGGCTTGCATCAGCGATATGTTCCACCTGAAGCAATCGAGATGTCTCGGCGATTCATCTCGCTTATCGAGTCCGGCGATCTGCGCGAAGCATACGCACTCATTACGCAGGATGACCTATCTGGATCCACCCTTGATGCATTCGAGACCAAGACTAAGAACCGAATCGATCAAATCGTATTTACGGCTCGTCCTCCGATCCAATGGGTGGGCGAACGAGGTGGTTTTCAGACCTACGGGAACCGCTTACGGCGCTGGTTAGCGGGCCGATGAGCTTTCATATTTGGAGTGATAAAACAAGCCTGGGTTCTCCGGACCGGCGTCCCGGCAGTACGGAAGTATAAATCGCAAATACGCGATTCCACCGGTGCAATCGAAGGAGCCCGACAAAGGATAGTCAGGATGGTTCACAAAAGGCATTAGAGACGCCGTACCATCCACCTGAAGCTTGAGCCGCTTGGGGGGACCAGTAATGGCAGTCCAGCTCCCAATGAAAGGTGTTCGAACATCCGAGCCAACCGGCTCTCCCCAACCATATAACTCGCGGTGAGGATAAGACCCGCGAAAGCTGCGAAGATTCGGAAGTGCATTTCCGGAGTGGACGTTGCGATTCATGGCACTTGCAATGTTTCCGCACCTACCGGCCGACTTCCCGTCCCTCCGTATCGGCTATCGGCCATTGGTTACTCACTCGGCGCCAGCTGTTTCGGGGCCTTGTTGCGCCAGGCCATGAGCAGGGCGCTGGTTAAACTCATCTCGTCCGCGGCTTCCAGATTGACATTGGTCGATCCACGTCGTCCCCAGGCGCCTGGCACCTGGCTAAACACCACCGGCTTCAAGTCGATCAGGACCTTTTGTTGTTCAGGCGTCAGCATCACGACACCGCGCCCTTCTTTCGGCCACAAAGTGGCAAAGATCTTGTTACGTACCCGAAAATCGGGATGCGCCATATGAGCCGCCTCCGTTGCTTCTGGAAGCGCCAGTGCAAGACGGCGAAAATCATCAATGATCATCATTAGAATACAGGGTTCTTGGATTCCTATTCTCCCTGCCAGATCTTTCTCAGTGGCGCACTGGCACCATAGACCGGGTCATTGCCGGGAACAGGCAGAGCCGCAATGTTTTGATCCGCCTTTGGCCGCTCGCCTGGCTGGCCGGTCAGCAAATCCCATTGGCGTCCATCTGGATAAGCGCCCACAACTCCAAAATCATTGCTAGCTCCAAGATTTTTGTGTCCAACTCCGGCGGGAATCACAATCACGTCTCCGGCTTGCACGGTGAAATCGCGCCCTTGTTCTCCGCCGAGCCGCACTGCCGCCGAACCCCGGTAGATACCCAGTACTTCGTGGCTCGTACTGTGATAATGATGAAAAGGATAAATGCCGTTGCGCCAGGAGTTGGTCCAATTGTTTGCTGCAAATTGTTCCTCGACCTGAGCCGCCGGATCAGTGCGTCCTAGGTTGATGACGCCGCGGTACAGAAGGAGCGGGTAACGGTTATTGGGAATGATACCGTCGTCCTTGAAGGTAGCAGTATCTGGCTGTTTCATGTCCTTTCCTTGCGATAAGCCTCGCTTCGGCAGTGCGGTCCAACCAAGAACCAGAAGCGCTCCGGCTTTAAAGGTGCTCGCCAAAAACTGGCGCCGATATGTTCGATGTTCGTCATCCATGACAAAGCTAGTATAGCGCACCCAGAACACCCGAGCCAGGGCCTCTCAGATCGACTTCGGTTGGCCCACAAAGCCCGGTCACTCCGGCTGATAAGCATGGCTTTGGGGATACAGAGCAAAGACACCAAACCTCCGAGCGGCAACCTGTAACCTGTAACGGTTAACCCCTCCTCATTAACCAATCGACTGATTCCTTAACGGCTTCGAGCGACGTATAACGGGGACAATATTCGAGTAGTCTGCGCGCCTTAGCGATGCTGCAATTCGGACTGTGCGCGATATGATCCCAGGTCGCTGACGCGTTCTCTTCGATAGTTGTTTGTTTCCACTCCTCCCAAGGCACAAAACGGAGAACAGCCTTCCGCCCAAACCAAGCGGCCACCGACTCAGCATAACCCCGCAACGTGAGCGCTGCGGCGGAAACCACGTGAAAGCTTTCGCCGATCGACGCAGTCCGGTTGATCATCGCCTGATAAAATGCGTGAGCCACATCATCGGCATGCACGTGATGAACGGTTTCTAGCCCGAGATTTGGTAACGTTAACTCTTCTCCCTTGGCCAGGCGATCGAAAACGGTGGGATCGAAGTGGCCAGCCGGATTAAGCGGGTTCCAGCCAACACCCACGATATGTCCAGGATGAAGGATAGCAGCCGGGAAACCGTGTCGACGCGCTTCACCCAGCAAATATTTTTCGGTTGCCGCCTTCTGAATCCCGTACTCTCCAAATGGCCGGCGAGGCTGTTCTTCGGTCGTTGGCACAACGACGCTGGGCCCGTGAACCCAGATCGTTCCGCAGTGGAGAAAATGCTGAACGTTTCCACGAAGTGCTTCGACCAAGTGCTGCGCACTTGCCGGGGTAAAGCAGATCAGATCAATCACTACGTCCGGTTTCAATTCGGCGATCTGCCGACCGAACCCCCCGGAGGTCTCTTCTTTCTCTCGATCGATCTTGATTCGCTGAGCAGATCGCCATGCTGCATCCGCAAGGTAAGGCTCTCGCTCACCGCGGCTGATTGAGATCACCTCATGTCCAGCCGCCACCAATCTGGGAATAAGATAGGTTCCAATATGCCCACTTCCACCAATGACAACGACGCGCATAGCCGAGTATGGCACGAGGAGAAGGAAACGGGAAGCTGAAGGCTCTTTCGGCTATTGGTCTAAGCTTCCGTTCGCACTCGCGACAAGAACTAAAAAATATTCAAATAATTACTCTTCGGAAACCAATTTTCGGAGCCACCTGATCAAGTGATTATTCGAATCCACGCCGAGTCGGGTTCGTCTATCTACTAAACGGAGGGAAACTAGATGAAGAAATTTTTGTCATCCATCTTAGTAGGATCCGGCTTGCTCACTCTCATACCAACGCAGGCCCGGGCGGATGCTAATGATTACTATTACTGGCGACATCACGAATGGCGAGAGCATCAACGACGAATCCACGAGTGGAGAGAACGTGAATGGCGCGAGCACTGGTGGCGAGAACACCACACCTATTACGACCGTGACTAGCTAAGTTCGTTACTAGCTAACAACCGAGTGGAGGGCCTGCCATCTACAACGGCAGGCCTTGCCAATTCATTGGAAGGAGGAAGCAGCAATTCGACGAAAGTAGCTCGGACCCGCCGCGACAGCACTATGAGTTTCTAGATTCGTCCAGCTGATCCATCATTTGCTTCGCTAGTTGTGGGCCAACCCCGCTCTCTTCGTGTTTGAAATAAATGAAAGCGTGACTCCAACGCTCCTTTTGTGCCTCAATGAATTTCGCCCAACGAATTATGTCCGCCTTTTCGTAATCTTCACGCCGAAGGCGAAGGTAACCAAAGTCAGTCGTAGCGAGACTCGGGGTCACAAGATCGCTGCTCTCCGCGATGCAAAGTGCAGCATTGTGCTTTTGCAGTTGACCAAAAATTTCGTCATCGAACCAAGACGAATGACGAAACTCGAAAGCCGCCCGGATGCCAGTCGGCAAGCTGCCGAGGAACTCGTCCAAGAGCGTGGCATCCTTTTTAAAGCTTGGCGGCAGCTGGAACAAAACGGGTCCAAGCTTTGAACCCAACCCGGAAACTACGCGCTGGAAAATATCCAACAGCTCCGCGCAATCCCGGAGCTTGGCAATATGGGTGACCTTTTGCGGCGCCTTGAGACCGAACCGAAAATGCTCTGGGGTCGATGTATCCCAGCCTTCGATCGTCTTGCTGTTCGGAATCCGATAGAAGGTGTAATTGATCTCGCTGGTAGAGAATCGCTCCGCGTAGAATGGCAACATTTTCGCGGTCGGAAATTTCTCCGGATAAAAAGTCCCCCGCCATTCGGGATATTGGAATCCGGAAGTACCGATCCAAGGGGTCATAACCGGAGAATACAGGAGTCAGAGTCAGAATCCAGAATTCCGTAGGGTCAAGCGCAGCCGCGCATAGAGCAGGGTCCCAAACGAGGTGAATTCGCCTAAGGAGTTCTGAATCCAACCCACCGAATTCTGTCTTCTGGATTCTGACTCCCTGATTCAGTATTCTGTGTTCCGTATTCCGTTTTCGGTATTCTGTTTCCTATGCGACTCGCGCTGCTGCCGCTTGTACTCCTTTTATCGGATTGCTCTACCGACATCACAAAAGGGCGTCTGGTTGGAGACACTGGCATGAATCAAGGTGAAGCAGAAAAGACAAACTACCCGCCAAATAGATTAGCGGAGCAGACCTTCGTATTCTCCAATCCCATTGGCTATGAATCAAAGCATTTCGCGACCGATGAGGAAACAAAGATCGCTATGAAAGTCGCGCGTAAATTGGGGTCCGGAGATGATAGTCACCGCTTTATTGCGATTCCGATCGCATCCGCGAGAGGCAATAGCACCGCCGCCGAAGTGATGGTGTACGATAATCGAAAGCAGTCCCTCGTTGGTGATTCGGTATATCGGCTGGCGAACACCCCAGCTTCCGGTCAACCGCTGAAACTCGACGATGTCACCGCCGTTTTCGCAACCCCGAGCGACTAGCTACTAATCAGTAATCGGTGATCAGTAATCGGTAATCATTGATAGGTCAATTGTTGCATTTCCTCTCACCGATTAACCGATTACTGATTACTGATTACTACGTTTCCCGCTATCCTAGGTTGTATGCTGCAGCACTCGTGGCTTATTCTCCTCATGTCGCTCGTCTTCGACGCTCACCCGGACACTTCCCCACAAACCCGAACCCGGACCAAATCACCTTACCCGACCAGCTCAAAAAGCGTTTCCTGGATCACCAACATCCCCTACATCACCGGAGGTGGATCCGAACAGCAGCTCGACCTTTATTTTCCGACGAACCGAAAAGGCGAATCGTTAGTGGTTTACGTTCACGGGGGCGGCTGGGGACACGGAGATAAGGCGGGCGATAGCATTAACCCGAATAATCTGCAATGGCTGTGGCAAGGCTACGCCATGGCCTCGATTAACTACCGATTGGTACAAACTGCACTCTGGCCAGCGCAAATCGAAGACTGCAAGGCTGCCATTCGCTGGCTAAAGGCTCACGCCCGGAACTACGGATATGACGCAGACCGCATTGCCGTCGTGGGCGAATCGGCCGGTGGTCATCTTGCGGCAATGATGGGAACGACCAGTGGAACCCGAACCTTTGATGTCGGCGAAAATCTTGATTACACCAGCGATGTGACCTGTGTCGTCAATTTGTTCGGCGTCAGTGACGTGACCCGTGAACCCTCCGTGGCTGCTACCCTTCTCGGACCCATGGGCAAGAACAACGACGAACTGGTGCGCGCCGCTAGTCCGATTACCTACGTGCACCGCGATGAGCCGCCGATGCTTATCGTTCACGGGACCGACGATAAATTGGTTCCTTATGAACAGGCTGAGCTTTTGGTGGACGCAATGGACAAGGTCCACGCGCGCTATCATTTTCACACGGTCGTCGGTGGCGGCCACAATCCCTATTTCGGCTTGAACGTGAATCCCAAGACCGGAAACTACGACGCCGGTGGAGGCGGCATCGGCCTCTTTGAAGACCCGGCGGTCGAACCAATGATCATCGAGTTTCTGCGCACGTACTTGCACTAGCTAAGCCTTCGCAGTTTGCGATTCGTCGTTTTCGGGTTCATCGTACTTGTCGCTGGGCGGCGACGAGGAAGCCGAGAGGAGTTTGTGTCTGAGTGTGAGCAATCGGCTCGCACGACCTCATATGTTAACGCGCAGACGCCGCCGGGGGGCGAGATAACGGCGTTCCAGGCATTACTCCTGGAGTTGTATGAATCAATCGGGAACAATTTGAAGTTTCTGAATTTCGCGCTTACTCGGCAATTGCGAGACGTCCCAACCGCCTCCCAGAGCCTGAACCAGCGCTACGCTGGCAATGAGCCGATTCTCCTGGACCAAGAGAGCAGTCTCTTGGTCGGACAGCA
>WNFT01006625.1_pt1 | contig 10202 bp, 4 predicted proteins | sample 5400191 | NCBI WGS metagenome assembly WNFT01 (sample SAMN13153359, study PRJNA577476) | soil metagenome | isolation source: 80 cm saprolite under Madrone tree | place: USA:California | collected 2016-06-14 | reverse complement strand
GGTTCCTGCACCGCTACGCTGTATTCCACGCCATTTTTCGGATCGAGCCAGAAAGCCGGGGCCGTCTGGAAGCTGGAGCTGAGCGACACGAGAACGTTTTGCGCCACGTCGCGTGACTGCATGCCAACGGATTGCGCCCGGGCGCGGTCAATTTCCATAAACAGCGTGGGGTTGTCAAAGGCCTGTTGAACGTGGACGTCCACTGCGCCAGGAATATGGCGGAATTCGGCCGCCAGTTTTTCCCCGACCAGATAATTTCCGCGCTGATTCATGCCCGTGACTTCCACGTCGCTGGGCGCGGGAGTGCCGAAATTCAGGATTTGCGTCACGATATCCGCCGGCTGAAAGAAGAATTGTACGCCTGGAAAACGCTGCGGAAGTTTCTCGCGCAAGTCATTGATATACGCCCCGGTGGGCTTGCCGCGGACTTCCTTCAACTGAACAAGAATTTCCGCGTCGGAACTGCCGATGGTGCCGGCGTTGCTGTAGGTGAGGTTGATGCCGCTGTACGGTAAGCCGATATTGTCGAGGACCGTGGTCAGTTCGTCCTTCGGGATGGTTTCACGGATGACGCCGTTGACTTGGTCGGCCAGACGCGCCGTTTCCTCAATGCGCAGGCCGGTGCGAGCGCGCATGTGCAGGCGAATCTGTCCGGCGTCCACTTTCGGAAAGAAATCGCGGCCAAGAACGCCGACGAGCAGGACGGAGAAGACGCAAAAAGCCAGGAAACACGCGGCAAACAGCTTTGGAGAATGCAGCGCCGCTCCCAGCGCTCTCCGATAGCCTTCGCGGAATTTCTCAAAACTGCGCTCAAAGCCCTGTTGATAGCGGCGGAAGAAGCCCATCTTTTCGCCGCCGTGTTCCTCGGCGTGATATTCGTCATCGGAGCTCAGAAGATACATGGCCAGCGTCGGCACAATTGTGCGCGACCACATATAGGAAGCCAGCATCGCGAAACTGACAGCTTCGGCCAGCGGAACGAACAGGAATTTCGCCACGCCGGAAAGGAAAAACATGGGAATGAAGACGATGCAAATGCAAAGCGTGGAAACAAACGCGGGGACGGCAATTTGCTGCGCACCGTCCAGGATCGCCTGGACGGTTTCCTTGCCCATCGCCAAATTGCGGTTGATGTTTTCGATTTCCACGGTGGCGTCATCGACGAGGATGCCAACGGCAAGCGCGAGGCCACCCAGCGTCATGATATTGATCGTCTGGCCGAGGGCGCTGAGGCACAGGATGCTGACGAGAATCGACAACGGAATCGAGACGGCAATGATCAGCGTGCTTTTCCAGTTTCCGAGGAAGAGCAGAATCATCACGGCAGTCAGGCAGGCCGCGATAATCGCCTCGCGAATGACCCCTTGGATCGAAGCGCGCACGTAGAGCGACTGGTCGAAAAAGGTGGAGATGCGCATGCTTTCGGGGATTGAGCCCTTGTTGAACTCCAGCATCTGCTTGACGCGGTCGACAATGTCGATGGTCGATGCCGTGCCGGTTTTGTAGATGCTCATGAGCACCCCGCGCTGGCCGTTGGACAGAACGATGTTGGTCTGCGGGGAAAAACCGTCGCGCACGTGAGCGACGTCCTTCATGTAAATCGTCGCGCCGTTAACGGTCTTGACCGGCAGGTCGTTGAGCTCCTCGACGGATTGCGGGCTGCCGTTCATCTCCACGTTGTACTCGAGGGAGCCCAGCTTTGCCGTGCCCGTCGGGAGAATCAGGTTTTGCGCGTTGACGGCGTTTACGATATCCACCGCAGAAAGGCCCTTAGCCTGAAGCGCCGTCGGATCGATATCGACGCTGACGACGCGTTGTTTGCCGCCGTAAGGAAATGGCGTGGCGGCACCCGGCACGGTCGCTAGCTGCGTGCGTATAAAATAATTGCCAAAATCGAAAAGCTGCTGCTCGCTGAGCGTGTCGCTGGTCAAGCCGATCTGGATGACCGGTACGGTCGACGCCGAATAGATAATCACCAGGGGCGGCGTCGTTCCGGGGGGCAGGAAGCGCAAAAAGGTTTGCGCGATAGCGGCCGTTTGTGCCAGCGCCGTTTGAATATTGGCGCCGGGTTGAAAGAAAACTTTGATGACGGCGATGCCATTGAGCGATTGCGATTCGATGTGCTCGACGTCGCTCACTAGCGTCGTGACACCGCGCTCGACGTTGGAGGTGATGCGCTGTTCCATCTCCTGAGGCTGCAGACCGTTATAGGTCCATACCAAAGAAATGACTGGGATGTTGATGTCAGGAAAAATGTCGACGGGCGTGCGCAGCAGCACAACCGGCGTCAGCAGGATGATCGCGAGCGCCATCACCACGAACGTGTACGGCCTCCGCAGCGCTAATCGGACAATCCACATAAAGTCTTAGTTCGCTCTCTTGCACTGGTGGCGCCCGGTCGTTAGTCTGGGCCGCTCACCCTATTACTGATTCAACTTAGATTCCTGGGAGCGTTTGTTTGGGTACGTCCTGATCGGGCCGGCATCTGCCAGCCTGGTGACCATCCGCCCCAGATCCAGCGAACGAGCGCATTCAATTCCGGATGCGATCCTACCCTGATTAAGTCCCGCGCTTTGTGTCAGTTAGACCCATTGGTGGGGGCTGCCCCCCTGTTTCCACTCCCTTTCGATGCGGACATTCTGGCACAAGGCACACAAGCCGCTCCATCCAAATTGGACGGCGATTCCCACTGATGGGAAAGCGAGGGACGAGAAGAGTGTACGAGGCGGCAGGCGCTATTTGTGGGTCACGGCGAAGACGCCGTTCCAGCCGAAAGAAGACCTACGGAAGCTACTCCTATCGGCGCTTTCGGTAGGGTGCGATGAGCCTTCGCGTGCGGACGCTACTCGCGGAAGACGAAGTTCAGCCGGACGCCGGAGACTTCAACGAGATCGCCGTCGCTAAGACGAACGGGGCCGGTAATGGGTCTGCCGTTGACACTGGGCACTTTGTCGCCGGCGCCGAGGTAGTAGCCGTCATCGCGCTGATTGATCTGCGCGGACATCTGCGGTTTGAACCAGCCCTGAAGGCGAACCGTAGCCATCGCTGACTTTCCGATGACTGTGAGCTTGTTGGCCAGAACATATTCCTTTTGGTCGGTCTTTCCGCTCAGAACCACAAGTGTCGGGACCTTCATGCGCGTTCCGGCAAACTGCATGGACTCGCCCATGGCGGCAGCCTGCTGAAGCATCTTGCGGCGTTCCTTGGTGTCCAGCACCATGGTTTCGTCGATGCGTGGCGCGGCGGCTTTGCGGCCACTATCCCAGGGCACTGGCGCGTCGCCGCTGGCATCGACCTTGATTTTGTGCTTGCCGATGTGGATATTGTCGCCGTCGTGCAAAGTGGCGCGCTCGACGCGGAGGTCATTTACAAAAGTGCCGTTGAGGCTGTCGAGATCTTCAACGACCATGCGTCCGGCCTCGAAATAAACCTTCGCGTGGTGATTGGACACGGCGAGGTTGTCCACCGGCAAGTCGTTGTCAGGGGAGCGCCCGATGGTTACGGGCCGGGTGCCCACGGAAACCTCTTTCACGATTTTGTTTTCAAACATGAGGCTGAGCTTCGGCATCTCAATTTCCTCCAGTACCGTTCGAGCCTGAATTTTTGCGCGGTGCTCCGCGCAACCACGAAAACCATCCCTTGGAATCCTTGTCGAGCCGTACGATCACAACGGTGATGTTGTCCGGGCCGCCGCGTTCATTCGCGAGTGCAACAAGCTTTTCCGCCGCTCGCGCGGGGTCGGTCTCGGCCTGGAGCGTTCCGGCGATTTCTGGCTCCGTGACCACGCGCGTCAATCCATCGGAGCAGAGCAGCAGAATATCGCGCGGAAAGAGCGTATGCTCCTCGGCATCGACTTCGATTTCCGCCTGTGCGCCAAGCGCCCGCAGAAGGACGCTTTGCATGTCGCTTTCTTCAGCTTCGGCGGCGGTCAGTATTCCACGCCGAACCTGTTCGGCAACCAGAGAGTGATCCCGCGTGAGCTGCAGCAAACCGCCTCCGCGGAGCAAATAAGCGCGGCTGTCGCCTACGTGAGCGACGCTGAGTTTTGCGTCATCAATCCACACCGCCGTGAGAGTCGCGCCCATGCCGTGTTGCTCAGTGTTGGCTTCGGCGGACTGGAATATACTTCGGTTGGCCAAATGGACCGCGGTCGAAAGACGTTTCGTGCGAGCGCTCCACTTGGGCTCTACGGCCCCGACAACCTTGGCTGCAGGATTAGCCTCGAAGTCCAGGCAATGCTTCACGACCGTTTCAACGGCCATCGCGCTGGCAATTTCGCCGTGGGCTTCGCCTCCCATGCCGTCGGAAAGCACAAAGAGGTGTAGCGGCTCAACGATCTTGAAGCAATCTTCGTTGTTGGAACGCACGCGACCTACATCGGTCACGCCGCCGCTGGCAATTCGCACACGAACTCCCCTTGCCCCCGTGAGACTACACCCCTGTCCATACGTGTACCGGGCGACTCTGTTTCCACGCTAACAGAGCACCGAGGCCCGCGAAAGGCTTTGAACCCTACTGATTACTCGCTTTTTCGCCACACCAAAGCGCAGTGGGCTTTCACCCGGTTGCCTTGGCATTGCTTTCACAGTGTGAGGTTCTCCACTACAATTCCACGCATGTCTTTGCGCCGCCGCTGCCGCTTACTCCTCTTTGCCTGGTTTGCCGCCGCTTTCTTTGCGACTCGGGCGGCTGCTCAGCAGCCAGCGCCCGCGGCTTCCGGTGCGCGGATACTGCTTTTGCCCAGGCGAATCGTTTCGGGCGAGCGCGCCACCCTCGCGGTGTTGGACGTGAACGGCCGGCTGACGCCAGGTGTTACGGTGAATTTTTCAAATGGAGACCGGCTGAAGACCGACGCGACGGGCCGGGCTCTCTTCGTCGCGCCGCTAAATCCCGGCATGATTTTTGGCTCGATTGCGGGACGCCCAGGGCGAGTGGCCACGGCCATTCTCTCGCAGAGCGAGGCCGCGTCGGCTTCGATCGAAGCTTCCTCTGCGCCACGAGTAGCCTCGCTGACGGACCGATTCGAGATTTTTGGCAAGGGTTTCTGCGGCGATGCAGATGCCAATCAAGTGACCATTGCGGGGCAGCCCGCGATGGTGCTCGCCTCTTCGCCAGCTTCACTTGTCGTGCTCCCTCCGCAGGACCTGCAACCCGGGGGCGCGGCAGTGGAGATTTCCTGCGCGAAACACCAGTCGCCCGCGTTTTCCGTGACGTTTGTCGGGCTCGATCTCGAAGCCGACTCCTCACCCTTGAAACCGGGCGAGCATAGGGCGCTTACTGTGCGCGTGCGCGGTACTACGGCCAAGATTGCGCTTGAAGCGGGGAACTTGGCACCGGAAGTCGCCGAGCTTACCGGGGGCAATCCAGTTCGAGCATACAGTAGCGGCGGCGCGGAGAATCTTGGCAAGTTTGAAGTGGTTGGGCGGAAGAACGGCAGCTTCCTAATCTCGATCCGGCTTGCGCCCAATTTGGCGCGCCCGGCACGCTGAAGGAACCCGAAAACCCCCGAGAAGCACGGATCAAGCCCCTTTCTTGGCGCTGGCTTCGCGAGGGGGCGCGAGCGTGGCGGGGTTCTCGAAAGGAAGCTCAGGGACACCCGCGCCGAGCATGGTTTGGAGAGTGTTTTGCGCTTTCTCAAACAGCTTGTCGGACTCGCTATAGCTTTGCTGGGCGTTCTTTAGATGCGTCCCCAGCGTTCCAAATTTGTCCGTGAACTTTTCCAGTTGTTTTTCCATGCCGGAAAGGCTTTCCAGAATCCGGCTGGCGTTTTCTTCCATCTGCATGCCACGAAGGCCCATGGCGATCACACAGAGATGCGCGTAAAGAGTATTCGGCGAAACAGCGATTACTTTCTTCTCGCGGCAGTAGGCGTCGAGGGGCTGGCCCTTGTTGTCCGAGGTCTGCAGAAGTTCGTAGTAAACCGTTTCCGAAGGAACGAACATCAATGCCACATCGAGAGTGCCTTCATCGGGCACGATGTATTTCTTGGTGATGGCATCGGCATGGCCCTTCACCGCAGTGATAAATGCGCGGCGCGCTTCGTCTCCCTCGCTGCTGATCCTGCGGTAAGCGTCGAGAGGAAACTTCGAATCGATGGCCATTAACTTCTTGTCCCGAAGCTTAATGACCGCGTCGGCCGCTTCTCCGCCCGAAAACTTGTACTGCGTTACATATTGAGCGGAAGGAAGGGAATCTTCGAGCAAGCGTTCGAGGGTCACTTCGCCCAGGGAGCCGCGCGACTTGGCGCCGCCCAAAATGCCTTCGAGCGTCTGCGCGGTCTGGGACATTTGTTTCCCGGCCTGCTGGACCTCGCCGAGTTGCCGCTGAATCTCGCTGATCTGCTCGCGCGTGTTCTTGAGCTCGTCGGCCATTTTGGTTTGCGCGTCGGAAGTCATCTGCCCGGTAATCTGGGCGGAATTTTTAATGGCGTCCTGCAAGGCGGGAGTGACGCTATCGAGGCGTTGCGCGACGCTCTTGGCGATGGTTTCTAGTTTTCCGGTGCTCTGCGCTTGCGAGATAGCAATGGTCTGCAGGTCGCGGCGTAATTCGTTCATCTGGGATTCGATGGCGCCGGTTTTCTGGCGGCTTTGCAAGTTCTGCAGGGCCAGCCAAAGCACCAGAATAGCCACAAGAATCACGCCGCCAATCAGGAATGCGTTCATTCGCTCTCCGATACGAACACGGGAAACGGTCTTCTTACTTTAGCAGAGGTCGAAGGTCGAGAGTGGAAAGTCGGCTGAACGAAAAGAGCAAGAAGCAAAGATCAAGGAAGCAACAAACGACGCTTGGAAAACCAAAAGGGTCCCGGAAGAGACCCTCTTGGGATCGCGGGCCTGGGCCGCTGCAATGAGTTTTTTTACCAGCTCAACTTGAGGGCGAACTGGAATTGGCGCGCGTCGTAGGAAGCTGTTGGTTGACCAGCACTGCACGTGGAACCGGCCAAAGGATCGCAAAGCTGATTGACGGCGGCAATGTTGGTCCGGTTCAGCAGATTGAAAGCGTCGGCGATGAGATCGACCTTGAGGCGCTCGCCGAGGGGAATGCGACGGGAGACTCGCAGATCCACCTCGAAAAAGTTCGGTGACGTGAAGGCATTCCGGCCGAGGTTTCCATTGCAGCCTGCGGGCGGAGCTACGAGAGGCACTTGAAACGTGGTGCCGTCGCTGTTGAGGCAAACGTTAGCCGCACCGAAGGTCACGCCGGGGATAAACGGCGAAGCCGTCCCCCCGCCAACGGAAGGCCGGGCCTGCGAGGCGCCCAAATCCAGGCGTGTGTCCGTGCCGGTGATGACGTTGAATGGCCGGCCAGAGGAGAACTCGACGATAGGAGACAAGCTGAAATCCCCGAATAGATATTTGAAGAAGCCATCACCGTGCTTGGCGCTCCCTGATTGGAAGACGGCACTGTTCACCCACCGGTGGCGCTGGTCGTTCACGGAATTCGAGCGCTCGAGGTTGGGGAAGCGGCTGTCCTGAGGCTCAAGGGGAGACTGCAGATCGGTGGAGTCGTCGATGGTATGTGAATAGGTGTAGCTGGAGAGCAGCTCGAAGCCCTTGGAGAAGCGCTTGGTGAGATTGAACGTCAAAGAGTTGTACCAGGAGTTGCCGTTGGAGAGCTGCGCGTCGACACTGTTGAAGGGAACGGGGACACCGAAGCCGCCGGGGTAGCTTGCGCACTTTGCGAGCGCGACCTGTCCCGCGTAGCCTGCGGGAATGCCGCTTGAGAAACAGGGGAAGGGTACCGCGCCGGCGGGAATGCCCGGAATCAGCGCGGCAAAGGATGGATTGGGCCCAGAAGGACGGAAGAAGTTGAAGAATGCCGGTGTCCCGATGAAACCAATACTTGGCGAGGAACAATTCGTTGAGCCAGGATGTCCCTGCGCAAGTACACCGGGGATCATTAGGAGGATGCTCGAGCTCCCCTCGGGGAGACAAGAGAACGCCGCGCCGTTGGATGGAACGACCACCGTAAGCGGGTTACCGACGCTGAGACCTGACGCGGCGGCGTTAAACGCATTCTGCGCGAGGAGGTGAGGGTCCGTGGAATTGACATCCTGCGGCCGGTTCAAGTGCAATCCACGGGTCGACTGCGCGCCCAGGCTGAATTTCCAGGAGCCGGCGATTTCGCGCTCGATCGTAACATTCGCCTGGCGCGCGTAGCCGTAGACGAAATTCTTTCCGAGCGGAAGCGTAAACGGCAGAATGGGCAGCGGAAATCCAGCGGTCAGATAGCTCTGATTGGCAAAGAGCGAACCAGCGGCAAGAGGATCGAAGCGCTGTTGACCGGGCAGGTAAAACATATTAGGGAGCGCGTTCAGGACGCCCTGGAAAATGGAGGAGCCGTTCAGGTTGGCAGGGGTATCCAGGCCGTTGCCGCAAGCAACAGTGACGAGTCCGCAAGCGGAAGGCGTGCCGCCGGTGGAGAGCAATTGCACCGAGCGGCCACCGTCGGCCGTTACGGAATCGAAAGCAGTGGCCAGCAACGGATGGTCATAAAACAGACCGTAACCGGCACGGATGACAGTCTTGCCGTTGCCCGCCGGGTCCCAAGCCAAGCCGATACGCGGAGCGACATTGTTGTAATCGCGCGGGATGCCTTCCGTAACGCCTAGGGCGTTCTCTGCGGCGGCATTCACAGCGGTTGCGGGTGCGAAGAGCGGGCTGATCTCCAAGTCATAGCGCACGCCGTAATTAACGGTCAGGTGGCGGTTCATGCGCCAGCTATCCTGGAAAAAGAACCCCATGGGGATATTGTCAAAAGGATTGTTGGAATTGCCGATGCCCTGGATGTACGAAGTCGGAATTCCCAGACCATAGGATTGCAGTCCGGTGGTGCCCGGCAAAGCGACTCCGGCAGTACTGTTAGGAAAACCGAACGTTGATGCCGAAAATCCGCCAAAGTTTACATCGCCGCCAAAATCAAGTTCAAAAATCTGCTCCTTCTTAGACCGCAATTGAATGAGATTGAAATCGCCGCCCATCTTGAAGGTGTGCTTGCCTCGAACCATGCTGAGGTTGTCCGTGAATTCAAACCGGCGCTCGATGCGGTCCACCGTGGAGTACGGTTCGCGCCCAAAGTACGCGAACCCCGGGATGTTTACCCCGATGTCGGAGCCGCCCGGAAGTTGTGAAAAACCAAAGTGAATCCCACGGCGGGCGACCTGCGTGCGGAATTCGTTAAAAGTAGAGTCGCTGACGATGGTGTCGTGCTGAAAGGTAAAGTTGAGATCGCGGGTTTGGTTGTAGCCCGCCCGCGAGCCGGAGTTCTGCCCGAAGACCTGATTTTGTGAAGTCGAAGGAAGTCCGGTTACAAGAGACGGGGAAACGCCCACGCGAAGGAACGAATTATTGCGATTGTTCCAGCGTTGATCGAGGCGGGCCGACCACAAGCTGGTCTTCTCCATGACCGGGTAGTTGCCGCGCACGCCCTGCAAGGGGGCAAAGGACGCAGGGAGCGGGGCGACGTACACGCCGAAGTTCGAGCAGGTGGCTCCATTGTTGACGGGTTTACCCGCGGGACATGCTACCGGTATGGGGAATTGACGGCCTGGCGTTGCTGCCAGAGGAATGCCATTTTTTTGATAGAAACCATTCGCAACCGCGCCAAAATCAAACCCATTCAGTGCAACGCTCGAGGCGGAGCCCATGAACACTTCATAGCCGCCGGCAAGTTGTCCGAGTTGCTGGGCGAGCGCGAAATTCCCGGCGGCGGCTGCTTGCTGCGACTTGGCCAATAGAGCTTGAACGGCCGCATCTTGATCCTTGGTGACTTGTAGCGTGACCCCGGGGATAAATTGTGTGGTCGCCGGGATCAAGCCGAAATTATTGATGCCGATGCTGGAAAAGCCGGACTCTTCACGCTGCGTGTATTCGTAGGAGGCGAAATAGAAGGTTTTGTCTTTCTTGAGCGGGCCGCCGAAAGCCAGTCCGCTTTGCGTGCGTGTATACGCCTGTTTGACGGGATCGAGCGCACCCGTTACCGGATTAACCTGACCGGAAAAGGGATTGCGCGCCTGGAACGCCTTGTTCCGGAAATAGCCGAAAGCGTCGCCGTGGGATTCATTGCCGCCGCTCTTGGTGACGATATTGATGACGCCACCGCTCGCACGCCCGTACTCGGCGTTGAAGTTGCTCAGAATTAGCTGAAACTCCTGGACTCCTTCTTGCGAAATCGTAGAGCGAATGGCGTTGATGGAGTTGTCG
>WNFT01009457.1_pt1 | contig 10203 bp, 12 predicted proteins | sample 5400191 | NCBI WGS metagenome assembly WNFT01 (sample SAMN13153359, study PRJNA577476) | soil metagenome | isolation source: 80 cm saprolite under Madrone tree | place: USA:California | collected 2016-06-14 | reverse complement strand
GCTCTCTGCCTGGAAAGCCTCATAATGGACTCTCTGTCGAGAGCGTCATCCGCTGATGCCGCCGGATGGTCGTCAAAGCACATCCCGGCAGTAGCCATCTTGAGGCGGGCGGAATCACGCCAACCTCCAGTAGCAAGCGACACACGATGCGAGCCTCCCTGTGCGAGCCGGGACAACAACCTGTCAGCCCCTGCAACCGGTGCAAATGGAGACTGTGATGAAGCGGTAGCAAGCAATTGGATGAAATGCTGGCGAAACCGCGATACTTCCTGCGCCGCCGGAGTCCGGCCAATACGTGACGTGAAAACATCGTGAAAGATGCCGGAATCTGTCGTGCGTCGATAATGTGACCAATCGGTGTCGATGTCGGCGAAACCAAACACGTCCTTGAATGAGCGAACGAAGCACTCCTCGTCGACCTTCATGGTCTCGGTAAGCGTGCCGTCGATGTCGAACATGACAAGGTGCATGGGGAAGCGGCCTAACGAGACTAAGATCAGCCGCGGCTGGCCAGAGTGCGAGTGAAAAACACGAAGAAGATTTTCATAAATCAACGCGAGGCAGTACATCGGCCAGCCGTCGGCTGCATCGACTGGTTAGACGGACGGTGTGGCGACGGTCGAACGGTCTCGAACGAATGAAATCAACGCGAGAATCATAAATATGAGAAAAAGAGCATGAAAAATCCTACTAGTGGAATAGGCCCACGAGTTAATCTTAGCGATCGCTGATTGACTAGCGCCAAAAAAGCCCGCCGCGAAATTAAAGGTGAACCAAGTGGTGTGCATAATGACGTGGCAAAAGCAGCCCACCATCAACAGTGCGAAGGCCTGCGTGCGCTTGATGAGATAGAGGCGGATGGCCAAAACCAAGACCGCCGCCTGAAGAACCAAAGCTGCCCACTGAAGAATCCTCCACGCTTCGATCGCATTCATCCGTCTAACGAGACGGAGCTGAGCCACCGCGCGAATTACAAGTGGCGTTCATAAAACAATGAAAGCTACGCATACGGACGGTCCGCGGTTGGCTCCAGCGATTGGCTAGATGACCCGGTGACGAGCTCAGAGGCAATCGTGGAAAACGAAACATACGAAGGCAAGGGCGTAGAAGAACAGAAAGGTCCCCCCGAGAACTACGTAAGCCACGCAAGCGAACCAGCGCAATGCTCTTGGCCAATGCCACGCCACATCAATAGTGTGCCACCGAAGAGCGCGGTGACGTAAGCGATGATAACGGTGTAGCCACTGAACCGCTCACTGAGCTGGGTTAGCCAGCGTGACAAGATAAGGCAGCACGTGAAGAAAACGAGCGGGGCAATGAGGCCGGCGACGACGACAGCACTCTTCGTGACAAGACCACTTCGGGGCTCAGTGATCGGCGATGCAGTCATCTAACAAGGTTTATGCCGAACCTTTCGGCCTAATCCACATATGGATTGAATTTTCTTGGCTCCTCCCAATGTCCAGCGGGGGAGGCAGAAAATTCATCGGTGTTCAGCAAGCGATAAGGAGGCCGTTCAGCGGACGAGAAGGGGGCCAGAATAGTCTTTTCTAAAATTACGGACAATCAATTTCCCGGCGTAGGTAACGGCTCTCTTTGATCACGCGGCCAATGGGCGGGAAGATTCTTTTGGCGAGGACGCTAAAAGCAGCACGCGAGACGCATGCGCTTACCCTTGAGGTTGGGGCGGCTCGCCTGGTTTTGCCGCTTCGCCCGGTTTTGGCGGCGCAGCGCCCGGGTGTGCACCGCCGGAACGCTCGGCGTCCGCCGGAACTCCGAGCAGATCGGGCTCAGTGAATGAATTTGGATGATTGGCCAGCTCTTTGCGCAAAGCGGCAATTTGTTCGGCCGTAACCGGGCTGGCACTGTTCCCCCACTCACTCCGTTCATAAGTGAGGACGTCGGCGATCCTTTGGTCGGTCAATGTTTTGTCCCAGGGTTGCATCACCGCGCTGCCAAATTTTTGGCCTTTGACGGTGACCGGGCCTTGCAAACCCTTGAGAACGATCATGGCCGGCCGGCGCGAGCCACCGGTTGTAAACTCCGAGCCGGCAAGCGGAGGATATTGACCGGGCACGCCGACACCGTTGGCTTGATGACAAGTCTGGCAGTTGGCCGCGAAAATCTTTTTGCCGCGGTCGCGCGGCGTTAGTTCGGCTTGCTGCTGCTCACCCTGGGGTCCACCACCTTTTTTTGCTGGCGGCGGGCCACCGAGCGGATCGAGCCCGTCGCCGCTAAAATTTCCCGAGTAACGCCCGAGATAGGCCCCGCCGAAAAAGACGGCGAGCCCGTAAACGGCAATCAGCCAGATCGAGAGCGGTTCAAGCCCGACGCGCGGCTCACGTTTTTCGCGCTGAATAGCAGCGTGCACTTGCTGCACGTCCGCAGTTTCGCCATAATCGGTTCCCTGACGAACAAGTGAGGAGGGATCGGGAGTTGGCTCGTTCATTTTGTTCCTTTTCCAGCTGCTGGCGAGGCTGCTGGGGAAGCTGGTGGCGCGGCCGCGGGCGCAACGGCGGGTGAACCCGCCGCGGCAGGCGATTTCACTTCCTTAAGTGGGTGTGATTGATCGAGCGACATCAAATAGGCGACGAGGCATTGCGCGTCGTAAGTGGGAACAATCTCCCAACCAGCGGGTGGCGCGTCGCGGCCAGTGAGCTCGAGTGCGTCGGCGGAAAGTTCGCCGGCGATGGGACGCTTTTCATAAAGAAAACGATAGGCTGGCATGTCCGAGTCGATCGAGAAACTGCGCGGTGAGTAAAGATGCCGATGGTGCCAGCCGACGGAGTATGGCGGTGGCTCTCCCGGTTTTGGTTCAATGCCAGCCGGGCTTCCGGCTGGACGCGCGGCGACACTTGCGGCTTGCGCGGCCGGAGCTGGGTTGGCTCCAGCAGCAGGCGGACTCGACTCCGCCAGTGCTGGTGATGCGGCCGACGCAGCGGGAGATGTCGATGCAGCGGGCGAATTCGCTGGCTTTGGAGAAGCCGAAGCCGCAGTCGCTGGAGAAGCAGATGGATTCGCAGGTGAAGCTGCGGGTGACGCTTTGGCCGGTGATGCTCGGTTGACTCCAGCAGGCGGAGCCGATGGGGCCGGTGACGGTGACGCGGCCGGCGATGTGGCCGCCGCAGCAGGAGATGTCGATGCGGCGGGCGAATTCGCTGGCTTTGGAGGAGGCGAGGCCGCAGGCGCGGGAGAAGAAGCCGAAGGCGCAGGTGAAGCTGCCGGCGCCGCTTTGGCCGGTGAACCTGCCGGGGCAGCAGAGCCTGCGGGGCTCGCACTCGGCGCAGGCGAAGTGCCGGGGCTAGCTGCTGGCGCGGCGTTCTCTCCTTCCGCAGGCGCGGCTTTTCCAATGTTCGAAAGATCAGGACCCATCCGCTCTTTCCCGAGCAGCACGGGGCGATTGAAAATGTAATCGCGCGGGGCGCTGCGGCGCTGGCCCCATTTCGGACGCGGCTGCGGCGCCGCCTCGCGTTCTCGATCGAGGTCGGCAGCAGCATACTCGGCGCGGAGCTGCTCGCTGTGGCAGTAAACGCAGCCGTTGGCGGCGTAAATGTGGCGGCCGCGCTCGACCATTCCCGACTGCGGCATTGGATAGATATCGGTGCCTTCTTCGTCGGATTGCGGATCGAGATGTCCGATTTGCAGATTCGGAATTAAGATCAGGCCCACCCATGAAAAGGTGAACGTCCCAAAGATTCCGAGAACGAGAGGGACGAATCCTTTCATAGGTGCCCTTCAGAACCCTCCGCTTCAACTGGATTTAAAAACGTTGGAACGCTGGAGGTGCGGCCCAGGCCCAAAAGCATCAGGCCAAAATGGAAAGCAAAGATAAAATGCGCGGCCATCATCAAAAGCCCGGCCAGGCTGCGGCCGCGAAGATAGGGAAGGATCGTTTGTGTGCTCTCGCTGAAAACGAGCGAGGGATTCTCCATGTTCGCGCCTTGCAGGAAACCGCCGGGGAGCAGCATGAGCGTCATGAGGCCGACGCCATAGACCGAGGCCCAGAAATGCAGTTTGATGAGCGAGGCATAACGCCACTCGCGGCCCACCAGCCGAGGCACGATGTAGTACATCGAGCCGAACATCACCATGGTAAAAAATGCGTAGAGGCCGAGATGCGAATAAGCAATGCTCGCTTGGGTGAAGTTGACGTAGCGGGCGACGGAGCGCAGCGAAATCAAGACGCCGACCGCGCTAAAAACCGTGTAGGAAATCGCGCCGAACACAGTGAAGCGCAGTGTCGGACTGTAGCGCAGGAGCGGGAAATACCCCTGCATCGTCATGTGATGATTTAGCCCAACGGTAGCGACCGGAATGATGGTGAGAATGGTCGCGGCAATGCTCGCCGTGATCATCCAGGCCGGAAACGGCCCATCGACGAGCCGTTGCATTCCGGTCCAACTGGAGAAAAGCGCGTAGGTCCAGAAACCGATTGCTGCCAGATGATAACTGTAAACCGGGCGGCCGATCACTTTCGGAATCATGTAATAAGCGGTGCCAAGCCCGATCGCGCCGAGCCAGAGAAAGAGCAGATTGTTCGCGAACCACCAGCCCACGGCCGCTTGCATCACGCCCTGCACCGGCACGACGAAGAGCATCAATTGCGCGGCCGCGTAGAGCCACGGGAACCAGAGAAAGGCGCCGAGCAAATACCATTGCGAGATGTAAATCTGATCGCCGCGCCGGAAACGGAACATGAGCACCGCCCAGGAAATGATGAGCGAGTAAGCGACGAAAAGGACGATCGCCGCGTAAGGCGGAAATTCGAGCCATTGATAACCGGTGCTGTCGCCCGCGAGAATTCCGCCGACGCCGAGCAGCACACCAAAATTCCAAAAACCGCCGCCGGCCACGAGCAGAAGCGGATGTCGCAAAACAGTGCGGCACAACCGCGCCATCAACCAAATGGCCGTGCCCATGCCGGCCATCGAGGCCCATCCGTACACCATCACGTTCATGTGCGCCGGTCGTAGCCGGCCCCACGTCAGGAAACTGACGCCGGAGAACATGTCCGGCTCGTGCAATTTAATTGAAACGAAACCGGCCAGGAGCGTGCCGATGAGCAGCCAGACAATCGCCGAAGTATAGAACATCAACACGGGCACGCGCGTCGATGCATCGATCAAGGCGCGCTCGATTTGCTCGACGTCACTCGTCGGCACATCCGTTGGAACGGACGGTGGTTTCAGCGGAATCTCAGTGGCGTCCATGTTGTGCGGGAAGGATCGACAGGTTCATTCGCGGCGGTAAAATCAAAATACTCATGGCGTTTTTGCCGGGACCGGCGCCGGCGTGCCCGGCGGTGATTGCGCGGGCGCTGCTTGCGGCGGCGCGGCAGGACTAGGTTTGGCAGTGGGCGGAGCGAGCGGCGCCGCGGGTGACGCGGCTGCGCCGGGTTGCGTGCCGGGCGGCGCAGGCGGCGGATTCACCGCCGCGGCCGGCTGCCCCCGGCTTTCCGATTCGGGACCTGCGACTGATGTAGATTTCGGTGTCCCGCTCGATGTCGGCGATGCAGATGGAGCAGCGGATGGCGCGGACGCGCCCGTGGGAGCAGCGGAAACTTGTGCTTCGGCTGGGGCAATTGGACCAGCAGGTTCCGGCTTTTTCTTTGCTAAATCGGCAAGCGTTAATTCCATGGCATGCTCGATTGGGATCCGCGCCACGCCTTTGTTCTTGTCGATCCAACCGTAAGAGGTGAGCGCTTTGGCGTCTTCCCCGCGCGCTGTCTTAAGTTTTTCTTCCCGCGCCTTAGCGCGTTTTTGTTCGTAATCGTCGCCGCGCGGCGCGGGACCGATGACGGCGAGCACAATCACACCGAAAAGCGCAAACAAAAGCACAACGCCAAGCCAGGTGGAGAAGGGCGCACGCGATTGCGCAACTTGGCGGATTGATTCTGCGTCGGCCATGTCAGTTGGTTAACTTGAGAGACTCAATCAAGCGCGGATCGCGCATCGGAAAAAGTGAGGTCCTGGTCACGATTTTTAGATAAACGAAGCCGAGGGTCGCGCCGATTGCGATCACGGAAACAAAATCCCAAATGCTCACGTGCACGCCGGTTCCATGTAAGGCAGGCAAGATGACGATGTACATGTCGAGCATTTGCATGCACACGATCCAACCGGCGACATAACAAAGCTGATGCGGATGTTTTTTGATCGAACGTAGAAGGAGAATCGCGAAGGGCCCGAAGAAGCGCCCGATCACCAGAATCATGCTCATGGCCCACCAAGACTCGGTGTTTCTGGTGATGAAATATTGTGTCTCTTCCGGCATGTTCGCATACCAGATGAGCATGTATTGGCCAAAGCCGATGTAGGCCCAGAAAACACAGAAGGCCAGCATCCATTTCCCCATGATGTGGTAATGCTCCAGCGTCACGACCTCCTTCAAATAACCGGCGCTGCGCAGAGCGGTGATTACGAGCACGAGCAGCGACATGGAACTGCCGGCCGCGCCCGCAAAGATGTAAACGCCAAACATGGTGGAGAACCAGCGGTAGTTCAGGCTCATCAGCCAATCGAACGCGCCGAAGCTAAGTGACAACGCGAAAAGCGGCAGCGCGGTAAAGGCGACTTTGCGCATCAGGATCGTGGAACGCGGGTTTCCATCCTTATCCTGGCGAACCGACAATCGGCGCAAGAAGAACGAGGCGAGAATAAAAAATCCGAAATAAAAAATCGTGCGTCCAAGAAAGAAGCCCCAGTTGAGATAGGCGCGTTTGGAATCGAGCGAGGTCTCGTGTCCGGGCGGAATGTTCATCCATTCGTAGAGATGGCGACGGAGGATGAGAATGGGCACGAAAAAGATGGCCATGACCGCCATGAGCAATGCGATGTTCTCCAGTTGGCGTCTCACCACGACAGACCATTCCGCGTCGGTGGCGTGATGCACGATCGTCCAGAACAAACAGCCGGCGCAGAGCGTGAAGAAAAATGCAAACGCGAATAACCAGGAAAAACTGAATTGGTGCGGATTGATCATCGCGCCCACGACGCTCAGGGCCAAAGCAACAAAGGCGACCAACCCAAACAGCAGCGAGAGCCCGGCAAAGCGATTGCCCTCGAAATATTCGCCTTCCGGTGTCGGCAGCGCTTGTGAACGATCGCTCATTTTTTCTCCATTTCCGCCTGATGTTCCTGCGGGACATCGACAATCGCCGCGTTCTGGCTGCGCTGGAGCGCGCGGAGGTAGGCGATGATCGCCCAACGGTCAGCGACCATAATGTTTGGCCCGTAAGCCATCATCGTGTTCTTGCCGTTTGTGATCGTGTTGAAAATCTCGCCGTCAGCCATTTTGCGGATTCGTTCGTCTTGCAGGCTGACCACGGTTGCCAGGCCGTATTGTTTGGTGATGCCGTTGCCGGCGGCCGTCGCGCCGTGACACATCACGCAAGTGATGTTGAAGCGCTGCTGGCCGCGTTCCATCAAGCGGCGCGTGACCTCGACCGGAATGCCCGTGCCCCAGCGATCACCCATCTTGCCAGTGTCGTAATAATCCGTGCCGACGCTGAAGGCGAACTGCTGAGGCGAAACCAGATCCTCAGGCGGCGCGTTGCCGGGCGAGTTCGCCAGCTTCGGCATCTCATAACCGATCGGCATCGTTCCGGCGACCGGCAGGCGCGGGCCGCGCCCATCCGCAAAAAACGCTAGCGGCGCTTGCGCCCGCACTTTCATCTGCCGAACCATGTCGGGGAAAATCTCGAGCGGCGCGCCAGTGCTCTTCTGTCCACGAAATCCGAAGACGGCGACGAGCGCGACTCCGAACAACAGAAAAATGAGAAGGAAGCCGCGCAGCATATTTCAATCGTCGTGGATGATTGTGATGTGCTGCCCGCCGCTTCTCTCGAGCAACTCACGCGCTTCGACTTCGGTGAAGCGCGGATCGCGCGCTTCGATCACGAGAAAGAATGCATCGTTGGTTGCGCGGCCGAAGCGTTCCCAGTTGAAAATCGGATGATGCGGGCGGGGCAGACCATTCATAATCAGCATCGCGAAAAACGCAGCGAACGCCGAGAAGAGAATCGTGAGCTCGAACATGATCGGGAAAAACGCCGGCACAGTGAGAAAGTTCGTCGGCTTTCCGTGCACGATCAGCGGATAGAGGATCGAGGAGGGACCGAATTCCATGACGACCGCGGTGAGTAAACCCGAAATGCCGCCGGCCAGGACGACCGCGCTAAGCCACGATTTTTTCAATCCCATCGCTTCGTCCATGCCGTGGATGGGGAATGGGGAGTGCACATCCCAGCGTTTGAAACCGGCATCGCGCACCAGTTTCGCGGCTTCATAAAGCGTCGCCGCGCTCGGATACTGCGCGCCCATCCCGTAAACTTTGTGGCCGGACGGGGTTCTCATGCGCGCTCCTTTCCATCAGCGGCGTTGGGATGATGTTCAGGAGGGGATGCGTAGTGCGCGTCCGCTTGCGGCAAGACGATCTTCACTTCCGACATCGCGATCATCGGCAGAAAACGAACGAAAAGCAGAAAGAGCGAAGTGAAAATCCCGAGCGTGCCGATGAAGGTCCAGAGATCGACCCAAGTTGGGATAAATAAGCCCCAGGACGACGGCAGAAAATCGCGATGCAACCCGCCGACGATAATGATGAAACGCTCGAACCACATGCCGGCGTTCACGCACATGCAAACGAAATAAACGACGAAAATATTTCGCCGGCACCAGCGGAACCAGAACAGTTGCGGCGAGAGCATATTGCAAAACAACATGCCCACCCACCAATACCACCAGTAGGGACCGAACACACGGTTCCAAAAGGCGAAGCGCTCGTAGGCATTGCCGCTGTACCAGGCCGTGAAAAATTCCATCGTGTAGGCATAGGTAACGAACGAGCCGGTCAATAAAATGATCTTCGCCATTTTGTCGATGTGCTGCGGCGTGATGATGTCGTGCAGCTTGAACATGGCCCGCGCCGGCAGCATCAACGTCAGCACCATGGCGAAACCGCCGAAGATCGCGCCCGCCACGAAGTAGGGCGGGAAAATGGTCGTGTGCCACGTGGGCAAAATCGAAGTCGCGAAGTCGAATGAAACAACACTGTGCACGGAAAGCACCAGCGGCGTGGACAGACCCGCCAAAAGCAGGTACGCCATTTCATAATGACGCCAGTTGCGGTTCGAGCCGCGCCAGCCGCACGCAAAAAAACCGAATAGGAATTTCTTGATCTTCGAGGTGGCACGATCACGCAACGTCGCCAGATCGGGAATCAAACCAGTGTACCAAAACAAAACCGAAACGGTGAAGTAGGTCGAAACCGCAAACACGTCCCACACGAGTGGGCTGCGGAAATTTGGCCAGATGCCGTAATTGTTCGGCAACGGGGCAAGATACCACGCCATCCAGACACGACCCACGTGCACTCCCGGAAAGATCGCGGCGCAGATAACGGCGAAAAGCGTCATCGCTTCCGCGGAGCGATTGATCGAGGTGCGCCATCTTTGTCGCAGCAAGTACAAGATGGCGGAGATGAGCGTGCCGGCGTGCCCGATACCGATCCAGAAAACGAAGTTGGTGATGTCCCAGGCCCAGCCAACCGGATGATTCAATCCCCAGGTGCCGACGCCGGTGGAAATCTGGTAACCGAGACAGAATAGACCGAAAGTGGCGATCGTCGCGGTGATCGTGAAAGTGACCCACCACCAGCGCGGCGCCGGCTGTTCGACCGCGCCGGAGATCCGTTCCGTCACCCACCTAAAGTTGCGCCGGTTCAAGACCAGGGGCGGGCGCGCGAGCGGCCCTCTGATTACTTCCGGTGCTGTCGGTGCTGCGTCCATTTCAGATAGGGAACACAGGTTCCCGAGCCTGTGCGGCCAGCGGGCATCTTGTCCGCCTCCCCCCGACAAACAAGATGCCTGTCATCCGCATAGCCAGGGTGGCTGTGTTCCGGTCCAAGATCGACAATCTCATCACGTCTTTTCCTCCGGGCTTGCCACGCCGATGTTCTTCGCATCCGGCATTTTCGGATTCGGATTGCGGATGCGCGCGAGATAACTAGTCCGCGTATTCACATTCAAATATTCGAGCAACCGATAATTGCGGTCCTGCTTCTTCATTTTCGATACGCGGCTTTCCGGATCTTTGATGTCGCCAAAGACGATCGCCTCGGTCGGGCAAGCTTGCGCGCACGCGCTGGTGAAGGAATCGCGCGGGATGCGCGTGTCCGAGGAAGCGCCGGCGCGCACATGCGCCG
>WNFT01006622.1_pt1 | contig 10205 bp, 9 predicted proteins | sample 5400191 | NCBI WGS metagenome assembly WNFT01 (sample SAMN13153359, study PRJNA577476) | soil metagenome | isolation source: 80 cm saprolite under Madrone tree | place: USA:California | collected 2016-06-14 | reverse complement strand
ACAGCGATCTCGAAGGGGCCGCCTCCGGTTACGGTGGGAACATTCCAGTCTGTAGCTGCGGCAATCTTACGTCGCGTTACATCTTCGTCTGCTATCAACCAACAGGCCATCGAGATTTTAAGAATTGATATCAAATGACAACTTTGTTCGAGATGGCCTTCAAGTGTGGTGAGATCGTAACCTGGATCGAATACACTGGTTGATCGGGGTACACGGGAAACGCCGATTAGCTCGAGAAACTCGTCAGTATGGTATTGCCCCATGGGAGACATGCTCACACTCACCTCCATTCGGATCTGCGGAATTGCGCCAGCGACCTATTATAAGGCTTTGTTTTGACCTCCTTTGCGGTTGAGCGATTTGAGGTGAATATCTCGTTAAACAACTTAAAACCGATCCCGTAGGGTACGGCGGTAACAGCTAAGTCGGCCACTCATAGTTCGTCGCCGCCACAATCTGGGAAAGGAGGCATTGTCCAACACGCAGAATTACTTATGAGCTTGAGGTTCTTTGCGCCTTCGCAGTTTAACAGCAACCGTTATGCCAAATAGCAACGCCGGATCATCGCGCGACATTCAAGGCCTGTCAGCGCTTTAGCCCGGAATCTGCCGCTTTTTTCCTATGAAAAAGTTACAAATTGCACGAGCGGTGGCCGTTTAAAAAGCGTTGACGGTCGAAAGTAGGCGCCTGAATAGACAGCACAATTGCTGGCTTTATTAGATGGCCCCTCGCTTGCTCCTGATTTTCCGATAGCGCCCAAGGCGCAGCTGGCGCGATTCAGCTATCCGCTCAGCGTGGAGCGGTTGTTTGCGGTCGACGATGGCCTCACAGCGGGTGGTGTGGAAATCGCCGCGCATCTCGGGTCTTCGTCAACAGGAGAAAGGCGCTTCTAAGACGAATCGACCAGTTCGTTTAATTGCAATGAAGATGCGCTGCACGTCGCGTTCAATATTGCGCAAAGCATCCAATTCTATCTATGAAAGCGGATTTGCAGTTTAGGCCGTTCAGCGGGGCTGAGGCGATATGGCGGCAACTTCTTGAGGCTGCGCCAGTTTCTACGCTTTACCACCGCCCGTCATGGATCGAGCTTTTGGGCCGCGCCTACGGCTTCTCTTTCTGGCTCGCAACCATCCATCAGAACGGGAAGGTTCGCGCGGGTTGCCTTTTCGCCCGCTCGCGCAACCCTTTCAGGCGGGGCTTCGTGTCGCTGCCTTTTTCAGACACTTGCCCACCATTGGCAACCGACCGTAGTGCGGCAAATGAATTATTAGATGCTCTGATAGCGGAAAACGCGCCTGGAGCGGCATACGAGATTCGCGGCATTGAAGGCGCGGCGCCTTGGAGAACAGCGGAATGCTTCACAAATTGGAGACTAGAACTTGACCGGCCAATAGCGAGCATAGCAGACGCGCTTGCGTCGAATTTTCGCCGCAACCTGCAGCGCTCCCGGCAGCAGGGAATAAAAGTCGATCAGGGCTGCGGGATTGACTACATTGAGCGCTTTTACGCACTTCAGCTTGAGAGCCGAAGAGGCTTCGGATTGCCTCCACAACCTTCGCAATTTTTCAAATTGACTCAACAAATTTTCGGGCGAGACGTGGCCCTATGGATAGCAAGCCAGAACGGCAAAGACGTCTCCAGTGCAGTCTTCCTCCGCGACGGCGATATCGCTTATTACAAGTGGGGTGCTCGCCTTCCCGGCCATCAATCGAGCGCGAACCACCTTCTATTCTGGGGCGTCATAGAAGAGTTTGCTTCCCAAGGTGTGCATACTCTTGACTTGGGCCGTGCCGATATTCGCAATCAGGGACTCACACGATTCAAAAAAGAACTTGGGGCCGTTGCCGAGCCGCTTCCTTACTCGTTTTATCCGCGAGTTCCGGCTAGCGTGAGCCCGGAAATGTTAACCGGTACCGGCAGGTTTGTTTCTAAGGTATGGGCCCGATTACCAATCGTCGCTACGAAGATATTAGGGGGAGCAATTTATCGTTTTCTCGCGTGATCCTCCGGGGCTGACCGATGCCGCACGCATGGCGCTTGAACAGGGCGATTATCTTACCGCCTCGGGGCTCGCCCAGAAGGCTTCTGTTTTAGGGCGAAACCTCTCAGCCGCAAGGTGTCACCGCGCTAAATGGAACTGCCTCTACGAAATCGAAGCTGAGATGCAATCAAACGCAGCAGAAGCCGCCTGAAACGCATTCCGCCACCGCTCAGTCGTTCAAAGACTTCGAGCACCTCGCTTTCGGTCTTGTGCCGGAGTACGGCGACCATGACCGGCTTCTTTCTGATGCGCCATACATCGAGCAGGCGGGTCCTGACCACCTTCGGATTGGCTACCATTGAAACTCCGGCACGTGTCACTCTGTTCACGATTTGGTTAAGACCTCGCCGTCCCTCCTGGGAGTCCAAGTCGAGGTTAAGCAATTCCGCGAGTCGAACGAGCCGCGAGCCCGCCTCGTCGGCCGCATTGGTGGCGAAAGGTGTGGAGTGAAACGGATCTGACGCGCAAGGGTCGATGGCGAGAGCATAGTCATATGCTTTTGCGTGCCTGCGGCGCCACCAGAAGGGCGTTGCACCAAAAAGAAGGCACAGTGAAATCAGCCGGTGCTGTCCGTCTGCGACCCAGTACTTTGAACGCGCGACCGGGTCCTCCCATAACAGTAGTGAGCCGATCGGATAATCGCGGTACAGGGAGTCGGCAAGGTCACGAAGCTGTCGCGGCTTCCATATGAAGCCGCGCTGAAAGATGGGAGCGTCCCATTTTCCTTCCACGGCGTTTCGTACCGCCTCGTGCACTTGCACAATTCGGTGCGAACAGCGCTCGACGGCGGTCTCAACGTCAGACTCGTCCGCAATGACTAAGTCATCGTTCAATTCCGATTTGCTCGCCACCCGTAAGCACCCGTTGCTGCGAAAAGCCTTCATGTTAAAGTCGCCCGGTGCACGATCACTCGCAGGCACCCGCTACACACCAGACGCGCGCTTTAAGTTTCGAGCGAACGGGTAGTGAGTGCCTCTACCGCAATTCGCTCGAGCGAGGCCGGCTGTAGTTGCTTTTCCGCCGCGAAGCCTAGGACCTGGTCGAAGTGAGAGAATGAGCCGTCGCCTCCTCGGGGCAACGGCAGACGCCGGAGTGAGACGTCCCGTGGATGGGCTGCCGCGATGATCGGGAGCCCCAGCGTTGCGAGTGCCAGCATCCGGCTGCGCATCAGAGCTGCGACGGGGTAGCGCTTCAGGATCATAAAGTTGTCGTCAGCTCGATCGGCTGCAACTTCAACTGTCGCGCCGCCGGTCGCAGGATTGTCATCGTTCGGAGCCAGTGGCGGCGTCTCCGCCATGGCAAGAAACCCGGCTCGCCTCAGGAGTTCCACGGTCCGAGGCGTGTCGCGTTCGAACGGAAAGATCATCACCGGCTGAAATCTAACCTGATAGCGGTGGCATATAGTCTCGACCAAATGCCGGCCCATACTGAGCGCGGAATCCGGATCCGTAATAGTGCGATGGTCAACGTGATGCAGAAGACCGTGCCAAACGAAGCCGCACTGATATTCCTTGAGAATTTCGATGTACCGGCGGCTTGGACGCAATTGGTCGGGTGTCCATCCAAAATCGACGTGAATCCCGAAAAATTGATCGTTTAGATGCCGCATAAACGCGCGCAGTCTGGCCGTGCTCAGATAGTCGAGATTGGCCGGCCGATCGTCTATAACCAGGTTGAAAGATGGTTTGGGTGGCGCGGTTGGCCCGTATGCGAACCCTGCAACGACGGCGCCGATTGCGCTAGCAAATGTGGCGGGGTCTTCCAGCCTTCCAAGCAGCGAGGTCGAGCTCCGGGTTTCTTCCGTTGTGAGATCATAGATTGCAGAACCTGCGCCGCAACCGATGGTGAAAATGGCGGGCCGCTCGCGACCATCAGGGAGTCGCACCAAGAGGATCGGTTCTACTGATTCGGGTGTACCCTCGGTTCTCAAGCTTTCGAATTCGGCTATCGCTGCCTCTTGCGCAAGAACCCGAGGCAGGGACCGGTGGTCTGTGACTCGCCACCCAACCGACCTGTTTGTATCGGCAACCGAGAAACAGCTATTTGAAACCGGCGCCATCGTATAGGATTCGCCGGGCTTAAACCCACCCCTAACATAAAGCACGGCACCTTCGCCCACGCGTTCGGCGATGCGCTGCTTAACGGCGGGAGCGAGGGCCGCGAGTTGGTCAGCGGCAATCGCAATGACGGTGCCTCGAGCCGCGGACAAGTTCGAGAGGGCGTAGGATGAAGCCGCGGATCGACTCCAACGCACGCCACGCGCAGACGCGGCCTGCTCTAGAAGCGACGGCCATCGGGCGTCCGGGCTACCGATTAGCCAGCATTTTCCGTTCATTGGCATCTCGGGCGCGTGCGGAGCGACCACCGGTATTGTTCTCGGCGGCCATTTCTATCGCCCTCAAGCGGTTCGAATCCAAAACCGCATCGAAAAGAGGAGAGGGTCCAATCTTCTTAAGCAGAAGAATGTTCGGAATTACGCAATGTCCGCCAATAAAGCCGGGAAAGTAACGAGATTGCGGCAGAAACTCGATTTCGTCGAAAAAGTCCGTCGCTTCCTGATAGTCCGCACCAGTCCGCTCCGCGTAACGGTTCAATTCTTGGGCGAAGGCAATCAGCACGCCGAAATATGTGGTCTCGGCAAGCTTCGCCAACTCTAGTGTCTCTACCTTGCTGACACGTCTGCTTCGCATCCCCGCGGAGCGAAAATGCCGCCCTGCGCAATCGGCATCTTCCGCCATGGGCGAAGCGACGAACTTCACGTAACGAAGCAGGTCATCTCTCATCATCACATGCTTGCCGCGCACCGGACTGTAGGCCACCGGCCTGCCGCTTTTCCTGGCAACCGCGCGAGTCGTTCCAGGCACGACGGTGCTATTGATGATGGTGAGACCTGGCTCGAAACGCGCGATATAAGAAAGGGCGGCTGCTTCGAACTGCGCTTGCGATTGATACGGTACGCACAGGTGCATCACTTCAATCGGTTCGTCGAAGTCCTGGGGCTCGAGGTCATGTCGCAACACAGGTTGTGTTCGCTCGATTACGTCAGCTAAAGCGCTGCCGACCTCACCTATACCAACAACCAGAATTTTGCCCTGCTTCAAGGTTCTTCCTCCCGCGTGGATGTAGCGCGCGGCAGCCAGTTCTACGGACCCTTCACGCGCCCTCGGCAAGCAGTGAATCGATCGTCGCGTAATATTCCTGGCGCTGATTTTCCCAGTTTAGGCGGTTCGCGACGTCCTTCGCGTTGCGGATCAGTGCAGCGCGGCGATTCGGTTGCAAATATAATTCCTCGATAGCTTCAGCGAGTTCCGCCACATCGCCCGGCTTGAAAAAACGGACTGCCTTTTCGTCAAAGTAATGTTCGATTGTGCGCAAGCGGGCCGCAATAATCGGTATTTCGAGGGTCGCATACTCAAGCAGCTTAACCGGCAGCATCAGATTGGTGGCGCTGCTGGCACGGTTGGGCACTACACCCACAGCAGCTTGTGCAAGCGCCTCAGGCAGCCGCTCGATCAGTACCGGTGACGAAAACGTCACATGACCATCGAGATGCAGCGCATCGGCGAGGCGCTTGGAGTCTTCCAGAAAGTCGCCGCCTCCCATCACCATGAGTCGAAGGCCAGGAATCCGATCGCGCAGTAAATGGGTGGCACGGATCGCAACATCCAAACCCAAACGGCGCGTCACCGTCCCGTGGCAAACGATGGTGAAGCGCTCGCTCGCACGATGGTTGCCGTTGCACGCGGTAAAGATCCGGGGATCAGGCAGATTCATCACTACCTTGATCTTCGCTCCTGGAACTCCGGCTTGTTCGAGGCGCTCACGATGAAGGTCGTGCACGGCCAGCACCCTGTCGGCAAGCCAGGCGCTCGCGCGTTCTTCTGCCAGCAACAGCCGAGCCCCGACGGCACCCCGCGTGCCGCCGAATTTGTCGGCGTAAAGCTCCGGCATCGTGTCATGTATGTCCAGAACGATTTTGCTGCCCATTAACTTGGGGCCGAGCGCACAGAGCACCGCCGCATCTGGCATTGTGCACACGACCACCACGTCGTACCGGGCGACGCGGCTTCGCCGTATCGCCTCTAAAGAGGCCAACCCAAAGAAACGCAGATAACTGCGAAAGTAAGCACTTCGACTCGAACCTCGATAACGAGGCATCTCGAGGCCGATCACGTTAACGTTGGTCTCACCTCCTGGCAGGGAGCCTTTGAGACAGATGACGTCAACATGGTCGCCCCGCTCGGCCAATGATTCGGCATGCCGCTTGACGCGTCCGTCGTGGAAATAGGTTGTGTAGGCAATGATGAGGATTCGCGCCACCGTCACCACCTCACTTGGGCAAGCGGCTCTTCGCTCAGCCGCACCGCAAGCGCATCCGTGGTATCCGGACCCACGATCACCGGTCTTCCGTTTTCGACATGGAGTTCGAGTTGAAAGCGCCGGCGCCACCATCGGGCGACTTCAGAGGGAAGTGCGTGCCAACTGCCCTCCATCGCACGGAACTCTTTGAGCAGGCCCTCGTATTCCGCCAGGTAAGGTCTTTCGGCGCAGTAATCGGGATGAGTGAGCGCGAGAATCATACCGCCGAGTGAAGCGATCCAGCGCGCCTTGACCGTCCACAATTGCAACGGGCTTCTTCGTAGCAGGTGAATCAACGTATGGTCCTGGGGCAACGTGTAAGGCAACTCGATCAAATCGCCCAGGTGGAACGGGAAAAGGCTGCACGTGCCGCCTGGTTGTGGCTCGTAGGGATCGGTGTCGGAGAAGCTCGAGTCGAAATCGAAGGTCATCGTCGCGATCCATTCCGAACGGCGCAGCGTCGAAGGTGCACGGAAGCCGTTAAGGCCGTGCTCCGCGGCGAGATGCTCGACAACAGGGATTAGCTTGGAAAAATCCTTTGCGCTGCGGAAGAGTTTGCCGTCGTGGGACAATCCGTGCGCGCCGAATTCGAATCCTCGCGCCCGCATTCTTGCGACCAAATTCCAGTCGATCGGGTACTGCGCGAGCGGGAGATTCCATGCGGAGCGAAACCCGTATTTCTCCTCAAGATCGGCCATCTGCTCCATCCGTTCCATCCCGATTGAGCTCTCGACGTCGTGGGTCAGCACGATGCAACACTTGCTGCCGCGCGGCCAAAACGCGATGTGCCAATCGTCATTCGAAGCAAATCGCTCCAGGCCTTGATGCAGCCAGTCACGCCAAAACTCGAGCAGAGCGCTTTCACAGGGCCAATGTGGGAAGTCATGCCGACGGCGCGTGCGAATCGCCATCGAGTTTATGCGGTGCCGCAATGCGGCCGGGATGACGCTCTTAATGCGGTAATAGGCATCGAGCGACGAAGGTGGGCGCCGTTCGCGCTCCGACAGGTAGTGCTCGAACAAGTAGTACTCGGCGATTTCGGCGGACCCTTCTATTTCCGAATTCAGTGCGACGCGCCATGGCGCGGCCGGCTTCCAGAAGGAGAAGGCGTCGTTGCGCGTCCACCGCGGCCGCGGCTTGGGCTGGCCGAGCATTGGGTTCAGCGTCTCTATCGATTCGGAACCTAACGCCATAAGGACTCCAGCATTAGAAGACGGCGAAGTTGCTGCCTACGAATGAATTTTACGAGTTCGGGTGATGCAGCTCGCGGTGCCTTGCGCAGGTATCCTTCGCAAAAGCCGGCAAGCATCATGATGCTAGCCAAGCCGAATGGCTTGCCGCGCAAGTGACGAAAGACGCGCGCCATCATGAAGATTGCGGAGTAACCGGCTCTATAGGCGGCGCGTCCCGATGCGAGGTGCCCACGCCACGCTTTCGACGCACTACCCTGAGGCCGATGATGCTCAACCTTGATGTGACGGAAGCTTCGCGTCTTAAACCCGAGCATCATGGCGTGCGCCTCATCGAGGGTGTCCCAGCCGAGGCCCGCCTCCAATCCGCCTATCGCCTGAAAGCACCGCGCCGAGTACATCTTGACGGCGCCGCGCGTATGGAATTGGGGTACACGGATTTCGCGCCAACGGCCGCCGTCAGGCTCGTAAAGAGTCGCTCCCGCTATGCCCAAAACAGGATCGCGCGAGAATTCACCGAGCAACAATTCGACGAAGTCGGAGGCGAAACTCAAATCGGCGTCGAGCCGCAGAACGTAGTCGTACTGGTTCCACGTTTCGCGCGGCAGGAATTGCATTATCACCGATTCGCCTCCTGCCTCACGTGGACGCTTTCGTTCAAGGTGCTGCACTTCCATCCACGGGTATCGGCAAGCCGCTTCGTGAAGAATTGCGGGCGTGGTGTCGGCCGAACCGTCGTCGATGATGATCCACCGCGACGGCAGGTGCGATTGCGACGCCATTGAGGCGATCAGGCCCGGAAGCAGTTTCTCCTCGTCACGCGCCGGGGTGATTGCGAGATAGCGGCTCATGCCTGGACACCATCTTTGGCTCTAAAGGTATCGCGCACGCTGTGCGCGAAACTCTGCCAAAGGGAATCGTTGAGTTTCGCGCTGGCAACCTCGTGAATATCGCCCTTGGGTACCGCGCTCATAAGCCTTCCCCACGCAGCAGCGCGGGGAAAGTCCGCGCAAGAATCCTAAGGTCGCCGGTGAACGACCAGTCCTCGAGGTATTGGACGTCGAGCCGCACCATGTCGCCGAACGAGAGGTTGTTGCGCCCGCTTACTTGCCAAAGTCCGGTTATACCGGGCACGGCGTCGAGACGCCGCCGGTGCCACTCCTCGTAGAGGTCAAGTTCGTATGGCAGCGCGGGCCGCGGTCCGATCAGACTCATCTCACCGCGAACCACATTGATGAGCTGGGGCAATTCGTCGATGCTGAAGCGGCGCAGGATTCTGCCCACCCGCGTTATGCGCGTATCGTTGACCAGCTTGAATATGGAATCGGCGCCTTGCTTCTTCTGTGCCGCGACGGTGCCGTCGCGAATCCAGCGGCGAACATAGGCGCGATGGACCTTATCGTCAGCACTCGCTTCCATGGTGCGAAGCTTCAGCAGTTGGAAGGGCTGCCCGTGGATTCCGACGCGCATCTGACGAAAAAACACCGGGCGTCCGTCAGTGAGCCATATGGCGAGTGCTCCGAGTGCTATCGCCGGTGCCGCGAGCATCAGGGCGATAGATGCTGTTACCACGTCGAAGGCGCGCTTGAGAGCGAAGTTCAGTCCTTCGATATTCGAGCAGCGTGGGCCCAACAGCGGGATCGTTCCGAGCGTGTCCACCTTGAGCCCGCCTTCGAGTGAGCGAATAATCCAAGGCACCACCCACCACCGGACCCGGCTGCTTTCGCAAAGCCTGACCATGCGCTCCTGCTGTTCGTACGGCGCATCGGGCATCGCAATCGCAACTTCAAGACACGGATAAAGCCGGGCAACGTGATCGAGCCGCCCGGTCGCTCCAATCACCGGGTAGCCACGATACTGGCGGCCAGTTGCGCAATCGTCGAGAAAGCCTACCGGCTCATAAGGAGTCATCTCGTCGAGAACCTGGTCGAACAGATGGTGCGCCATCGGGTTGAAGCCAACGACCAGAAGCGGAATTGCGATCTTCGGGCTTGCATAGAGCCGCCGTATGCAGACACGCGAAACCGCCCGGATGAGAAGAACCATCGGTGTGCTGAACAGATAGGCGAGGATCACCGTGAGCCGCGAGACCTCAAGATGGGCCAGGAAGCCTCCAAGCAGCGTGAGCAACGCCGCGATAGAACAGCCCTTTGCGACGCCTAAGGACTCCTTGAGCCCGCCGTTGCGCATTCGGTAAAGGTCGCAGGCGTGAAAAACGATAATCCAGAGCGCTATAACCGCAAGCACACTTGCGAAGAGGAGCGGCCGATTGGCCTGAAGGATCCTGGCCTCCATCGCGCCGGACGGGTCGTGAAGGTAAAGCGAACCTGAGAACGCCGCCAGCAACGCGACACTATCGGCCGCCGCAAACACCGCCTTCTGTTTTTGTAGCTCGCCGGCAAACATACGTCGCTACCCGCGTGGGGGGGGAGGGCACGCAGACTCGCGAGCATATTGTCTGCCGGCGAACAAACTATTATCGCTCTCGAGCGCCTGCTCGACGGCCGCCGCAACCTGGATAACTTCGAGTTTCGTAAGATGCGGATGCATCGGCAGGGACAGCACCGTATCTGCGATCCGCTCACTCGCCGGGAAGTCGTTAGGCCGATGTCCGA
>WNFT01014920.1_pt1 | contig 10206 bp, 10 predicted proteins | sample 5400191 | NCBI WGS metagenome assembly WNFT01 (sample SAMN13153359, study PRJNA577476) | soil metagenome | isolation source: 80 cm saprolite under Madrone tree | place: USA:California | collected 2016-06-14 | reverse complement strand
TGCCGGCGAAGCTCCTTGAGTCCGAGAACGTCTTTGTAAAACGCGACCGTCTTCTCCAGATCGGTCACGCGGTAACGAGTGTGTAAGAGTTTTTTGACCATTGCGTATCTTATTGCCCCGGCCTGCGATGAAATTCAAACTCCGAGTCGAGAAATCAAGTCATGCTCCATCTCGGCATCGATAGCCCCGGCGGTTTAGGAACCGCCGCTCCTTGTTGTCGCCGGCCTGGTCAGATGTCATTCTTTTAGTCCGATGAAACTTGTGATCGCCGCGACCGGCGCCAGCGGAACGATTTATCTGCAACGATTGCTTGAGCAGATCGATTGCGCCGCGCACGAGATTCATCTCATCATGAGCGCCCATGCGGAACAGGTCGCGGCGCAGGAGCTGGAAGATTTCAAAATTCCTGCGCACGTCTCGCGACATTCGGAAAGTGATCTCAGTGTTCCGTTTGTGAGCGGCTCGGCCCGCTTCGACGCGATGGTGATCGTTCCATGCTCGATGGCAACACTCGGGCGGATCGCTTCCGGTTCCAGCGACAGCGCGCTGTTGCGCGCCGCCGATGTTTTTTTGAAAGAACGCCGGAAATTAATTCTCGTCCCGCGCGAGACGCCCTGGAATTTGATTCACGCGCGCAACGTCGTGACGCTGCTTGAGGCGGGTGCGATTGTTCTGCCGGCAATTCCATCTTTTTACAGCCAGCCAGGTTCTGTCACCGCCGTTGTCGATACGGTTGTTTGGCGGATTCTCGATCAAATTGGATTGCCGAATCCGCGCGCCTATCGCTGGCAGGATCAAACTGCGAAAACTTCGGGCAAGAAAAGTTGAAGATCGAAGGTTGGCGCGCGCGTTGGCTGATCGCGTTCGGATTTCGCTTGCTCCAGCTTTGGGCGCGCACGCTGCGTTACCAAATCGATGATCGCGCTGGCATTGCTGGAAAGCCGGTGAATGAAAATTACATCGGCGCTCTCTGGCATAATCGCCTGTTGATATTTCCGGTCGTGCTGCGACTTTTTTTTTCGAACCGTCACGGCGCGGCTTTGATCAGCGCGAGTCGCGATGGGGACCTGCTGGCCGATGCAATCAAACGCTTCGGTTTCGATGTTGTGCGCGGCTCGAGTTCGCGACTCGGCGCCAGTGCAATTTTGCAGTTGACGGAAGTGCTCTCCTCGCGACGCGACGTCGTAATTACGCCGGATGGTCCACGCGGTCCAGTTTACGAGCTCGGACCGGGAATTATTTTTCTGGCGCAAAAGTCGAGCGCGGCGGTTCTACCCATTAACATGGAATATTCGAACTGCTGGCGGATCAAAAGCTGGGATCGATTCATTGTCCCGCGGCCGTTCGCCAAAGTGCACGTGATCATCGGCCAGTCGCATCGTGTAAGATCGACAAGCACCGCCGAAGAGTTCGAAGCCGAGCGTTTGCGTTTGCAAGATGCGATGATGGCGCTGGTTGAACGACGCTGAGTCATTTACGTTCGGCGCATGGCGAAGTTAATCGATGGCCGCGCAATCGCGGAAAAAGTTTATGTCGATCTTCGCCGCGAGATTGCGAAATTAAAATCGCAAGGCGTCACACCGGGTCTGGCCGTCATGCTGGTGGGCGATCATCCCGCCTCGCGCGCCTACGTGCGCTCGAAGGACAAGATGAGCCGCGAGCTCGGTTTGCATTCCGTGAAACTTGAGCTCCCGACATCCACCACGCAGTCGGAATTACTTTCGCGCGTGGAGGAGTTGAATCGCGATCCACCCATTCACGGCATTCTTGTGCAGTCGCCGCCGCCGAAACAAATTGATGAAGCGGCAATCGTGCGCGCACTCGATCCGCGCAAAGATGTCGATGGTTTTCATCCGCTGAACGTCGCGAAACTCGCACTTGGCGATCCGACCGGTTTTGCTCCGTGCACACCGCTCGGCGTCCAACGATTGCTCATCGAAAGCAAGATCGACATCTCCGGCGCGCACGTCGTCATTCTTGGGCGGAGTATGATCGTGGGAAAACCACTCGCGCTTTTGCTCATGCAAAAAGGTAGAGGCAGCGACGCGACTGTGACGGTCGTGCATTCGCGCAGCCGGAATCTCGCAGAGATCACGCGCTCGGCTGATGTTTTAATCGCCGCAATCGGTCGGCCGAATTTCGTGAAAGCCGAACACGTGCGCGATGGCGCGGTGATTGTCGATGTTGGAATTAATCGCGTGGAAGACGCGACAAGCGAGCGCGGTTATCGACTTATCGGTGATGTCGATTTCGACGCAGTGGTACAGAAAGCCGCGGCGATCACGCCGGTGCCGGGCGGTGTTGGCCCGATGACGATCGCGATGTTGATGTCGAACACGGTGAAAGCATGCCGGCAACAATGTTCCCTGTAGCGGCGCTCTATGAGCGTCGCCATCTTCGGGGGAAAGTTTGCGACGGTCACAGACCGCCGCTACAAGGATGGCCTGACGATTTTCGCGGTCAGCAACTGCCAGATCGGCGGCTGAAATCGCGCCGCGTTCACGAAAAGCGATGCGATGCGCGGTGATAAAACAGCCGCGCGCGCCAACCGATTGATCCAGAGTCGTCCCCGATACATGGCTGCGTGAGCGCGAGCGAATTCACGCAAAGTTACTTGTCGATCTTGTCCGCGAATGATTTTCACGATGGCGTTGGCGGCAAGTTCGCCTGAACGAAGCGCGTAATAAATTCCTTCGCCCGTGAATGGCTCGACCACGCGCGCCGCGTCGCCGATGAAGAAAAGATTCTCGTGAACGGCCGAAACGGGTGCGCGCGTGAGCGGCGTGATCGTCCGCCATGCGTGATCGGCTGCGATCCCGAAATTTCGCTCGGCCCATCTTCGCAGCGATGCAACCGTCGGTGGCTTGCCGACGAGGCAGAGATTCAATTCATTCTCATTCACCGGCGCCTGACCCGAATAACCTTCGGGAAGAAATTGGAGAACGACGCGATTTCCGAATTTTCTCGGCAAAGGAATATGGGTTTGCAGTGCGACGCGTTCGCGTTCCAGCCGCGGGAGCAAATTGCAAAGACGCGCCACGGTGGAGTTGCGTCCATCAGCTCCAACAAGAATGGCCGCCTTAAAAATTGTTTCTCCAGCAGCGACCATCCAGTGATGAGACGAATTTCTTTCAATCGCGCTTACGACCGTGGCATCGCGAATTTCGGCGCCGAGCTCGCGCGCGCGCGTAAACAAAAGATTGTCGAAGAGGCTGCGCTTGATCGCGATCTCGCTTTCATCGCCGGGCGGAAGATTGACATGTACCCTTCGGCCGCCAATCGCGATGAACTCGACCGCTTCCAGTTTTCCATGCGGCGACGCGCGACCGAGATCTGCAAGCTCCAACCGGCGCAATACCGGCCAGCACGCTGGATTCAAACAATCACCACAGACTTTTTCGCGCGGGAATTTTTCTCGCTCGAGAACGAGTGTGCGCAAACCGGCGGACGCGCAGAATGCGGCACATGTCGCTCCGGCCGGGCCGGCTCCCACGATTGCGACATCGAAGAGTTCCATTGCCAGGGATTCGAGATTCGTGAATCGAGAATCGCGAATCATGAAGCCGCCTGATTTAACGATTCACGGTTTGACGAATCACGATTTACCGTAGCTCACTATTCCATGAATCAGATTCAGCGCTGGCGCGCGATCTAAAAGGGGGCAAGATTGTTTTTCCATGAGCTGGTCTCTTCCCATCTTTCGCGTCGCCGGCATCCAGTTACGAATTCACGTGACCTTCCTGCTGTTGATCGGCTGGCTGGCATTCGGCTACTATGCGGAAGGCGGCTCGGCGGCTGCTGCCGGCCGCGTGTTTTTTATCCTGCTGCTTTTCGTGTGCGTGATCTTGCACGAGTTCGGACACGCGTTTGCCGCGAAAGCCTTCGGCATCAACACGCCGGACATCACGCTGCTGCCAATCGGCGGCGTGGCGCGGCTGGAGCGGATGCCGGAAGAACCCGGGCAGGAATTGATCATCGCGCTCGCCGGACCGGCCGTAAATGTCATGATCGCGCTTGGGCTCCTGGTCGTGATCGATTGGCACAGCGCGGCAGCGGCCCGGGTATTCGAAAGTCCGAATCTGCTCACGCAGTTGCTCGCGATCAATGTTTTGCTGGTGCTCTTTAATTTGCTGCCGGCATTTCCGATGGACGGTGGCCGAGTCTTGCGCGCCTTGCTGGCGACACGATTTAACTATGCCCGGGCCACGCAAATCGCCGCGAGTATCGGCCAGGGCTTCGCGTTCGTGTTTGGTTTCGTCGGGCTTCTTTGGAATCCATTTTTGATCTTCATTGCGTTGTTCGTTTACATCGGCGCGTCACAGGAGGCGGCGCTGGCGCAAATGAAAGATGTCTCACGCAGATTTCCTGTTTCAAGTGCAATGGTACGCGAATTCCGCACGCTTCCGGAAACTGCGACCCTGGAGGAAGCGGTGGACGCGCTGCTCGCGACATCACAACACGACTTTCCGGTTGTCGGTGAAAACGGAAATGTCGCGGGCATTCTGACGCGGCACGATCTCATTGCCGCGTTGCGCAAAAATGATCCGCAGATTCGCGTGGGCGATGTGATGCGGCGCGATATTCCCACCGTCACCACCGGCACACGTTTTGAAGAAGCATTCCGCATCATGCAGGAGTGCCATTGCCCGGCGGTGCCTGTGCTCGATAGCATGAAACGCCTGGTCGGTTTGCTCACGCCGGAGAACGTGAGCGAACTGATGATGGTGCAGTCGGCGTTGCCGCGGCGTCACGCTGCGTAAGAGGTGGATCGCGCGCTCCGTCGCGCGATGCCGATCATTTAGCCCTGAAGGCTTTTCGAGCCATGCTCTGACATCGAGCGCGGAGGGCTCGATCCACCAGGTTGTCGATCTTAAGAGCACGAGCAAGAGTAAGAGCACGAATAAGAGTGAGGATGGCGTTGGCGACAAAAGAGAAACCCGATCTGCAAAAGAAGGTGCACGAAGTGCCGCACAAGCCTGGCGTGTATCTGATGCGCGACCGGTTTAATCGCGTGATTTACGTCGGTAAAGCACGCGATCTGCGCAAGCGGGTCAGCTCCTATTTCTTACCGTCAAAACTGGCGGTCGCGGACATCAAGACGCGCGCCATGCTGGAGGCGGTTTGGGATTTCGAGACGCACACCGTGCGCAGCGAGGCCGAATCCATTTTGCTCGAAGGCAAACTGATCAAGGAATATCGGCCGCGTTACAATATTTCGTTCCGCGACGATAAACGTTTTCTCCTCGTCAAGATCGACATGTCGGAAGAATGGCCGCGGTTTCGCCTGGCGCGATTTAAGAAAGATGACGGCGCGCTCTACTTCGGCCCGTATGCCCACTCCGGCGCGCTGCGGCAAACGCTCAATTTCATGCGCAAAAAATTTGGCGTGCTCACTTTTGGGCAAGGCTCGCCCACGGAACGCGAATTAAAATCAGCCACTTATCAAGTGCCGATGCGTTTGAGTGAGATCAGCGCCGGGCAATATCGCGAGCGCGTCGCGCAGGCGTGTGAATTTCTTGAGGGACATTCCCGCGAGATGATCGCGGCGCTCGAAGAAGAAATGCGCAAAGTCGCCGAGAAAATGGATTTCGAGAAAGCGGCCGAACTGCGCAACATGATTGAAGACCTGCGCCACACCACCAAGCCAACGCGACGCTTCACGCGCGGAACTTTGCCGAGCGCAATCGATCCGATGGCGGACGTGCGGGCGCTGGCCGACGCGTTGCAACTTCCGCGCGCGCCCATCGTGATGGAGTGTTTCGACATCTCAAATATTTCCACGACGCACCTCGTGGCCTCGATGGTTTGCTTCAGAAACGGCGTGCCGGACAAGGACAATTATCGCCGCTATCGCGTTCGCACTGTTGAAGGACAGGACGATTTTGCCAGTATGGCCGAAGTCGTTAGGCGAAGATACTCGCGGATCTTGCTCGAAGCGCGCGAAACGCATCCGGATGCGGCGGAGTTTTCGCAGGAGCAAACGGTTGAGGGTTTGCAACGCCTAGAGAAGCAAACGCCCAACCCGCCTTCGCCCGGGACGGGCTACGCCGTGGCGAGCGCTCAGCGTCCAACCCGCCTTCGCCCGGGACGGGCTACGACGTGGCGAGCGTTCAACGTCCAACGAACAGACAGCGATAAAAACAAGATGCCGCTCGTTCGTTTGCCGGATTTGATCATCGTCGATGGCGGGAAGGGCCAACTTTCGGCCGCGTGTCGAGAATTGCAGCGACTCGGTCTTCATGATCTGTCGATCATCGGCTTGGCCAAGGAGCATGAAGAGATTTATCGGCCGGGCCGGGGCCTGCCGCTGCAATTGCCGATCGACTCCGGCGCGTTGCGATTGCTCCAGCGAATTCGCGACGAGGCCCACCGTTTCGCCAACGCCTATCATCAGCTGCTCATGAAAAAACGCGTCGGTGAAAGCATTCTCGATGATTGCCCGGGCGTGAGTCAGAACCGGAAAAATTTGCTGTTGCGCAAGTTTGGCTCCGTTAATCGCCTGCGCAAGGCGAGCGTGGAGCAGATTGCCTCTACTGAAGGAATTGGACAAAAGCTGGCGGAAGAAGTCCATCGCTTTTTGCAGCCCCGAAAGCTTTCGGGGCACATTTCGCGATGAACGGAGATAAGGGTTCAGGGTTCAGGGTTCAGGGTTCAGATTGGGCTCGAGTGCACCTGGTCATTTTTCTAATTCCCTTCGTCGCCGCCGCACAGGAACCATCGGCGTCGCGACCAGCGACAGAAGAAGAGACAATCGTCCCAACATTTGAAACGCAAAAACTGGCGCGCACGTACATTCTCGATATTCCCGCGCCACGCGGCCAGATCACTGATCGTCACGGCGTGCCGCTCGCGCAGACACGAAAAGATTGACAAGGCGGAAAAATTAATCGGCCGATCGCTCAAAATTTCAGACGAAGCGATCCTGCGTCATTATCGCAACCGGGGGATCATGCCGTTTGAGATCGCGCAGAACCTCACTCAATCGGAATGTGAGGAAGTGAAAGACCGCTTACCGGCAGCGACGGTCGTGCGGCCGATTTATGTTCGCACTTATCCGAACGGCAAACTGGCCGGGCAAATCGTCGGTTACAGCGGAAAAACCGGCCGGAATCTGGACGGCATCATCGAAAATCACGAAACTCTTTGGCCCGAAACCGAGGGACGCGAAGGCCTCGAGCAAACATTCAACGAAATGCTCGCGGGGAAGCACGGCCAATACAAGCTCACCTTCGACAAGGACGGTCGAAAAACTTCCGAGAAGTTGATCGCCCCGCCTGTGCCCGGTGACAACGTCATCACTACTTTGGATATTCGCCTCCAGGAACTGGCAGAAAAAGCGCTCGAAGCAAAAGCCAAACGCGGCGCCATCGTCGTGGTCGATCCAAACACGGGCGACATTCTCGCGCTCGCTTCCTGGCCAACTTACGACCCGAACATTTTCGTTCCCTCCATCTCGACGGGAAATTTTAAAGCTCTGCAGGATGATCCTAACATTCCGCTGCTGCCGCGCGCATTTCGTTCATCTTATCCGCCGGGATCGACGTTTAAGATCGCCGTCGGCATCGCGGCGCTGGAAAGCGGTTTGGTCAGACCGGACGACACCTATGAATGCGTGCCTTCCATCGAAATCGGCAACCTTACGTTTCACAATTGGAAAAAAGGCGATCGCGGCGCTTTGAATTTTATTCAGGCACTGACCGAATCGTGCGACACGTGGTTTTATCAAGTCGGAATCAAAACCGGCGCGGCGCCGATCATCGATTGGGCGCTCAAGCTGGGCTTTGGCGCGAAGTGCGGCATCCCGTTGCGGGGCGAGGTGGAAGGACGCGTGCCCAACGACGAATACATGAAAGCGACGCACGGCCGCAGATTGCTCAACGGTGACATCGCAAATTTGTCGATCGGCCAAGGGGACACCCAGGTCACGCCGCTGCAAATGGCGCAGGCCATGGCCATCGTGGCCAACGGCGGCACCTTTTTTCAGGCGCGACTCGTGCAACAAGTGCAGACGCTCGACAACCAAATCGTCACCGCCTACCAAGTGCGCGCGAAGAAGACACTCGACCTTTCACCCGCCACGCTGGACGAATTGCGCACGGGAATGATCAACGCCGTCAATGGCGCTGGCGGCACCGGGCATGGGGCCAGCCTCGATAATGTCGAAGTCGCCGGCAAAACCGGGACCGCGCAATGGGGACCCAAAAACAAGGAGCGCACCGCCGCGTGGTTCGCGGGATTCTTACCGTCCGATCAACCGCAATATGCTTTCGCGGCGCTTTACGAAGGGGACGTGGGCAGCAAAGTGCACGGCGGTTCCACGGCCGCGCCAATGATCGCAGACATCTTCGAAGATATTTACAAAGGGCAGCAGGCGAACGCACGTCGTCAGCGTCGTGAGCCCGTGCGCGGACAAAAAATTCCGCGGGCCGAACCGGTGGAGGACGATGAGTCAGATTAACCGCGTCGAAATTGTAGGGCAACCGCTCCGGTTGCCAAATCCATCGAATGGCAGGCGGAGCGCCCGCCCTACAAATTCAGGCGCTACACGGCCGCGGTTTCTTTCGGCAATTCCATCGTGCCTTTGAATTTTGGCTGCTCCGGTTCGAGACCGAAGTTGTCGATGTAAAGATTGTCGATCTTTGCCATGTCATCGGCTGTGAGCAGTGGACATTCCGGGGCTTTCGCGAATTCAACCAGCTGCTCTTCGTTGTAAATGTTCGGCAACGTTGAAGCGACGCGATCATCCGCGAGCAGCCATTGCAAGGCGGCTTGTCCGAGCGTGCGCTCGGAATTTTCAAGAAAGCGCAACTTGTCGATCTTTTTGATTCCGTTGAGCAACCAACTGCGCGGCCGGTGACTGCGATGATCGCTCGGCGGGAAGATTGTCTCTGCGGTGTATTTTCCTTCGAGCATTCCCGACGAATGCGTGACGCGGATGAGGAACATTGTGTCTTTGCCAGCGTCGGTCGCGGCATCATGCAGCGCGCGGCCGGGATGTTGCTCGAGCAGATTGTAAATGTGCTGCACGCTCGTGATGTCGCGCTCGCGAATACAATTGATGCCTTCGTAAAGCCAGCCGATCGCCGGACCGAGCGCGATGCCGTAGTACCGAATCTTCCCGTCGGATTTCAGTTTTCCTAGCGTCGTCCAAAGCGCGTCGTCATAGACTTGTTCCATTCGGATGTTGTGCAGTTGCAGCAAATCGATCCGATCGGTCTTCAATCGTTTCAGCGCCGCGTCCGTCGCGCGCATGATCGCTTCCGGCGAAAAATCCTGCGGAATTTCGCGCTGACCGCGTCCGCGCGCTTCGCCGTGGGTCACAAAATCGTACCCGACTTTCGTCGCGATCACGATTTCATCGCGCTGCTTGGGAAACGCCTTCGCGATGAGTTCCTCGCTCAATCCGTTTCCGTAAGTGTCGGCCGCATCGAAAAGCGTGATCCCGAAATCCAACGCCTTGTGCATAAGCGCGATTGCTTCGCCTTCCGTGAAATTTCCCCACCAGCCGGTCGAGATCGTCCAAAGCCCAAAGCCGACCTCGCTCATGGAGAGGTCAGTGTTCTTGTAAGTGCGGTAGCGCATTGATTCAAAACGTAAACTTCCAACGCTCAACGCTCAACATCCAACGTTCAGCAAGCATGGAACGGAAGACAGGCGTCCCGCCTGTTCTGGCGGACGGGCCTCTGGCTGTCTTCCGCTCGTTCAAGTTGAACGTTAAACGTTAAACGTTGAAAGTTTCCTTTGTGGAATCACAAAAGGCTAGCGCTCTCTTGATCGTCGGCCACGGCTCGACGGTGAATCCGGATTCGAGCGCGCCCACGCTGGCGCATGCCGCGGAGATTCGGGGTCGGCAAGCTTTTGTCGAGGTCGGTTGCGCGTTTTGGAAAGAGGAGCCGAGTCTGCGCGACGCAATTTTTTTGTTCGATCCAGAAGCGGTTCGGGAAGTTTACGTCGTGCCAAACTTCATCAGCGAAGGTTATTTCACACAGACGGTGATTCCACGCGAGCTGGAGCTGAACGGGCGAAGCACAAAACGCCCGAACGGACAAGTCTGGAAATATTGCGATCCAGTCGGAAATCATCCACTGGTGACCGAGCTGCTCCTGCAACGTGCGCGTGAAATCGCACCGGGTGTGCCGGAAACGGAAACGAGCCTTTTGATTGTGGCCCATGGAACCGATCTGAATGAAAACAGCGCCGCGGCGG
>WNFT01007089.1_pt1 | contig 10207 bp, 9 predicted proteins | sample 5400191 | NCBI WGS metagenome assembly WNFT01 (sample SAMN13153359, study PRJNA577476) | soil metagenome | isolation source: 80 cm saprolite under Madrone tree | place: USA:California | collected 2016-06-14 | reverse complement strand
ATGTGCCTGGCTTTTTCCCCCGATGGAAGCCTGCTCGCCAGTGGGGGAGGTGATGCGACCGTCCGGCTCTGGGATGCGAAGCTGGGCACCCCCCTCGAGGAGGTGCCGCATCCTGGTCCGGCCTTCTCGCTGGCCTACAGCCCGGATGGGCGTCTGCTCGCCAGTGGCGACTTCGCGGGCACGCTTCGGCTGTGGGAGAGGCACGAGACCGGACCGGCTCGCTGCGTGCAGACACTTGAGGGGCATAGCAACTCGGTATGCGGACTGGCCTTTGCCCCCGACGGCAGCCGGCTCGCCAGCGCGAGCTGGGATGGCACCGTCAAGCTGTGGGACAGAGAAAGCGGACGCTGTGTCCAGACGCTGGTGGGGCATACGGAGCGGGTGCATCGCGTGGCCTGGAGTCCGGATGGAGGCACACTGGCCAGTGGCAGCTTTGACCACACGATCCGGCTGTGGGATGGCCAGCAGGGCAGCGCTCGGGTGGTGCTGCAGGGACATCGCGCCGAGGTGTACAACCTGGCCTTCACGCCCGATAGCCGCCACCTGCTCAGTGGCAGTGCCGATGGCACGATGCGTCTGTGGGAGGTCGAACGTTCGCAGTGCGTGCGTGTTATGCAGAGCTGCACCGCCTCCCTCCTCGACCTCGACTGGAGTCCGGACGGCACGCAGTTGGTCAGTGGCGGCACCGATACGCTGGTCACCATCTGGGAGGTGGCCGGGAGAGGAGGGGGGACGCCGCCCAGGGTGTTGGGCGGCCATCGCTGGAGCGTGTACGGCGTGGGGTGGCGTCCCGATGGCAGCCTGCTCGCCAGTTCCGGGTGGAATAGTGCCATCCGGCTCTGGGACCCGACCTCGGGCTCCTGTCTCCAGATCATTGAGGACTTCGACCCTGCTGACACCCAATTCTATGGCGTGGCGTGGAGTCCAGACGGGCAACGGCTGGCCTGCGGAACCTTTATGCATGGCGTGCTGGTGTGGGACGTGACGGGGCGCTCTGGACGTTGGGTTAGCCGTCAGCTGCCTACCTGGCTTCGTCGCGTGGCCTGGAGCCCGGATGGCACGCGCTTGGCCAGTGGAGGCGATGATGGCTATGTATACCTGTGGGACGCCACGGGTGGCACGCAGCTGCTGCAACTGGCGGGGCATCATGGAGCCGTCATGAGTGTGGCCTGGAGCCCCGATGGGAGGCGGCTAGCCTCCGGTGGGAGTGGCCAGGGACAGGGAGATGGCGGGGAGCTGTTCGTGTGGGATGCGCAGAGCGGGCAGCGCGTGCACGCCTTGGCGGGGCATCCGGAGGTGGTCTCTGCGCTGACCTGGGCTTCCAGTGGAGAGCTGCTAGTCAGTGGAGGCAGCGACGGGAGGCTGCGCTGGTGGGAGATCCCGAGCTTGGAGTGCGTGCGGGTGCGCCAAGCGCATCAGGGGACGGTGAACGCGCTCAGGATCAGTCCCGATGGGAACATGCTGGCCACTTGCGGGGATGACGGGGCCATCACGATCTGGAACCTGCACAGTGGCCAGTATCTCCGCACGCTGCGACGCGACCGACCCTACGAGCGCCTCAATATCACGGGGATCAGGGGCTTGACCGAGGCGCAGAAGGCGACGTTGCGAGCGTTGGGGGCGATAGAAGAGAGCGCACATCCCCTCTGACAGAGCGGGTCCGTTGCAAGAATCGGGGTTTGCGGCTGGTAGGAACAGGAAATTGGAAGAGGAAGGAGGACAAACGGGTCATGTGAGACCTCAAAAAGAGGAGCAGACATCGCTTATCGAGGTTTTTGGAAGGATGAGCAGACATGAGCACTGCTGCCTGCTCTTGAGTGGCCGCCCCGCGCAGACTCTTGCCATCGAGGGCTATTGGTTCATCTGCCCCAGCTACTAGTGTCGCCCGAATCCAATCAGCCAAAGCCCATTCCAGATGCTCCGCACTTAAGCGAGGCAGCAGGCGCCGATAGAGGGAATCGCTGGGACAGAGAAACCGCCGAGGGCCGAAGAGACGTTCTAACTTGAGCAGGTTCAAGGCCATATGCCGCAGGACAGCGAAGTTCTCTGGACTGAAATCTTTGCGCATGCGACGGTGATCTTCGTCAAAAGCGCTATCCAGCACCCAGTGAACGCTATTTTCCATGCCCCAATGTCCAGGCACCGCCCGTGCAAAAGTCTTTGCAGAACCTGCCACACTCATGATGGAGTCGCGTGTTTCCCGGGTGATCTGCTCACCGATCCGCCGAGGCGCGCGCACCATGCCACTACTGCGCAAGCCTTTCCCACTCTGCTCGGCATTCAGATAAGGGATGTCTGCCGGATCACAAATGGTCCAGGACTGCCCAATCTCGAGCCGGCCATTCCCTCTTCTTCTCCTCACTCTCCTTGGGGTTTTCCCTCTTTTCTCACCTCCTCATTTAGATGCGATTGCCCTGAAATTTCCCCCGCAAAGCCTTGACAGAGTGCGAGAAATATGTTATATAAATAGTCAGCTAAACGATTAGCTAATCGTTTAGCTGACTATTCGCTAAGACATGGGCCAGGTGCATGTGACAGTTTCATGAAACTCGTTTACTACCCGCACCGTACTAAGCACAGTGGAAATTATTTTTGGACTGTTCAGACTGTCACATTTGATTGCACGTAAATTGAATCTTGCCTAACAGACGGGAGGAGCCGTCATGAGTTCATATGGTATGCACAAGCGCGTCTCACGCTTCAGCGTCTGTCTAGAAGGCCGTGCAAGGTACACTGGCTGGCGCGTGAAGCAGGCAGTGGCCGTAGTGTAGCCCACCGATTTATCCGTAGACTCCCGATTTATCTCGTAGAGTGCCAATTTATTGTGCACGTCAGTCCTGCCTGGGGGGTAGGTAACGAGTAGAGGAGCGGATTTATCCCGTAGCTGCCCGATTTATCGTGGCAGGGATTTATCCAGCACGTCACGTCACGTCACATCACGTACCCCCAATTTATCGCGGGGATCTCATACGGATGTGCGAACAGACCTACCAGCTCGCGTCTTTCTCGTAGAGTGCCGATTTATCTCGTAGAATGCCGATTTATCGTAACTCCTCAGGACTCCTCACCACCTTCGGACTCTGTTGGCGAATGAAAGGAATACTGCAATGAGCGTGGCATCCGGCTGTGTCCAAGAGACCCAACCAGGAGACTTCTCTCCATGGGGAGGCTTGACAAGCCACTTCAGCCAGATGCTCTCCCAGGTGGATCATGTCACATTGCACTCCTTATCTCATTCGCCAGCAGAGTCCTTCGGTGGTTCGCAAGAGTTTTTTTGCTGCGGGCTTGGCAGCCGCAGGCTGCCAAGCCCGCAGCAAAAAATGACGCGAGCCGCTGTAGAGTGCCGAGCAATCCTGCCTGGGGGGCAGGTAATGAGAGCACGTGCGGCGAGGAATCAAACACCTGAGTAGTTACGATTTATCGAGCATCACCGAAGGTGGCGGATTTATCCAGCACGTCACGCCACGTACCCCTCTCAGTTGGATTCTATGAAAACGGATCAACCTCAGGTTGATGTCCGAGAAGGAGACAAAGCCATGAAAGCAAACATCCGATGCGCTTGCCACTGGCTGTCTTTGCTCATGCTGCTGTCGCTTGTGCTTGCAGCATGCGGCGGTGGAAGCAGCCAGGGCCAGACTCTCCATGTGCTGATAGGCTATAACTCCACCTACCCCGCACAGCAGCGGCAGTGGATGCAGCAGATCGCCGGCGAGTTTCAGAAGGCGACCGGCGCCACCATTGCCTGGGACACCTTCAGCAGTAGCAGTGAGGAACAGACAAAGCTCCAGACCTCTATTGTCTCCGGGAGCGGTCCCGATGTGTTTAGCTTCGGTACCACGTTTGTTCCTACCGCTCAGGCCACGAAAGGCTTCACCGTCCTCACCGATCAGGACTGGCAGCTCGTGGGTGGAAAGGATAAGTTCTTCAAGCAGCAGCTCACGATGGCCGGGTCCTCGCCCAACCAGTCGATCGCCGTCCCATTTGTGATGCGTCCTTTTGCCATGGTCTATAACAAGGAGTTGTTCCAGAAGGCCGGTATCACTACTCCCCCTACGACCTGGACCCAGTTCGTCCAGGACGCCCAGAAGATGACGAATCCCTCTGCCGGGCTGTACGGGGCCGAGATAGACCCCTCGGATTCATACGACCCCTGGAAGATCTGGTGGATGTTCGCCGAGCAGATGGGCGGGAGTTTCATCTCGCAGGACCTCAAGACTGCACAAATGAACTCGCCGGAAGCGGTGCAAGCCGTCAAATTCTGGTTTGACTGGGCAACTACGTACAAGATCGTCGATCCAAACTCGATGGCGTGGAAAGCGGGCGATGCCACGCAGGCCTTCGCCAATGGCAAGGTGGGCATGCTTATTATGGTGACCCCCACCCTCACGCCTACGCTGCAGAAGTCATCTGTAGCGGGCAAGTACGCCTTCGCGCCCATGCCCACTGTTCCTTACGGTCTGCAGCAGAGGCCAGCGAATGGCGTCCCCGCCGCAACCATCGTTTCCGGTGATATGCTGGCTGTCGCCGACTACTCGAATGTAAAGGACCTGGCGTTCAAATTTATCAACCTGGTCACCGACTACCAGCATCAGATTCAGTGGACCAGGACCTTTGGTGATCTGCCGACCAACGTGCAGGCTGCCAACAGCCTGGCAAGTCAGGATCCTCAGACTGCCGCCTTTATCCAGGCGGAGGCAGGAGCCACTCCCACCCCCTTTACGGGCGTGTGGGGACCACTTGAAGTCTCACTGGCCGGCGTGAGTTCCAAGCTGGCGAATGAGGTAGCGACGAACCGCTATGATCCGTCCCACATCAAGCCACTGCTCGACCAGGCCAACCAGCAGATTCAAAGCCAGTTGCACTGAGCAATGAGCTCCTGCATGGAGCAGAGAGACTCGCGCCCAGGCGCGAGTCTCGTGACCTTGGAGGTGAGGAATATGTCCATACAACCTGTAGAAACCACCCCAGCAACCACCGCAGTACTGGAACGTGAGCGTGTCAAAGGTCGTATCCTCGGCGGGCGACCGATGTGGCTCATGTGGCCCAGCATCGTGTTGCTCTTAGTGATTATCGGCATTCCTTTGCTGATTGCCATCTACATCAGCTTCCTGAGTCTCGATCAGTACACGCTGCGGAGCTGGATTCAGGCTCCGTGGGTTGGGCTGGGCAACTACGTGACAGCCCTCACCGCCGGTAACGTGATCGGGGCTTCGGCCCTGACATCGCTGGGGGTGAGCCTGGCTTTTTCATTGCTGACCACCCTGCTCATCACGCCCATCGGGATACTGGCTGCTCTCACCGTCAACACCCAGTATCGTGGTCGTACGCTCGTTCGCTCGCTGTACCTGGTTCCGTACGTGATACCCACATTCGTGACTGCACTCGTCTGGCGCCAGATGTTCTTGAACGGAACCGGGCTGGTTGATCACTTTCTTGCGGCGCTACACGTGGCCAATATCAACACGTACTGGTTGCTAGGGCCGAACAGCTTCTGGGCCATGGTCATCGCGGATGTCTGGGCCTCGTGGGCATTCATTTACATTATGGTGCTGGCAGGGTTACAGTCGATTTCGCACGAGGTCTATGAAGCTGCTGATGTGGATGGAGCAAGCTCCTGGCAGAAGCTGACAAGGGTCGTCTTGCCACAGTTACGTCATATCCTGGGGTTGGCCTTGTTGCTCTCGACACTGTATCACTTCAACAACTTTACCTTGCCGTTCGTGATGTTTGGCACACCGCCCCCCATTCAGGCTGATGTGCTGCCTCTCAATATCTACGTCTCCTCGTTCCAGTTGTTTAATTTTGGCTTGGGTGCTGCCATGTCCGTGATTACACTCATTATCATGTTGATTCCCGGATTCCTGTATATCCGGGCTTCGCGATTAGGAGAGGTGAGAGTATCATGAGTAGACGCAAGAGAGACGCGCAGAATATTCTGCCGCCACCAGTACGAATTGCTGCGATCGCAATCCTGGCAGTCCTTGTCTTGATACCCATCGCCTATACGCTCTTGCTCTCGGTCACACCGGATACCGAGGTCGGCAGCGGAAACCTGATTCCGTCAGAGTGGGCCTTTGGGAATTACATTCAGATGTGGTCCACGGTCAGCCTGGCACAGGGCCTGAGTAACAGTCTGATTATCGCGGGGATAGCCAGCGTCATTGCGGTGATCCTGGCCGTTGGTGCAGCGTACATCATCACCAGGTTCACGTTTCGCGGGCGCCAGCCCTACCTCTACTCGCTCATTGGTCTGCAAACCATCCCAAGTGTGATGCTCCTGCTCCCGCTCTTCGTGCTGTTTGCCTCGATTCAAGCGGCACTGCATTTCAGGCTCGTGGGAACATACCCGGCAGTGATCATCACCTACCTGACGTTCGCGCTTCCATTCGCTACCTGGCTCATGGTCTCCTATCTGGGAAGCATCCCGATGGACCTCGAGGAGGCTGCGCTCGTCGATGGGGCCACCAGACTGCAGGCCCTCTGGCGCGTGATCGCGCCGCTTGCACTTCCAGGCATGGTGGTGGCGCTGGTCTTCGCCTTCCTGACGGGCTGGAACGATGTGCTGTTTGCCAGCGTGCTGACGTCTCCGGAGACCCGGACGCTGGCCGTGCAGTTGCAAGCCTTCAGTTCGGCTCAGGAAGGCGGGGCCTTGCCCCTGTACGGCCAGTTAATGGGCGCAGCCGTTGTGAGTGCGCTGCCCGTGGTGATTCTGTACATGGTATTCCAGAGATACCTGGTCGGGGGACTAACCGCCGGAGGGGTCAAGGGATAGACATTATGCGGATAGACTTTCATTATCCTCTGGCATTCACCACCCTTGCATGTCCCAACTGGTCGTGGGAGCAGACCGTCCAGAAGGCTGTTGAGTATGGCTACCAGGGAGTGGAACTACGGGGCGTCGAAGGAGAGATGGACCTGACGAAGGCAGCTCCGTTTGCAGCCAGCCGACTACCGGCCACAAAACGCGAACTGAAGGATCGTGGTCTAGCCATTCCATGCCTGGATACATCGTGTCGCTTTGACCAGGCTGCTGTTATTGACAACAGCATTGACGAGGGGAAGCGCCATATCGACCTGGCTGCCAGGTTGGATGCCCCCTCCATCCGGGTGTTTGGAGATCGCATCCCGACAGTAGCGTCCCGATTTATCTCGATACCTGCCCCCCAGGCAGGGTCCCCACCGCAGGTGGCACGCGAGAAGATCATCGAACAGGTCGTCGAAGGTCTGCTGGCACTTGCTCGACACGCGGAAGGAACGGGCGTTCAGGTCCTGCTCGAATCTCACGGCGACTTCGCTCGCTTGCAGAACCTGCTCGATGTGATGCGGGCAATTCACCATCCTCACGTGGGCGTGCTCTGGGACGTGCATCATCCGTACAGATTCTTCTCCGAACCCCTTGCCGATACGTACGACAAGCTCAAGGACCGCATCAGGCATGTTCACTTGAAGGACTCGGTATCTGTGGATGGCGGAGTCCGTTACTGCCTTCTGGGACAGGGGATTGTGCCGGTCAGTGAGGTCCTACAGCTACTGGCGAGCGGCGGCTATGACGGGTGGATTGCGTTTGAGTGGGAGAAGCGCTGGCATCCCGAGATCGAGGAGCCCGAGGTCGCCTTGCCTGACTTTGTCCGTGTCCTACGAGCGGCTGAGGCGGAGCTTGCTATTCGGCAGGAAAGGATCTGATTGGTAATATGGTGGATCTGCAAACACTCTTCAATGTGCGCGGCCTGACCGCCGTGATTACCGGTGGCAGCGGTCAGCTTGGGCGCACCATGGCTCATGGCCTGGCACAGGCTGGCGTCCGGGTCGCCATCATCAGCCTCCATGCCGAGACGTCGGGAACGGTGGCTGAAGCAATCCAGACCAGCGGGGGCCAGGCCCTTGGAATCGCCTGTGATGTGCTTGATCGCGTCGCCCTTGAGCGAACCTTGGAGCAGGTCACGAGCACCTTCGGTCCGGTCGATATGTTGATCAATGCGGCCGGAGGCAACCAGCCGCAGGCCACCACGACAGCCGAGCAGACCTTCTTTGACCTGGATCTGCAGGCGGTCGATCGCGTCTTCGGTCTGAATTTTGTTGGCACATTCCAGTGCTGCCAGGTGTTTGGTCGCGGCATGGCCGCACGCGGCCAGGGCTGTATCGTCAATGTGGCCTCCATGAATGCGCTGCGGCCTCTGACTCGCATACCGGCCTATAGCGCGGCCAAGGCTGCGATAGCCAACTTCACCCAATGGCTGGCAGTGCACATGGCCCAGGAGTACAGTCCGCGCATCCGGGTCAATGCCCTGGCCCCCGGCTTCTTTCTGACGGAACAGAATCGCTACTTGCTCATTGATGCAGACGGAAAGCTGACTCCACGCGGGCAGGCGATCATGAGCCATACGCCGGCAGGTCGCTTGGGCAAGCCGGAGGATTTAGTGGGCACGCTGCTCTGGTTGGTCAGTCCTGCTTCAGCCTTTGTTACTGGCATCGTGGTCCCTGTCGATGGCGGCTTCTCGTCCTTTAGTGGCGTGTGATGGTAATAGTGAGGGGAGCAATTGCATTAGAAAGGAGTTACTGATGACATCAGAAGGATTATCCCCTGCACTGCAACAGTTGATCAGGGATGATGCGGTCAGGCAGTTGCGAAAGCCAAAGGGACTCATGGCAACGTTAGGCAGCGAGGATGGGGCACTCAAGCTGGATTGGGTCGAGGGTGTGCAACGCCAGCTCGCAGACAACGCCATGCTGGAGCAAGTAGAAGCAGAGGCACGAGAAATCTGGGAGCGTGGTATACGGCATATCATCTGGGCTGGCATGGGCGGCTCGATCATGGCTGTACGTGTCCTGACCGATCTCGGCTTTTGCAGTGGTCGCGACAACGGGCACGTGACCATCTACCCGTTGGACAGTACCGACCCGGCAGCTCTCAACGAAATTGTGCGGAAGATAGCGCAAGCCAGGCATCTGGCGTTGCCGGCTGAGGAAGAATCATCCAATCCGGCCTTCTTGCGAGCTCTTCTCGACGATGTGATGATGGTCGGTGTCTCGATGGGCATGACATCCGAAGAACCGATCACGCACCTCGAATGGTTCACTGATCTGTTGAAACAGGCAGGGTTACGCCCGGCAGAGCACCTGCTTGTGATGACACTTCCCGGCTCCTATCTTGATCGCTTTGCAAAGGCGCAACAGGCCCCCAGTCTTCCTTTGCAACTGGACGGCAGGACGGGCACCGGCGGGCGAATGAGTGCGCCCACCACACGCGTATTTCTGTTGCCTGCCGCTCTCTACCTCACGCGCCTCTCGGGAGAAACCGGGCAACTGCGGGCCGTGCTGCACCGGGCCTGGAACGAGTACAACCTCGACCTCGCCACCGAGCGACCTGCCGATCACCCCTTCGTACAACTGGCCGCCGCCCTGAGCGATGCCAGCTTAGATGGTGCCTGTCGCCTGCTGCTGAGCATGCCAGAAGGCTGGCAACCCCTCGTACCCTGGATAGAACAATTGATGGAGGAGAGCTTAGGCAAAGGCGGCAAAGGTGTCGTTGTCTTTGACGATCAATTCCTCAACCCTGTAGGTCCCCGATTTATCGTGGGACCGGCCTATCATTCGAGCGCCACACTACACGTACGGGTCGTCACTGAGGGCGGAGGCAAGCTCACGCCCCTACCAACCCGGGTTAGTAGGGGCGTGAGCTTGCCTCCGCCCAATCTCTCTCAGCCCTATCTCGCCTGGGCAGTTGAGCATGGCTCTTTTTGGCTATTTGCACCGGATCACCTTTGCTGGTCAGCCTGCGGTCGAAAACTACAAGGCACGTGCCCGCGTACTACGGGCTCAAGATGATCCACTTCAGATCACAAAGCATTGGGCTGCTCCCACGATAAATCGGGGAGCTACGATTGAGACAGATCCGTCTAGCGGGATTGCTTACAGCCTACTTGCACCGCAAACTGTAGAGTCCCGATTTATCGAGGACCTTCCGCAGGAAGGCCGATTTATCGAGCACGTCCCCCGATTTATCGTGGGGGAGACACAAGGTTCTCCCGCCTCCATAGTTGCCGGGACGCTGCAACGAACCACCACGGCATCTCCAAGATACCTTTCACTTGGTTATCTTGATCTTACGATCAATGGTGAACTACCATCACGTTTCGTATCTACTCTTGATGCACAGCTACGTACCATCGGTAATGAGCTGCTAGGCGTACCGGTGAAGCTACGGCGA
>WNFT01025390.1_pt1 | contig 10209 bp, 9 predicted proteins | sample 5400191 | NCBI WGS metagenome assembly WNFT01 (sample SAMN13153359, study PRJNA577476) | soil metagenome | isolation source: 80 cm saprolite under Madrone tree | place: USA:California | collected 2016-06-14 | reverse complement strand
GCCCGCGGGGCCAATCGCGCCGACGGCGCGGAAGTTCGCGAGCGCTTCCTCGATCTCGGCCGCCACCGCCTCCCGCTCCGGCAGCGCGAACTCCCAGCGGAAGAGCTCGAGCCACCACCAGACTTCCTCGACCAACCGCTCCTCCGGTACCCCGCGTCGAATGGCATGCGCCACCAGCGAGGGAACGAGAAAGAAATGAATGATGTTGTTCTTGTAAAAGTCGAGGATGAGCCGTTTCTCCGGCGGCGCGTAGATGATGTCGCCGGCGCTGTCCTTGATCCACTCGATGAGCTTCCCCGTTTGCAGGAACCGCAGGCTCTCGAGAAAGTTGGCGGTGTTGCGTTGCAACGACGCCGTGAGCGTGACGTTTTTCGCGACCAGGAGACCGCTGAGCGCGCGGGCGGCGGCGACGAAGTCGCCGTAGCGAATCGCATGCTGCGGCGCCGAAAGCAGCACCGTCGAGGACAGCGACGTCGCGCCGGCCACTGCGACCTCGTTCACCTCGCGCAGCAGACGAAATCCGAGCTTCTGGACGAAGTACTGCTTCTCCTCCTCGACCGCCTCGCCGCCCTGCTGAAAGCGCTCCTTACGCGGGCCGAGCGCCTCGTTCAGCGAGAGCGGCGCCGCGAACGTCACGTACACGGTGCCGTATTTCTGCCGCAGGACACGCCGCGCACGCAGCAACGCCCCGAACGACTCCTTCTCCTTTTGCCCGCCGAGAAGCTCCTGCTTGTACGCCTCCTCCTCGACGATGCGGCCGTAATGGATGGAAACGGGTACGAGATACAGGTCGCGCCGCACGCCGCCGACGAACGCGTTCACGATCGCCGACAGCATGCCGAGCTTCGGCGTCAGGATCTTTCCGGTGCGGCTGCGGCCGCCCTCGATGAAGAACTCCTGCGTGTAGCCCTCGCGGATCAGGTACTCGAGGTACGTGCGGAAGACCAACTTGTAGACCGGGTTGCCCTCGAACGTGCGCCGAACGAAATACGCGCCGGCGCCGCGGAAGAGCGGACCCATCGGCCAGAACGCCATGTTGATGCCGGCGAAGATGTGCGGCGGCGAGAGGAAGTTCTCGTGGAAAATGTACGACAGGATCAGATAGTCGAAGTGGCTGCGGTGGCACGGGACGAGCACGATCGGGTGCTGCTTCACACACTCGACGACGCGCTCGAGCCCGCGGATCTCGAGACCGGAGAACATCCGGCGCCAGATGCGATTGAAGAAGAATGCGATGATGCCGAAGTAGTAGCCGCGGAAGTCGGCGGCCATCTCGTCGAAGTACCCGCGCGCCTCCTTGACGACCTTCTCGACGGGCACCTTGCGCTCGGAGGCGATCGCCCGCAGCTCGGCCTGCGCATCATCACGGCCGAGCACCATCTCCCGCACTTGCCGCTTGGAGCGTAACGTCGGACCCCACACGACGCGCTCCTCGCGATAGAGGAAGATCTGCAGCGCGCGCGCGAGCCGGCGCACGATGCGGTCCTCGCTCTCGCGCTGATATTGCGCGATGAACGCGTTCAGCGGGATCTCGGCGCCGAACGAAATGGTGAGGTCGCGCGCGTTCCAGACGTACGTGAAGAGGCGCTTCACGTCGCTCGGCGCTTCATGGACGCTGTAGACGAAGCTCGCGAAGCGCGAGCCTTTGCGCCGCAAGCCTGAGCCGCGAAAGATCGCGACCGGCACGAGGAACACGGGTTGCTCCTTGCCCCAAAGCGCGTGCACGACCTCGCGCAGGTAGTCGGCGCCGCGGCGGCGCTCGACCGGAGCCTTCGCGGCGCGGCCGCGCGGCGGGATCTGCCCGCGGCTGCGGATGAAGAGCAGCACCGAGCGCCCGTGCACGGCGAGCTGCCCGACGAGATCGCGCTCGCGAAACTGCCGCAGCTCCTTGCCGAAGAGGTGCGTCGAGCGGACGCGTGTCCAGAGTACGCCGAGCATGTCGCGGAGCGGCCGCAGCCACGTCGACGAGATGCCGTTCGAGAACCGTGCCAGCGGCAGCCCTTCCCGGAGGAGGATGTAGTTGACGAGGAAGTAATCGACGAGGGAGCGGTAGCGCATCACGTAGACGAGCGTGCCCTCGTTCGTGAGCCGCCGCAGGCGCTCGATGTCGGCCGGATCGACGCGCACGTGCTGGAACGCGATGCGCGCGAACCAGCGCGGGAGGAGCCCGAAGCGCCGCACCATCGCCGAGTGATGGGCGCGACCTCCGACACTGGTGCGCGGCGCGGCTTCGGGCGGCGGCGAGGCGACGCGCGGGCTCGTCATGATCGCGCTCGGTAGTACAGCACCGGGTTGTCGCTGCGCTGCACCTCGTCCAGGTTGGCGATCGTGAGCTCGCCGAGCTGGTACAGGTACTCGACGTGCGCGCCCGCCTCCTCGATGCCGAGGATCTGTCCGTAGCCGTCCAAGCGGCCCGCGAACAGCTCCTGCGTCACGTCCCACACGGTGCGCGGCTCACGGCACATCGCGCGCACGCGATCGAGACGCTGCAGGTGAAACTGGCGGATCTCGTGGATGCGGCCGTAGACGTTCGGGATCACGTCCTCGTGACCGCCGAGCGCGAGCTCGACCCCGCCGACGCGATGGATCTTGTCGAGCGACTCGAGGTAGCGCCGGAGGCCGCAGAAGAGCGTGATGCACTCCGGCGATTGATGCGGCGTCGTCTGCGACAGCACGTGGTCGCCGGTGAAGAGCACGTTGTCGACGAGGAGACAGATCTCGCCGGGACAATGCCCGGGCGTGTGGAAGACCTGGTAGCCGTTGCCGATCGTCATCGTGTCCGTCAGCCGATCGGCCATCTCGACCGACGAGAAGTTCAGCATGTACTTCGACATCGTGTACATCGCCATCAGCTGCTGCTTCACTGCGGGACCGACGCCGGAGCGGTCGAGGAAGATCCCGAGGTCCTTCGACGCGACGACCATCCGCTCCTCGTACGCCGACAGCACGCGCGCATCGAGCTCGTGCACCCACACGCGCGCGATCTCTTCCAGGCCGGCGGTGATGTCGCGCCGCGTGCTGTCGGCGCGCGACCCGACGTCGACGAGCGTCAGCCGGTCGTCGTCGTCGACGAGATAGAGGTTGTTGTAGTGCGACGGGAACGTCTCGACCGGGAAGCGGTACACGCGGATGCCCTGCCGCGTCTCGAAGCGGGCGACCGGAGCGCGTTCGCGTGTGCTCATCCCGACGTCTCGAAGTTCACAGATACGTGTCCAGGCGGCGGCGGCGCAGCTCTTCGACGACCCGTCGAACGTCCTGGGCGCGATCACGCCGGCAGATCAGCACGGCGTCAGGCGCGTCGACCACGATCACGTCGTCGACGCCGACGAGCGCTACCAGTCGCTCTGGACTGAATACTACATATCGAGCGGCATCCACCGCGACAACCGGGGCCTGCGTGCGACCGCGACGATCCGACGCGACGTCGGCGAGCGCCGCCCAGCTGCCGACGTCGCTCCACGCGAAGTCGGCGCGAATCACGATCGCGTCCTTCGTCTTCTCCATGATGCCGTAGTCGATCGAGATCGGCGTGACACGGCGGTACGCGCGCGCGATCGCCGCCATGCGTCGGCGACCCGCATGGCACATCGCGGGTCGGAGCGCGGCCCCGAGCGCCGGCAGGTGCGCGTCGAAGAGCGCCAGCAATACGTCGACACGCCACGCGAACATGCCACTGTTCCAGAGGTACTCGCCGGAGGCGACGAACCGCCGCGCGTCGGCGCGCGGCGGCTTCTCGACGAACGCGCGCACGCGGAAGGCGCGACCGCCGAGCGCCTCGCCGACGCGGATGTACCCATAGCCGGTCTCCGGACCGGTCGGTACGATACCGAGCGTCACGGACGCGCCGCTGCGCTTCGCCCAACCGAACGCGTCGGTGAGCGTGGCGCGGAAGCGTGCGGGATCGCCGATCGTGTGGTCCGCCGGCAGACTGACGAAGGTCGCGGCGGGAGCTCGCTCGGCGATCGTCAGCGCCGCGAGCGCGAGGCATGGAGCCGTGTTGCGCCCGATCGGCTCGACGAGCACGTTCGCGGCGGGGACGTGCGGCAGCTGACGGCGGACCTCTGCCGCGTGGTCGCGATGGGTCACGACGAGGATCTGCGCCGGCGGCACGATGCCGCGGAGACGATGGACCGTCTCCTGCAAGAGCGTGCGACTTCCCGTGATTCGCAGCAGCTGCTTCGGCAAGCGGCGTCGGCTGCGCGGCCAGAAGCGCGTCCCGGTCCCGCCCGCCATCACCACCGCGAACCGCTCCGCCCGTCGCGGCACGTCGATCCCGCGTCGCACGCGCATCGGGTTCGTGTAAGCGCCGCGACCTGGAAAAGCAAGGTGATCCGTGCACGACGGCCGCGGCGGCCCTCGCCGCGCGGACACGCGCACCGCTCCCACCCACCGGAGCATGTTGCTACAACTCCCGCAGAACATGCTCGTCGTGCCCGTCTGGAATCTCGTCACTCTCGTCGTCGCCGCGGTCGTCGTCGCGCAGCTCGTCTGCTTCCTCGTGGCGCTCTACGAGATGATGAACCTTCCGGAGATGCGTCGCGTCGCCCTCGGACCGCGCGCGCTCGCCGGCGTGTTTCCGAATCTCGTACTGGAGACGCTCGGGACCGTCGTCGCCGTGCTCACGTTGCCACTCGGCGCCGTACCCTGGCGTCGCGTCGCCGGCGCTGCGACTTCGCCGCGGCCGCCGCTCGTTGGTCGCTCGACTCTGTCTCCGCGATTGGATCGACGCACCCGTCTGCGCGCTCGTCACGCTCGGGACGCCGCATCGGGGCAGCAAGCTCTACGCGCTGGCGCTCGATCCGATGGCGCGGGAGATGCGCCCCGAATCCGCCGTCCTCGACGCGCTCGCCGACGACGAGCTGCCGCGGCGTCTCGACGTGACCGCGATCTATTCGAGCTTCGACGTCACCGTCGTACCGTCGTCAGGGGGGCAGTACCCGGGCGCGAGCAACATCGAGATCGAGGGTGTGGGGCACGTCGGCCTCCTCTGGTCGCCGCGCGTCGTCGAGCTCGTGCGCGAAAACCTCGAGTTCGCGCTCGCGACCGCGTCGCGCGCCGACGTGAGCGCGCCCGAAGGCGCCCGCCGCGAGCGTCAGGCCGCCCCGAGCGCGCCGACGCAGCGGGCGACATCGTCCTCGTCGGAGTAGAAGTGCGGCGAGAGCCGCACACCGCCGCCGCGCGGGCTGGCGATGATTCCGGCAGCGCGCAAACGCGCCACCTCGGCTTCGGGCGGACCGGCGCAGGCGACGGTAGTGATGCCCGACCACTCGTCGCGCGCGTCTGGGCTCACGATGTCATGCCCGGAATCGCGAAGCGCCGTTCGCAGCATCTCGGTCACGGCGAGCACGCGACGCTCCATCGCGGGCGTGCCGATCTCCAGCACGAGATCGATCGCGGCGCCGAGCGCCGAGATCGCGAGGAAGTTGAAGCTGCCGCACTCGAACTTCGCCGCCTCGGACTTCAGGTCGAAGTGGTAGGGCAAGTAGCGGCCTTGGTCGGTGACGCTCTTCCAGCCGAGCCGCTGCGGGCGTAACCGATCGAGCCACCGCCGCGAGACGTAGAGGACACCGCACCCTTCAGGGGCGCAGAGCCATTTGTGCCCGTCAGCGGCGAGACAGTCGATCGCGTCGCGCTCGACGTCGAGGTCGAGCGCGCCGAGCGCCTGGATCGCGTCGACGCAGAAGAGAATGCCGCGCGTCCGACAGAACTCCCCCAGCGCCGCGAGCGGTCGACGTTGGCCGCGTACGAAGTCGACGGCGCTCACGCTCACGACGCGCGTCGAGCGATCCACTTGGGCGGCGATCGCGTCGACGGTCAAGCGCCCGCCGACGATTTCGGCCATGCGCGTCTCGACGCCGCGCTCGCCGAGGCTCCACCACGGATACACGTTGGCCGGAAACTCGTCGGCCGCCGTCACGACGGAGTCGCCGCGCGCCCACGGGTAACCGGTCGCGACGATGGAGAGACCGTCGGACGTACCGGCGACGAACGCGATCTCGTCCGACGTCCCGCCGACGAGCCGTGCCGCTGCCGCGCGGACCTCGTCGGCGCGCCGTTCCCACGCGCTGTAATGCAGCAGCGCGAAGTCGCGGGCGTCGGCGATGAAGGCGGCGACCGCGTCCGCGACGCGGCGCGAAACCGGCGCGACGCCTGCATGATTGAAGTGGACGCAGGCGCCGGTGCTCGGAAACTCGCGCCGCCACGCGGCGAGCCGTTGGCGATCGGCCGGCGGCGATCCGTGCGGAATGTTGCTCGTTTGCATGACGTCCAATGCTATACTCGGTGTCGGTCGCGATCGCGACCCGTAGGAGGAATGGATGGAGAAGTCGAGCGGATCGACGCGGCTCCACGAGTTTTTCCTCACCATGACGCGGCGAAGCTTCGCCGAGCTGGGCGTCGGCGACGCGGAGGTCGTCGGGTACGTGGCCGCGTTGATGACCGAGTTCACGCGCGCCGATCGTCTCTACGCGCTCGGGCGAGCACGCGGCGACAGTGTCGTGCACATGCGGCTCGCGAGCTGCGAGCAAGCACGTGACGCGCGGACCTTGGAACATGCACGGGCGCAGCGCAAGCACATCGCGGACTACGCGCTCTTCATGAGCGGCCTCTTTCGTACTCACGTCGAGCAGCGCGGCGCCCTCGGCTACTACATGGAGGAGGGGCAACGCTCGTATTGGGCCGTGTCGGAGCTCGACCTCACCCTCTATCGAACGGGCTTCCTCTTCTTTCAGCAGCTGTCGAAGAACTTCGAGTTCTACTCCGGTGCGCTCGACTACATGCGGAAGGCATACTTCGCGCCGCGATCCGGCGGCGAGAGCGCGTTCGCGGTCTTCCTGCGTCAGGTCGAGGGCTGGATCACCGACGGCCTCTCCGACAACTGACGCGCCGGCGCGATGCTCGCACGGTTGACCGTCGCCGGCGAGTCGCGACGCGTCGACCGCTTCCTCCGTGACGAGCTCGGCGCCGGCTTCGGGCGACGTGCCATCGCGGCGCTGATCGCCGCAGGTGCGGTGCGCGTGAACGGTCGCGTCGCGGCGAAGAGCACCCTCGTCGCGGCCGGGGACGAGGTCACCGTCGACGCGCGCCCCGAGTCGTCCACGACGCTGCAGTCGCTGCCGCTATCGCTCGCGATCGTCCACTGCGACGAGCAGCTCGTCGCGGTCGACAAGCCGCCCGGCCTGCCGTCGACGGCCGGGCGCGGTGGCGCCGCGTCCGTCGCCGCCGGTCTTCTCCATCGGTTTCCGGAGATGGCGGCGATCGATGCGACGCGCGCCGCCGGCCTCGTCCATCGCCTCGACACCGGCACCTCCGGTCTCCTCCTCGCTGCGCGGACGCCGCTCGCGTATCGCCGGCTACGCGACGCGTTCAGCGCGAAGACGATCGTGAAGGAGTACCTCGCGGTCGTACACGGCCGTCTCGTCGGCGAGGGGGCAGTGTCGGCACCACTCGCCCGTCGGCCGCACAGCAGCAAGCGGATGGTCGTCGCCGACGATGCTCGAGGGTGGCACGCGGCGACCGAGTATCGACCGCTCGCGACCGCGCGTGACCTCACGCTCGTGCATCTCCGGATGCGAACCGGCGTCACGCATCAGCTGCGCGTCCACATGGCGCACCTCGGTCATCCGGTCGTCGGCGATCGCCGCTACGGCGGGACGTCGCGGGCGGACGTGGTGGGGGGAGCGGTCACGCCCCAGACAGGCGACCCCGCGTGGCACTACCTGCACGCGCTGCGCATCGGCGCTGACGACGGTGAGCTGCCGCCGGGCATCGCCACGGCGTTCCCCGCGCACTGGCAAGCGCTCTTCGCGCGGCTCGCCTGGCCTACGGCACTGCCGCAGCCATGGTGACGCGACGGCGACGCGGAAGGCTGCTTCCGTGATGCGGCGACCGCTCAGGCGGCTGCTTGCTTCCCTTTCGGGCCCTTCGTGTCCTTGCCGTTCTTGGTGTCGGTGGGCTTGGTGCTGCAGGCGCCGCAGAGGTTACGCACGTTGTCGGCGTCCTCGGTGAGCCCGTCGTCGACGTTGTGACACACCTTCGCGCACTCGGCGCAGATGAAGTAGATACCCTCGATCGTCTTGTTGATGCGCTCGCGATTCAGAATGCGGCCGCGCAGCTTCTGAATCCGGATGCCGAGCAGGTCTTCGTACTGGCGCTTGATCTTGCGACGGCCGGCTTCGTCCTTGGGGAGCTCCTCTTCGGTGCTCGGATCACGATGCTCGTCCTCCTCGAAGATGTTGAAGCCCTTCTTCGCCTTGTCCTTCTTGACCTTCTTCGCCATCGCGGCCGTTCCTCCTGCGCCAATAAAAAAATCCGGCGGAAGTCGGGCTTCGCCGGATGCGGGCACGTCCACTATCTGCTGCGCTCTTATATCAAATATTGCGCCTACGTCAACGCGGATCTCACACCGCCGAGGATCGGCCGGCGCGCTTGTCGCTCTCGGAAGCCGGTGGTAGCGTCGCGACGATTCATTCCGCTCTGCCCCATGGACGTCCGCCTCGAACCGCAAGGAAAGCAGCTGACGATCGCCGGGCGGCGCCGTGTTGGTGAGCTGGTGCGCGCCCTCGGGCTGGTCGCCGGGACGGTCATGGTGATCCGCGGCGACGACCTCCTCACCGACGACGAGATGGTCGAGGACGACGAGTCGATCGAGCTGCGCGCGGTCATCTCCGGAGGCGTCCGGTGAAGTGCAAGCGCTGCGCGGCGAAGGCGACGGTGCAGCTGCGCAGCCACAACAGCGCCTTCTGTAAGGACTGCTTCGTCTTCTTCTTCCAGCGCAGCGTCGAGCGCTCGATCGAGCGCGAGCGGATGTTCACGCGCGACGAGCGCGTGCTCGTCGCCGTGTCCGGCGGGAAGGACAGCCTGGCGCTCTGGGACACGCTCGTCGCCCTCGGGTACCAGACGGAAGGGCTGTACCTCGGCCTCGGCATCGGCGACTACTCGTCGGCGTCGGGGCGCAAGGTCTCCTCCTATGCTGCCGCGCGCGCGCTGCCGCTCCGAATCGTGCGTCTCGAAGAAGAAGGTGACGGGCTCGCGATCCCGGAAGCGGCGTTCTTCACCCGTCGTCAGCCGTGCTCCGCGTGCGGTACCTTCAAACGGCACTACTTCGATCGCGCGGCGCTCGACGGCGGCTTCGCGGTCCTCGCGACCGGACACAACCTCGACGACGAGGCCGCGCGTCTCCTCGGCAACGTCCTGCACTGGCAGCTGCCCTATCTCGCCAAGCAGCTGCCGGTCCTCGCGCCGACGCACGCCAAGTTCGCGCGCAAGGTGCGACCGCTCTACCGCACGAGCGAATACGAGACCGCGGTGTATGCGTTCCTACGCGGCATCGACTACGTCGTCGAGGAGTGCCCGAACAGCCATGGGGCGACGCAGCTCGTCTACAAGGAGCTGTTGAATCGCCTCGAGGAGACGATGCCCGGAAGCAAGCTCGCCTTCGTGAGCGACTTTCTCCGGCACGCGCAGCCGCTCTTCGCCGGCAGCTCGGACAATCCTCCCGGCGACTGCGCGCGCTGCGGAATGCCGGCGTTCGCCGACCTCTGCGGCTATTGCCGTCTCGTGGGCGAGATCGAGCGACGGCGGTCGCAGGCGGTGGCCAATTCCTGATCCCGCGGACGCGCACGAGCCCGACGTCGAGCGCGTCGATGCGGCGCCGCCCGATCCGTCGGCACGGGCGTTCCTGCGCGACGGCGACGTCGTTCTCTTCATCGATCGCAAGGCGCGTCAGTACCTGCGGACGCTCCGCGCCGGCCGTGCGCTCGACGTCCGCGGCGGACGGTTCGCCGCCGACGACGTCATCGGGCTGCCGGAAGGGTCGGTCCTGCGCACGGCGCTCGGCGAGCACCTGCAGATCTTCCGTCCGACGTATGCCCAGCTGATCCCGAACCTGCCGCGCGAGGCGCAGGTGATCTACCCGAAGGACGTCGGCACCATTCTCGTCTGGGGCGACATCCATCCCGGCGCGCGCGTCGTCGAAATCGGCGCCGGCCCCGGCGCGACGACCATCGCCCTCCTGCGCGCGGTCGGCACGGCGGGCGCGGTCGCCACCTACGAGATCCGCGAGTCGTTCGCCAAGATGGCGCGCGACAACGTCGCCCGCTTCCACGGTCCGGCGCCGCAGTGGCGCCTGGTCGCCGCCGACGCGTATGCCGGCATCGACGAGCGCGACGTCGACCGTCTCGTCGTCGACGTGCCCGAGCCGTGGCGTCT
>WNFT01006616.1_pt1 | contig 10210 bp, 7 predicted proteins | sample 5400191 | NCBI WGS metagenome assembly WNFT01 (sample SAMN13153359, study PRJNA577476) | soil metagenome | isolation source: 80 cm saprolite under Madrone tree | place: USA:California | collected 2016-06-14 | reverse complement strand
CGGTCACCACGAGCTCCACGGTGTATACGCCGGCGACGTCGGCAGTGAAGCTGGGGCTTTGCGAACTGGTGCTGTTGAGGGTCGTCTGGCTATCCGCCGGCAGCTGCACGAAGGCCCATCGGTAGGACAGCGCCTGGCCCAGGTTGCAGCCGGGCCCATTATCTGGGTCGGTCACGCTCGCCACGAGCTGCACGGCGTTGCCGACGACGAAGCTCCCTGCGACTGCGCCCGCGTTCCTCCCGCCGAACGTCAGCTGCGTGGACCCGCCGACGGCGAGCGGTTCGGGTCCCGCGCCGATCTCGTTCACCACGGGAACACCGGCGCCGCAGGCGGACGCGGTCACCTTCACCGTGGCCTCGTTCTGCCGCAGGCTGTTCGACACGGTGACCTTGAGCACGTACTCGCCGGGCATGTCGGCCAGGAACGACGCCTTGGCGGAATTCGGATCGATGAGCTGGGCCTGGCTCCCCAGCGGCCTGCTGGCGAACGTCCACTGATACGTGATCAGCCGGTTCTGCGGATCGGAGCTCCCGCTCGCGTCCAGCTGCACGAACGCGCCCGTGTTCACCGATTGGTCGGTGCCGGCGAGCGCGACGGGCTGACTGACGCTTCCTTCGCAGGCGAGCAGAGCGAACGTGCCCAGGAGTGTAATCAGGCTACGGATTGCCGGTGTGTGCACTCGCATGATGCCCCCTCGAAACTTTCTAGAAAGACCTGCTGAACCCGAGAACGGCGCCGTTGCCCAGGCGCCAGACGTGCTCGAACTCGATCGCGTCGAAGACGTAGTCCGCCTCGATGGAGTAGCCGGGACTGATCCGGAACTGGAGGCCGGCGCGGAGCGCCACGTCCGACACGGGAGAGAGGAACGCGTTCGGCCCGCTGGAGTCCTTGGTCAGGTTGTACGTGTACGAGGCCACCGCGCGGACGGTGAACGGCGGCATCGACCAGGAAGCGCGCAGTCCGGCGGTGGGACCGAGCAGGTCGAACGGGAACCCCTCGTTCCGCGCGGTCAGGTACTGCAAGCCGGCCATCGGCGTCAGCTCCAGCCGGCCGTTCTCGACCAGCAGGGCGCCGAGGTCGTATCCGGCGGCGCCGGAGAAATCGAAGCGGTTCTCGTCCACGGTGACTCGCGCCGCCGGCGGGCCGTTGAACGGCGCGTACTGCTGGTGCGAGGTGCGCCAGTCCGCCGTCACCGTCGCCAACCAGTTCGCCTCGAACCGCCGGGTTCCCTCGATGCCGATGCGGCCGAGGACCAGCGAGTCCGTGTACCCCGACTCGCTGCTCCTCTCGCCGCCCAGCAGCAGCGTGACGTTCCAGGCCGGCGCGTTCCGCGCAAACGGCCGCTCGAAGGGCGCATCTGGACGGAGCCGTTCGGGGGGCAAGAGCGGCGGCCCGGGGAACGTGAACGTCGCCGGCCGGGTCTCGCCGCTCGGCGGTGTGGCCACCGCGATCTCCGCGCTGGGCGAGACGATCGCCTGCGCCGGCTCGTCGATGGTCACCGCGTGCGGCAGCTCGGGCGCGCCGCTGCGCGTCGGTCCGTTGTCCGTGTTGTCCCAGGCCTCCAGGTAATAGGCGAAGCCGTCGGTCATGATGCGCGCGGGGACCTCGATCCCGTACTCGTCGCCGCCGACGTTTCCCATCGAGTGGCACTCGAAGTCGCGCCCATAGGCATTGCGCCAGCACGCTTGCGCGGTGCCCACGCCGCTGCGGTCGTCGGTGATCGTCGCCACCAGGCGGAGCGTCTGCGCGCGCCGCGCCGTGCGGATGGGCTCGTGAACCAGCCAGGGGGCGGTCGTGTCTTCCGGTTCCACTGCGGCGGTCGCCGCCGGGGATGCGGAGAGCGAGGGCAGCACGGGCAACGGCGGCAGCATCTTCTTCTCGCAGTTCGCGAGCTGCAGCCTGGCTTCCGCGACCAGCTCTTTCTGCGTCGCGCCGGCCTTCCCCTTTTCCGCCAGCCCGAGGAACTCCTTGTAGGTCGCCGCCGCTTCGTCGTACCGGCCGAGCTTGCGCCGCAGCTGGGCGATGTTGAAGAGCAGCCGCGGGTGCGGCTTCTGCTGGTACGCGGCGCGATATCCCGAGAGCGCGCAGTCCAGATCGCCCTTCAAGGAACAGCCGTGAGCCGCCGCGACCTGCGCGTCGAACAGCTCGTCCGGCGTGGGAGCCCGCGTCTTCTGCTCTCCTCCGCGCACCGGAGTGAGGACGACCGCGATGCGGAGCTCGAAGTCCCGGTCCAGGGGCAGCGTCGGCCGCGTCACCCGCGGCACGTACCCGTCCAGCGAGAGCCGCACTTCGTGCGGGCCGGGAGTCGACTGCACCTTCAAAGGCGTGGCGCCGACGAGCTTCTGATCGAGGAAGACTTGCGCGCCGGCCGGGTCGGAGGAGACGGCGATCAGCGGCGCCGCCTGGGCCTGCGCGCGCTGCAGCGGGATTCGCACGGAAAGGCCCTGGCCCGCGTCGACCAACACTTGTTGAGCCACCGTCTTGAATCCCGCGAGGCTGACCTCCAACTGGTGCTCGCCGGGCTGGACGTCGGCGAACACCGGGGAATTGCCCAGCGCCTTCCCGTCCACGCGCACCAGCGCGGGCGGTTCGGTGTCCACATGAAGCTTCGCCGCGCCCGGCGCCCGGGGCGGCGCGAAGGGCAGCACCGTGTCGCGGTTCGGCTGGATCTGGATGGTCCGATCCTCATTCTGGAACCCGACCGCGGAGACCGCGATCCGATGGCTGCCAGGCTTCACTTCGGCGGACCAGGGAGTGACCCCGACCTGCGCGCCGTCGACGCTCACCGCGGCCCCCGCCGGATTGGAGATCACCGTCAGGCGGGACCCGGCGCGGTCGCCCGCCGAGAGATCCAAGCGGATGGAGAGATCGCGGTCGCCCGGCATGTCGAACTCGCTGCTCACGTCCCGGCGGCCGTCCATCGTCAGGAGCAGCTGGTGGCGGCCGGGGTTCAGCGCCGTGATCAGCGGCGTGCGCCCGCGTTCCTTGCCGTCGATGAGGACGAGCGCGCCGACCGGCTCGGACTCGATGGCCAGAGCGGGCTTCTTGGGTACCGGCGCCAGCGCGAAGGAGACGCTGGCATCGCGGCCCTCGCGGGCGAGAATCTTCCGCTCGCGCCATTGGTGGCCTTCCAGCTCGACACCCACGGTGTGCTCACCCGGCTGGAGCGAGCCCTGGTACGGCGTGCGGCCCAGGAGAGTGCCGTCGACGAAGACGTTCGCTTCCGACGGATCGCTCTGCACCGACAGCGTGGCCGGGCCGCCGGCCCGTCGGGGAAGCTCCACCGCCAGATCCATCCGCTTGCCGGGCTTCACGTCGATCTGCTGCTCGGTGCTCCTGCCGTCGGCGCCGGTGACGGACACCGTATGGCGGCCGGGCAGCAACCGGACGGTGACCGGGGTCTTGCCCGCGTCGTTGTCGTCGATTCGCACGACAGCGCCCGGGTCCTCGGTGCGCACGGTGAAGGCGACAGGCTCGGGCGGCGGGTCGAACGCGACGCAGGTGATCGGGTTCCGCGGCGATCCGGCCCGGGTCGGCGTTCCTTGCTCGTGCTGGGCCTCGATGAAGTACTCGAACGCGCCTTCGGAGAGGATGCTGGCGGGGAGCCGCGCCTGGAAGTCGCGGCCGCGGCCGCGGTCGCGCATGGTGAAGGCCTCGTACCGCGTGGTTCCGACCTTGCGCGCGAACACCAGCGGCGCGAACAGCCGGGAAGGGTCGCGCACCTTCGCGCGGATGACGACCGTCTCGCCGCGCGGGGTCTTCTCCAGCGGGTTGTGATCGATCTTCCCGTCGGCCGGCGGCTGGGCCTCGGCGTTCCCCGTGGGCGCGGCAGCTTCCTCGTTCACTGCCAGCAGAATCTTTTCGGTCCGGGCGGACGAAACGCGCGCATCGGCAGCCGCCGACGCGGCAAGCAGAAGCACTCCGACGAACATGACTCCTCCCCCATCAACCGACGCGGCGGGCCACCAGAAATCAGTGCGCGATGTAGACGGCCCCCAGTTCGGTTGGACGCTGAAGGGGGTGCGCGTGCCCCCGGTCGATCGTCCAGCGAGCGATCTACTGTGGCGGATAGGGTAATGACAAGTGCTGAACGGGCGCACCGCGTCATACAAGGGCGCGGACGATTGCGAAGGCGCCGGGGGCGCGCTACGCAGGGGGCGGATGCGGCGCACTGATCTCCGCGTATTGACGGCGCTAAACGAAGTGCGCCCGGAGGACTGGGATTCACTCCTCTCCGCCCGGTCGACCCCCTTCCTGCGCTACGGCTGGCTGAACGCCCTCGAGCAGTCGGGCTGCGCCAGCCGCCGCACCGATTGGGTGCCGCGGCATCTCACGCTCTGGCGGGGAACGACCTTGATCGCGGCGGCGCCGGCGTACGTCCGCGAAGATAGCGACGGCGACTTCGCCCGCGACTGGGATCTCGCCGCCTCGTTTTCCCGCGGCCGCGTCGCGTACTACCCGAAGCTGGCCCTCACGATCCCGTTCACGCCCTGCACCGGCGAGCGCGTCCTGGTCGCGTCCGGGGAAGATCGGACCGAGTGCGTCGCGAGATTGACCGCCGCCGCCCGCAAGCTCTGCGACGACGAGGGTTGGCCCACCTGGCAGGTGCTCTTTCCCGACGAGGAGTCCGCCCGTGAGCTCGAGCAGGCCGGGATGGCGCTGCGCGTCTCCTGGCAGTTCCATTGGCGCAACGAGGGATACGGCTCGGTCGCCGATTTCCTCGGACGCTTCAACTCCAAGCGCCGGCACATGCTCCGCCGCGAGATGGCCGCGCCGGCGGAGCAGGGGATCTCCATCCGCACCGTCCGCGGCGAAGAGCTGCGCCGGGACCCGAGCCGCTGGGCCAAGGTGGCGCACGCGCTGCACCGGAGCACGGTGGACAAGCTGATGTGGGGGCGCCGCTGGCTGAACGAGAAATTCTACCTCCACGCCTTCGCGGCCATGCCTGACGCGATGGAAGTCGTCGGCGCGTTTCGCGGGACCGATCTGGTGGCCGGCGCCTTCAATGTCGCGTCCCACTCGCGGCTCTACGGCCGCTACTGGGGCTGCTTCGAGGAGCACCCGTTCCTGCACTTCAACGTCTGCTACTACCACTCCATCGCCGACTGCATCGCTCGCGGGCTGCGGGTCTTCGAGGGCGGAGCGGGCGGCGAGCACAAGCTCGCGCGCGGTTTCCTTCCCTCGCTGACCTGGTCCGCCCACGGCTTCAGCGACGCGGAGCTCGACCAGGCCGTCCGCGAGCACCTGTCCCGGGAGACGCCTGCCCGCGAAGCGAGTCTCGCGCGTTCCTTGCGCGACTCGCCTATATTCAAGGCGGCCTCATGAGCCCTTCGAAGAAGCGGCAAGGCGACGTGGGCGTCGCCGAGCCGAAGACCAAGGCGAAGCCCAAGCTCGAACGTCCCCGCCTGTACAAGGTGCTGCTGCACAACGACGACTACACTCCGATGGAGTTCGTCGTCCTGATCCTGCGCGAGGTCTTCGCCAAGTCGGATTCCGACGCGACCGCGATCATGCTCCACGCGCATACGCACGGCATGGCCGTGGCCGGCGTGTACACCTTCGAGGTCGCGGAGACGAAAGTGCAGCAGACGATGGCGCTCGCGGAGAAGGCGGGCTTCCCCCTGCTGTGCACGATGGAGCCGGAAGACGCGCCCGGATGATCGGGCGGCTGCGCTGGTTCTACTTCCTCTATTTCGCCGGCGTCGGGACCTTCCAATCCTACTTCGCGCCGTACTTGCGCGGGCTGGGGTTCTCCGGCGAGCAGATCGGGTGGGTGACGTTCGCGCAGCAGGCGGTGGCGGCGCCGGCAGCGCTGATCTGGGGAGGCCTGGCGGACCGCCTCGGCGCTCCGGCCCGCGCCCTGGCCGCTTGCACGGCCGGAATGCTCTTCGCCATCTCCGGGCTGCCGTTCGCGCGCACGCCGGGGCAGGTCGGAGTCGTGCTGACGCTCGCGGCGCTCTTCTCCGGCGCCGTGATCCCGCTGCTCGACTCCACCACGGTGGAGGCGGTGAAGCGCATCGAAGGGCAGAGCTATGCGCGCACGCGCTTGTGGGGCTCCATCGGATTCGTCGTCACGGCCCAGGGCCTGGGGCTGTTGCTCGCCTTGCGCGGCGAACGGGCCGGCGACCGCGCGATGCCGTTTGCGTACTTGATCTGCGTCGGCGCGTACGCGCTGCTCGCGCAGCTGCTTCCCCCGGTCGAAGCCCGCGCCGAGCGGCCGCGCTGGCGCGACGCGGCCGTCTTGCTCAAGAACGGCCGGCTGCTGTTGGTCCTGCTCGTCTGCGCCGTTCACTGGGCCGCCTGCGCGCCCTACCATCTGCTCTTCGGCGTGCTGGTGCGGGACCTGGGCCTCTCCTCGGCGATCACCGGCGCCGGGCTCGCGTTGGGCGTCGTCGGCGAAGTGTTCGCGCTGCTGGCTTTCCCCGAGCTCTTGCGGCGGTTCTCGCTGCGGTCGCTGTTCGCGGCGGCGTTCGCCGGCACGGCGCTGCGTTGGGCGCTGCTCGCGCGCGCGCAGCGTGCGCCCGAAGTGATCGGGCTGCAGCTTTTGCATGCGCTCAGCTTCGGCGTCTTCTGGGGATGCGCGGTGGAGGCGATGCAGCGGATCGTTCCGGTTCGCCTGCGCGCCACCGGACAGGCGCTGTTCTCCGCCCTCGTGTTCGGCGCGGGCAACGCGGCCGGGTACGCGCTCTCCGGCGCGGGCTACGACCGATTCCACAGCGCCGGCCCGTTGTTCTCGTACGCGGCGGGAGTCGAGCTGCTGCCGATGGTCCTCCTGCTCCTCCCCCTTTCTCGCGAGGAATCGCGTGCATAGCTTGCGGACCGACGGGGGAGTGCGCCCGTTGTGGCGCCGAGGAGCCGGAATGCCGAAGTCCTGGAGCAACAAGCGCGAGAGGCAATACGAGCACATCAAGAGGTCCGCATCGAGGCGCGGCCGCAGCTCCGGAACGGCCAAGCGGATCGCCGCGGCCACCGTGAACAAGACGCGCCGCCGCAAGGGCGAGACCAAGGGCTCCAGCCGCTCGCGCAGCAGCAGCCGCGGACGCCGCAGCTCGTCGTCGCGCTCCCGGGGCTAGAACAGATTCTCATCACCGACCTACGGAAGGATCACGCTCATGCGTAGGCCCTAAGCCGCCTGCGGCGGCCGGGCCTAAAGTCGCCTAGGCGGCGGGCCGGTGGTACGAATCCGGCGTGGCCGCCGATTCAGGGACGCCGTCCTTCCAGGAGCGGTCCGTCGCCAGCCGGGCGGACCGCTGCTGAATGTTCGCCGCTCTGATCCTGGCTCCGCTCCTCGTCTTTCGCGGCAACGTCGCGCTGCTCGAGGACGTCTACCGGAGCTATCTGGATCTGCCGGCTAGCGCCAAGGCGACGCCGAGCAACGCCCGCGGCATCGCCACCCGCCTGGCCAGCTTCCTCCACCGCGCCGGGTACGCGCTGGCGACCGTGCGCGCGCACGTGGAAGGGGAGCAGATCGTCGTCGACATCGACGAAGGCCGCCTGGACAAGGTCATCTTCCTCGGCGGCGGCGCGTTCGAGACGTTGCGGCTGCGATTCGACCTCAACATCCAGAACGAGGTCTTCAACCAGCCCGACCTGGAGCGGCAGCTGTCTGCGATGGCACGCCGGCTCGGACTGGGCGAGTTCGCCTACGAGATCGTCCCGGTCCCCAACGTGGCCGCGCCCAAGCTGCAGCTCGACGATTTCGATCCCATCGAGAAGATCTCCTTGGGAGTCGTGCGGCCGGGCCGCCCCTACGAGCTGCACATCCTGGTGCAGCCGGGGCAGTTCCGGCCGGGCATCTCTCCCCAACTGGACATCGACTCGGTGGAAGGCGGCGCCATCGGCGCGACGTATTACTCGGGGCGCCTGCTCTTCCCGCAGGATCGCTGGAAGGTGGACGGACGCATCGCCGGGGAGCTCCGGCAGAAGCTCGACGGAAGCGGCTCGGATTTCGCCTTCACCCGGGCCACCGGCGAGGTGGTCTACGAGGCGCCCCCGCTGGCGGGTGTGGTCCGCCCCTCCTTGCGCGCGCGTGCCGAGCTGAGCGACCGCCAGCGGGCCGACCTCCATCTCGAGAGCTTCATGTTCGCCACGCTGGACGGGGGCGCGTACCTCGTGTTCCTGCCCATCCCGTACATCCGCACTGCGCTGGGCGGCGGCGTCGAGCGCCGCCTCTTGTACTCGCTGGAGCCGGTCCGGGGACAGAGCCCATTCTTCCCACCGTCCACCGACATCGCCCAGACGCGCCAGTACGTCGAGGCGGCCTTGGAGCTGACCTTCGATCCGGAGTCCATCCGCCGCGACCGCCACCACCGCTTCGGGCTGAACGCCCGGGTTTACGGTCCCCCGCACACCGGGGAGAACGGCGCGCTGCACATCACCGGCTCGTACCAGAAGATGTTCGCGTTCGGCTGGAACGAGCTGTGGCTGGAGCTGCGAGCGGTCTCCCGCACCGGATTCGTCCTCTTTCCCGAGGAGACGTCGATCGGGGGCAACGACTTCCTCCGCGGTCCCTTCGGCTCGGTGTACGCGCGCAAGGCCGCGGGCGTGCAGCTCGAGTATCGCTATTCGCTGCTGCGCGACGTGTTCAAGATCGGCCTGTTCAGCAACGGGACCACGTTTGGAGCGATCGACCGGGTCACCGGCAAGGACAAGCTGTCCTTCGCCAACTCGGTCGGGCTGGGACTGCACTTGCTCTTGATCGACGAGTTCCAGCTCGACGCCTGGTACGGCGTGGGCTGGGACAGATCGGGCGCCTTCGACAAGGGCGGCGCGCTGGCGATCCGCCAAGCATTCTGACGTCGAACGTCAACGTTGACGTGAGCGTGGACGGCGACGGCGACGGCGACGGCGACGGCGATGGCGACGTGGCCGGGGGCGAAGCTAGCGCCGAGTCGCCACCCTGAGATCGAGCGCCGCCGCCAGCTCCCGCGCCTTGTTCTGCAGGATCTTCGTATTCTTCGGCCCCATCCGCAGAAGCAGCTTCTCGACCGGCCCCTGCGCCTCCAGCTTCTCGTCCTCGAAGCCGAAATTGTTCGCCCCCTTCGGGACCAGGCGGACCGGCTTCTCCACCACCGGCGCGTCGATGATGCGCTGCAATGCCTTGGCCGCGACCTGGTCGAATTTCCGATCCGGGTATCCGAGCTTGCGGTACGCGGTCTCCAGGAGCGGATGCATGTCGCGGACCACTTGCGCCATGCCTTTCGCGTCCACCGAAGCGATGACCGCCACGATGCGGTCGTAGCGCCCGGTCTCCAGCCGCTCCGACTTCTGCGGGGTCACGTTGATGAAGTCGAGCTGCTTGCGCGGGCTCACGTCCTCGGCCACGTTGTCCACGAACACCACGAACCGATCGAGCAGGTCGGAGACGCCCAGCCACTGCGCCCACTCGGGCAGGGTGGAGAGGGAGGCCAGGTCCTTGCGCATCTGCGAGTCGCTCTTCTCGGAAGGCGGTAGCGGCGCGTCCGGCGCTTTGGGCGCCTGGGCCTGGGGCTGCGCCGGCTGCTGCGGTGGTGGCGCCGCGGGCCGGCGCAGGTACCAGTAGCCGCCGCCGATGGCCGCGATCGCGACGACGGCGACGGCGATCGGGATCCAGGAGCGCTTGTTTTCCATGATGGGAAAACATTCGTATCCCCGCGGCCATTTCGGTTCAAGAGTCGACGGGCGGAGGGGCGTCCTTCAGCTCAGGCGAAGACACGGACCAAGGCCGGGAAGGCCTTGGGGACTTTCGCCACGGCGTGAAGGGCGGCCCGCCGCAGCGCCGGGCGGCGGGAGAGCGCGACCAGCGCGCGTGCGGGAAGGGCGTACTCGAGCCACCGGGTCCGCACGCCCGAGTCGTAGCGCCGCAACGCAGGTCCGACATCGGTCGAGAGATCGGCCGGCAACGCATCCAGGAGGATCGCGGAGGCCGCGAAGGCCAGCGAGAGCCCCTGGCCGGTGATGGCGTCGACGTAACCCGCCGCGTCGCCGATCAAAGCGAGCCGCCCCGCCCAACGGGCGCGCACTCGCTGGAGCAAGGGGCCCGCGCCGCGGAGCTCCGACTCGACGGACGCGCCCTGCGTCTTCTCGCGAAGGGAAGGGAACCGCCGCAGCAGCCCGTCGAAGTCCTCGCCGGCGTCTCGGTCCCGCAGCAGCGCGACATTCACGCTGCGCGGACCGACCGGCGTCACGTAGGCCTCCACGCCGGTGGCCCAGTACACCTCGACGAAGTCCG
>WNFT01006614.1_pt1 | contig 10211 bp, 9 predicted proteins | sample 5400191 | NCBI WGS metagenome assembly WNFT01 (sample SAMN13153359, study PRJNA577476) | soil metagenome | isolation source: 80 cm saprolite under Madrone tree | place: USA:California | collected 2016-06-14 | reverse complement strand
ACACCTCGAGGACGAGCCGTTCTCGCCCGGTCGCCACGGCCTCGACGTGGAAGTTCACGCGCTCGACCGGCGAGAAGTCGGCGTCCAGCAAGATCGCGTTGATCGGCAAGGCCTCGGGCTCACGCTTCTCGGCGGACACATAGCCGCGGCCGCGCTCGACGCACACCTCCATCTCGAGCACCCCGTCCTTGTCGAGGGTAGCGAGCGGCACGTCGGGCGTGAGGATCTCGACGTCGGCGTCCTTTTCGAAGTCGCTCGCCTTGACCACGCCCGTGCCCTGCGCGCGGAGCCGGAGGATCTTCGGACGGTTGACGTGGTGCGCGAAGACCACCTTTCGGAGGTTCAGCATGATGTCGAGCGTGTCCTCCGTGACCCCTGGGAGATGCGAGAACTCGTGGAGCACGTTCTCGATCTTCACCCACGTCGGCGCGGCGCCGTGGATGGCCGACAGGAGGGCGCGGCGGTAGGCGATGCCCACGGTCAGCGCGAATCCTGGCTCGAAGGGCTCGATGACCAGCTTGCCGTAGTTCTTTTCCTGGACAGCCCACTCGTGCCGCGCAGGAAGCTGAAGCTCCAACATGCAGACCCCCTTCAACACGTAAGAGGATTAAATCGGGATTTCCGATGGCCCTCGCCAGCCGGGACAGGTCCCAGCGGGATGACGTCCTGCGCCATTGTTCGCTTGCTGAGTAGGTGGTCAGTCTCGCGGCGTTAGTTCATGTTCAACAGGGCGCGTATCGCCGCATCGGTCTACCATCGGGCATCACCACGCGCCCGTCCTTTGCGATTCGCCTTGCTTGTTCGACCATCCGCAGCGCCTGCGCTCGAGCCGTGGCCCGCAGCGTCGTCTCCAGGGTCCCCCCTGCCGGTCTGCCCGGCGGCGACGTTTACAGCTTCATCGGTGTCTTTTGTGCTCATGATCCCACTCGCTACACCCCAATGCTGGCGTTTTGGTTCTCGGCCCTAGAGAATCCCTCTCGTTCGGCCGAAAGCCTCAGGAGGGGTCCGGCCCGCCGAGGGGCGACGCTCACGTTCCTAGCAGGCTGCTGAAAAACCCGACTTTTGGTATCGGGCCAGCATGAGAGTTCGATTACGATGCGCATGACGACACCCAAGGAGGTGTGCATGCGCGGCGACGACCAGGAGCAGCAGGACGCGATGTGGAGCTACGTGCCGATGGAGCGGCGCATCCCGGCGGACCATCCGCTGCGCCGCCTGCGGCCGATGGTGGACGGCCTCCTGCAAGAGCTGTCGCCGCGGTTCGATGAGCTGTACTCCCGGGTGGGCCGGCCGTCCATCGCGCCCGAGAAGCTCCTGCGAGCGCTGTTGCTGCAGGTCCTCTACACCATTCGGAGCGAACGGCTGTTGATGGAGCAGCTCGACTACAACCTGCTCTTTCGCTGGTTCGTCGGCCTGGAGATGGACGATCCGATCTGGAACCCGACCGTCTTCACCAAGAACCGGGAGCGGCTGCTCGCCGGGGAGATCGCGCGCGCGTTCTTCGACCGGATGGTGGCGCAGGCGCGCGAGCGGGGGCTGCTCTCCGACGAGCACTTCACCGTCGACGGGACGTTGGTCGAGGCGTGGGCCAGCCTCAAGAGCTTCAAGCGGAACGACGAGACCCCGGCGCCGCCCGATGACCCGGGCAATCCCACCGTGAATTTCCACGGGGAGCGCCGCAGCAATACGACCCATGCCTCGACGACGGATCCCGACGCCCGGCTCGCCCGCAAGGGCAAGGCCCAGGAAGCCAAGCTCTTCTACACCGGCCATGTGCTGATGGAGAACCGGAACGGCCTCGCCGTCGGCGGCTGCGTGCTCCCCGCCAGCGGCTACGCCGAGCGGGCGGCGGCGCTGGAACTGCTCGGGGCCCTGGAGCGTGGAGGGCGCGTCACGCTCGGGGCCGACAAGGGGTACGACACGCGAGATTTCGTCGCCGCCGCCCGCCTGCTGGGCGTGACCCCGCACGTGGCGCAGAACACCACGCGCCGCGCCAGCGCGCTCGACGGCCGGACCACCCGCCATGCCGGATACGCGGTGAGTCAGCGCCGGCGCAAACGCGTGGAGGAGATCTTCGGCTGGCTCAAGACGGTCGGGCTGATGCGCAAGACGCGGCACCGGGGCACCCGCCGCGTGGACTGGATGTTTACGTTTGCCCTCGCGGCCTACAACTTGGTGCGCATCCGAAACCTCACGGCCCAGACCGTATGAGGCGCCGGCGACGAGCTCCGAGAGCGCAACGCGAGCCCGCCGCGGGCAGTGCTCAGCGGCGGATGACGCCGGCGCGGCGTCACTCCGGTCGGTCCTTGGGCCTCTTGCGCTCCGCGGGGAGAACAACAGTGCCGTCGTCATCTGCTTTTTCAGCAGCCTGCTAGGCGTTCGCTGGCCAGATCTTGCGCTGGGCCGCGATCAGGACCGGCCGCTCCGCCGAACGCGACGACGACCGTCGCGAGCCTCCCAGCTTCCGGCGCGATCCCCAGGGCCCGAAAGAGCCAACTCCCCACGATGCTCCCACCGAGACCGAGGAGAATGTCCCCGGTCAGGCCGTACCCTCCATCCTTCAGGACGATCCCGGCCAGCCAGCCCGCACCCAGCCCCATGACGACCACAATCGCGACCAGTTCAAGAGTCATGACTCGTCCTCCTTCACGTCGTCCTTTTCCTAGGAGAGTCCATATCCCGGGAGAGGGCTCTTCACCTCGCAGGCGCCAGCTTCGAGTGGCAGGGCTTTGGTGAGCCTCTGCCGAAGGGCTCACGCAGTTCGGCCAGAACCGGATACACGAGACCACGAAGACCAGACTCAGTTATCGTCCGAGGCGCGGGAGCGCTGCAGGGCCCGTCGCCGCTTCTTCCGCGCCTGCGCCTGTTTCCCCGATCACCTGATCCGCGCGCACGAGGAGCGATTGCGGGATCGTCAGCCCAAGCGCCTTCGCGGTCTTCAGGTTGATCACCAGCTCGAACTTGGTCAGCTGCTCGACGGGGAGGTCGGCGGGCTTGGCGCCTTTGAGGAGTTTCCCGGCGTCCCGGCCCGCTTGCCGGAAGGGGTCAGCGAGACTCGGCCCGTAGGACATGAGGCCCCCCGCATCGACAAATGCCCTCAATCCGGAGACGGCCGGCAGCCGCGTCTTTTCGACGAGCCCAACGATGCGTTTGGCGTGATCGTTCATGATGGGGTCCGCATCCACAATGAACGCGCTGGCGTGGCCTTTCATTGATGCGGCGAAGGCGGCGTCAAGCTCGTCCGGCCTCCGGACCTCCACGGGCTGGAGCGTCACGCTCCGCGCCTGGGACACGCGCTGTGCGTCCTGGAGGCGCGGCGTGCTGGCGGGATTGGCCGGATTCCAGAGCAAGGCGATGCGCGAGAGCTTGGGGACAGTCTCCGTCAGCAGCTCGACCCATTTTCCACCGAACCAGGCCGGCATTGCGGAGGACGGTCCTGTCACGTGCCTGCGGGGCCAAATGAAGCTGGCAACCAGTGCCAGCCCGACGGGATCGCGGCGGCTCACGGTCACGATGGGGATTGTCGTAGTCACTCGCTTCACGGCACGGGTCGCCTCCCAGTCCGCCGCGACGATGACTTCGACCTTGAGCCGGACGAGCTCGGCCGCGAGATCCGAAAGGCGAGCATATCGCCCATCGGCCCAACGGTACTCGATGGCAATGTTCTTTCCCTCGGTATAGCCGCGATCGCGCAGCCCTTGCCGGAATGCTTCCAGAAGGTGCGGATAAGCAGAAGGAGAACCAAACCCAAGATAGCCGACCCGTGGAATCTTCCCCGCCTTATACTCCTGCGCGTCGGCGGCGAGCGCCCTCGTTAGCAGGCCGGAAGCGAGAGCAGTTAGGAACGCCCGGCGATCCATCGCTGATGTCATGAGAACGGTCCAGCGCTGTTGGCGTTGTTGGTAGGCTCGGCCGACCCGACTACCACGACGCGCGACAGAAGACCGAGATTATGACCTTGGTCGGCGGCGACCTGCACGCCCGGAAGCAACAAGTCGCGGCCCTCGATACCGACACGGGCGAAATCGCGAGCACGAGCTCTCCCCGTACGGGCGATCCCGATGAGCAGTTCTACGCGTCGCTGCCCCGCCCGGCCACCGTGTGACTCGAGGGCCTTGAGCTTCGCTTCTACCACGCCAGTATTGTGCTCCATTTTTGGAGGAGATCAGCAGTCCTTGGCTCGTCGCCCAGGTCAAGGGCATCAGTTCCTTCACTTTCGAGCATATGGGAGCCCACCTGAGGAAGGGCACCGAAGCGGGAGAGAGCCTCGTAGTGGGCGGTCGGCTGGGCGAATCGCGATAAGCGATTTCACCGCAAGGACGAGGCTGGCGAGAAACGGGCTTGTGCGACAGATCAGCATATCGGGCACCTTCGCCAATCAGATCGAGCAAGAGGTGGCGGCGTCAACGCACTCGCCAACGGGCTCGTCTTCATTCTCGGGTCAGAATGAGAGCGCGGGTCGGTAGGGGCAACAGCCGGATCCCCCAAACACTTGCTGGAGTCGCGGCGGAGTATGCCGTCGCGGCCGAGCTGTCGAGGCGCAGCTACATCGCTTCGTTGACCCTCAAGAACACCAGGGGAGTTGATCTCCTGGCGTCGAACGCAGATGCTTCGCGGTCGGTAGGCATCCAGGTCAAAGGGAGTCAGGGGCGGAGACGAGCGTGGGTGCTGGATAAGAAGGCAGAGACGTATCGAGCCAGGCGGCTGTTTTATGTATTCGTAACGCTTCTTGATTCGACAACTCGTCCGGAATTCTTCGTGGTGCCAAGCAAGGACGTTGCCCGCTACACCAAGACAAGCCACCGAAGGTGGGCTCAAAAGACCTGGCAGAAGGGCCCGGAAGCACCGAGACAATCCAATGAGGGTGTTCAAGGACCCCGCGGGCAAGTATCTTGAGAGATGGGATTTGCTGAGGCTATACGTGGCTATAGGTTCGGCTGCCAGTGCGTCCACGGGGTGGAGAGTGCAGGAATGCGTGAGGACGATCGCCGACCGAGCATCACGGGGGTGTAGGCCAGAATCAGAGCCCATTCGGGCCAGCAATTTCGTCAGATTTGCGGCGGCGAGTTCAGTTATCGTGTCGAGGGCGACTCCATCATGCTTGCTCGAACCGACTGGCTGATTCCGCGGGCCCACCTCGCCGAGGCTTTGACGCATCTGCCCTTGAAGAACACCGTTACTGTTCAGCATCTCTTCGCGCCGTCGGACATCTATGATCTGTGCTCGGGATGCGGATGATTTTCATCTCCTTTCTAAGACGCTCGGAGCCGCCGGCGCCCTCCCGGCATCAGCATGGATCAACCCGGCGGTCCTTTTCGCTCGGTTTCCTCACGCAAGGCGCAACCCCCCAAGGCGCTCGTATTCTTCACCGCTATTCTTCCCCAGTTCATCGAACCGCGAGGCACTGTCGGCTTTCACGTCTTCGTCCTTAGGGTTAGCTCAGTCGTAATCGAGCTTGTCGTTCTGAGCATCTACGTCGCCACCTGCCAGGCGGGGCTAGGGTGGGCCCGGCATCCGCGCGGTCTTGATCCCGCTGCAGCGCGCAGGTGGGCTTCTGCTCATCGGCGCCGGGGGGCGGCTCGCCGCGATTCGGCGAGGATGATACGTGCGGCCAAACCTGCGGCTTGAGCGGGGCCCGTGACGGAGGTGCTGGAGTGAGGTCGTCGCGTTCCACTGAGCTGCGCCCCCAGCCGTGGAAGGGATACCGATTGCCCACATCGCGACACTGGCCTGAAGACTTGCGCACGGTTCTCCGCGTTGATGCTGACCTCGATACGGCCGTGCTCGACCGCCTTAACCTCATTCCGGGCATCGAGGTAATTAGCACGTGCGCGGGGCACCCGCGCGGCGCTCATATCGGCTATGAAATCGTCCGCGGCGCTGGCATGAGTGGCCGATTCTTTGCGCGGCGGCTCGGCGCTCGGTATCTTCCTCGGTATCTGAGCTTCTGGCTAAGGCCGACTGCGGAGCCGCCACGGGGCGGCTCGCTGAAATGGTTTGAGCAGACGGTGACACGGATGGAGCGCGCCGCGGCCGATCTGTTGGCCTCAACGTAGTTGAAGCTAGCGCTGACGCGAAGGGAGCCCCCGCGCCGCTGGCACCGCCGAGGGCGTGCGGGTTTGTGACCATGGATCTCGAAACGATTGAGGCAGCAAGGCGCGTGCCCCGCTGGTACTCGAACCTAGAAGCTTGGGCGGATTTTCACCCTCGTGGGCTTGGGAGTCCCGCCCTCGCCGTCTTCGTAGGCCGGTGGTTTCAGAGTTGGGGGTCGGCGTTCGGTCTCGCCGGACTCGTGCTCGAAATCTTTGGAGACTGCACTCTCACATGGAAGCTCGTCAGTCGCGCCGCTACTGACATTCGCCAGCTAGGGTGAGCTTATCAAATGTATCGGCCGTGGGCATGGGTCGGCGTTCCGGTTGCGGTGGCTCGTCGCCTCGGTAACCCCCCTCATCGACCCCAGCGCCCTCCTAGAAGCTCTTGGGACCAGCCCGACCAGCAACACGCGGCGGAGAAGCGTATCCAGCTGGTCATGGAGCGCTAGCCCAGCTGGCGCCCTGCGGTTACGATGCGACCCAATGAGCACATGCGCTCACTGCCGCAGGACAATCGAGTCCACCCACGGAATCATCCAGGTCGAGCGTGACGTCTGGGTCCACTCCATCTGCTACTGGAAATCGCTTAGGCAACAGCGCAGCGTAGGCAGCTAGCGCGCAGCGCAAACCTCTCCCGCCATTTCCTACCACACGGCTCGAGAACGTCTGGACCGTGGAGCGCTACGTGATGCCCCGGCCCCTCAACCGCGAACACCTCCGACCCGTTTCGACATGGGCTGGGGTCGCCGTCAATGTCGTAGATGCGAGGACACCCACGCAGGCGGTTCCGCGATGGTTTGGGCGGCAGACCGAGGCCTGCCCACACTGGGACTCAATGGCCTTGACAACCTCTAGGTGGGCGCAGATGATCCCGTCACCGCCTTGACCGTCTGATCCTCGGGGAGGCGTCATGCCCCTGGATCGGGTCCCCGGACAGCCTTTCGACGCCTCGTTGATCATGCCGATGGCCGGGAGGGGCGTTCGTGTCTGCGCGGCCACCACTCATCCACACATCATCCAGAGAAACACCTGCGCCGTAGCCGGTTGGGGCCGGTTGCAGGCGTTCCCCCGAGCCAACGGGAGGGAACGGCGATGGGAGCCTATTGCCTTCGAGCGCTGATACCGTTTCACACGGCCTTGGTGGGCGAGATCATGGAGGTCCTCTGGTCCGACTACTATGGAGCTGTCATCTTCGGCGACAGGCGGGAGATCGCCTGCATCCCGCACAAGGGATGTCGCCTGGAAATCGTGGCGACGGCGGAAGCGACTCATCCTCTCGTCAACCTGCTCCTGCCGGGCCACGTGATCCGCTACAAGCGCTCGTTCTTCTTCGGGGATCGGTTCGAGCTGCCAAGCGGCGTCACGGTGGGCCTCGCTGAGTTCGTCGGCTTCAAGCTCGAGCTCGCCCCGAGCGCGGCTCCGGTGCCCCCAGCGGAGGAGCTGATCCTCGAGCGGGCACAGCACGGTCAAGATGGCGCCGGCGGGTCCGACTTCCTCGTGCCTTCCCTGAGCCACGGTGGCCGCCTCGCGCGGCCGTTCCGTCGTGAACAACGCCGGTGAGCGGGGGAATACCGGATCTGTCGAGCCCGGCAGGGTGTCTCTGGAAAGGGTAGTCCCGGCCTCCACGAGAAAAACAGGGGGACCACATGAAAACGCAGAACTCCGGGCTGAACCAGGGCGCGCTGCTGATGCTGATTGGGGGCCTAGCGTTCATCGGCTACGCAGTGGTGTTCTTGTTCCGCAACTTCACGGGCAGCGGCTTCGAGCTCGGCGTGGAGACACTCAACGGCGTCACCCGGGACAATCTGAATGCCCTCAATCCGGCGATTGTGCACTACATCGGGCACCTGCACGTGGCCACGGCCGGGTTCATCGCCGCCACCGGCATCGCCGTGGCTGCCCTGTCCTGGTACGGCGTCCGCCGCGGGGAATGGTGGGCGTGGATCGCCGCCGTGGTCTCCCCGGTGGTGGGCCTGGCGGTGGCTCTGCCCTACCACTACACCGGGACCTTCGAGCACGATTGGGTCACGCACCTGGGCCCAATCTACGTCGCGACCCTCGTGTTCGTGGTGGGCGCCCTGCTGGCCTTGCGCACGATGACGCGACGGACTTGAGGCCGGCGGGCTGGCCCCGGCTGGCCGCCAAGTACGATTAGGAAGATACAGGCTTAAACAACAGGAGGTTCGCCATGCCCAAGTATCTAATCCAGGCTTCCTACACGGCGGAAGGTGTGCAAGGACTCCTGAAGGACGGCGGCTCAAAGCGGAGGGCCGCGGCTGAGCAGGCGATCAAGGGTCTCGGAGGCAGACTAGAAGTCTTCTACTTCGCCTTCGGCGACACGGATGTCTTCGCGATCGCTGACGCCCCAGACAACATGAGTGCAGCCGCCGTTTCACTAGCGGTGACCGCCAGCGGTGCTGTGCACGCCAAGACAACGGTTCTTATGACCCCGGAGGAAATGGATCAAGCGACGAAGAAGAGCGTGAGTTACCGGCCACCAGGGAGGTAGCCGCGGACTCGGGCGACACCACGGGCGTCCAGCCACTCTCGGCGCTCGTGGTGTTTCAGGCAATAGGCGTCTCAGAACGTGATTCTGTGGCCCTTCGACGGTTTTACGTGACCCTTTCCATGAATTTCCGCCCTCGATGTTCCGCTCCTCCAGGGCTACGAGAAGCTCTACTGGGACACGCTCCACGTCCTCTCAGGTGCGTAGGACGCTCGGCCGAAAGCCGCGCAATCTCCGCTTCGAGCTCTGCTTCGGTCAATCCGCGCCTACCTCTCGGTCTTCAGGTGCCGGTATCCGTCCCCTTGCGATGCCGTAGGCCGCAGGAGCATTGCGTTCTTCACCGACCTCACTCCCTCCACTACGCGGGGCCCGGAATGATCTCCGGCCTCGGAATCTGCTCGCTGCTCCCGAGCGCAACGGAGACCCGCCGAGCGTCTCACCTCTCCTGTTTCCCGCGTCTTGCGAATGGCGACCTTCCGTCGCGACCAGGCCTAAAAGCGGGACGCCAGGCATGCCGGGCTTCGCTGGGAGGCTCGGCCGCCCGGGCCTTTCCGGCGTTCCAGGCCGTCCGGGGTTCGGCGGTTGGTCGCACATCCGCTTGGACCGGTTCTTCCGATGAAGTCGCGGGAGCGATCCTGGAGTGGTGCGGGGCTCGAGTCGGTCTACCGGGCGCAACCCTCTTCTGGATGCCGGTGCTCTCGCGTGGGCCAAGCAGCCCGGGCCTGGCCCAATTGGATCTTGGCCCGGCTATCTCGGCTTCGGGTAGGATAGTCGACGCTATGGACCCCCGGCGTCTTCGATTCTGCCGGCGCGCCGCATCCCCTCGCCCGGGCCCCAGATCGCCTGCTACGACGAGTGGCTGAAGATTTCGGTCGCCCTCCGGTACGCCCTCACCCCCGGACGCCTGGCGGGAGGTGCGCCGGCACACCCCGTGGCCGCCGGCCGAGCGGAGCCGGTTGCCGCGCGCAGGGCGGCTGCGCAAGCCACGAAGGCACATCAGCGGCGAGCGCGGTCAACGACGTCCGATATCGTTTAGATCGAACACGAAGGAGGAGCCCGAGTTCGTTGGCTTACCTTCTTGTGAAGCGCTCGATCGCAACGCACTCACCCTTCATGTCTCACACGAGGTGTGCCCATGACACACTTGCTCTTCCGAACGGGAATGATCGCATTGCTTGTGACCGGTTGCGGGTTCACTTCGACTTCTCCCGGCGAAGCCGTTGTGTTCTCGCGATTTGGCGCCGTCGATCCGACCTGCTATCCCGCAGGCTTCTACTTGTACAACCCGCTCACGACGTCGGTCTACCATGTTGACGTGAAGGTTCAGAAATTCGAAGTCAAAGCCGACGCGTCGAGCCGCGATTTACAGGACGTCCATACGACGATTGTCCTAAACTTTGCTATTGATGGCAGCAAATGCCACGAAATCGTGAAAACTGTAGGGACCGATTTTGCTGCACGAATCATTCTTCCCGCTGTTGAGGAAGTCACCAAGGCCTCCACTGCCTTATTTCCAGTTGAGAAAGTGATCCAAGAACGGCCAAAGTTGAAGAAAGAAATCGAAGATGGGTTGAAGGTCAGACTGGCTCCGTATTGGATCACCGTTCAGGCCG
>WNFT01006607.1_pt1 | contig 10215 bp, 9 predicted proteins | sample 5400191 | NCBI WGS metagenome assembly WNFT01 (sample SAMN13153359, study PRJNA577476) | soil metagenome | isolation source: 80 cm saprolite under Madrone tree | place: USA:California | collected 2016-06-14 | reverse complement strand
CGTTTCGCTGCTTCGAGGCGCCTTGCGTTCAGGAACCTCAATGAGGTGTCACGTGCCGCTGCATGCCCCCAAAAGAACGTCCCAAAGAGCGTCCCACAAAGGAGGCTGAGCAGAGTGAGTGCACGGCTAAGACGGGCCATGGTACGCACGATAGATATGCCTACTCTGCGCCCATTTATGTGGTTTTGAAGGAATCGACGCCCAAACCGACGCCCAAACCGACACGCATCTCCCACGCCCTAATCCGGTGCATCCGTAGTTTAGTCATACAACATCGCCGCGATAAGGGAAGTCCTCTCCCCCATTCCGCTTTGTTCTCATTCCTAAGAGCACCACATATCCTCGTCATTCCCTAAGACCAGGCAATGGAATCATGGGGCGAAGCATGCTCAAGAAGCATGTCTCACATGCTACCACCACGCCGTCCAAACCTAATTTAGCAAATATGATTATTTCCGGTCACGATATGCGGCTCACTTTTGCTATAATAGCGCCAAGAGTAAAATCAATCACCATTCTTGGGTTTCCATTACCAGAACAGTACGTACTGTAAGTAAATGGAATTGCTGTTGAAATGTGAGCACACGGAATACACGGATCTATAGATCCGTGATATACCCGGACAGCTTAGACACTAGCACGACACTAGGCATGGTTCAGCACGCATTAGCTGATCCTTTCGTTAGCTTCGCTTTTGGTACTGTAGACACTCATTTATGTGCTGTAGTTGGTTGTCTTGGCCCCTCAGTTCTCGTGCTTACAGTGCACACTGAGTCGGAGGTTGATCCGTTGATCGCATCCCTTGGATCTCAATCACACAGCTTTATTTGCTCGCAACAATTGCATGGTAAGAATGGCACTCCAACCCAAGAGGCAGGGATGTACTTAGCACTCAGTACTAGTACTCAGTACCAGTACTCGAGTATTATACTGGACTGGAAAGTTATTTTCTAAAATTGTCCTTTACGAACACGAACGGGCACGTGAACAGCGCCCGCCAAAATTTCCACGACTGGTACACGACCATGTGCATGACAGTTACACTTTGATTCTGTCGAGTCGACGTGCATTTTCGAAGAATTCCTGGATTCTTTGACAACGAGACGCTCCTAACCTAGACTCCTTTTGATGACGCATCGTGCAATATCATTCGCCCCAACTGCGATTTTGTACCGCCTCGGTGGCCTCTTATCTGTTTTTTTAAAGCCGGGAAAACGATACATCACACTTACCTCCACGTTTTACACTGACCAAACTGGTGAATCTGGGGTAATCAACGCCGCGAAAGCGTGGATAGACCGCCTACTACTCTTCACTCAGTTCGTGTTCTTTGTCTTTACGTCTACTAACTCCAGCTACTTCAGTGCTGGCAATCTCCAAGGCCATGAAAACAGAGCCCACCACTAGCTCAACTCCTACCATCGACACAACAATGCCACGCATCGAGTCCCCTCTCAAGACGATAAGCACATTCTCAGAGCCAACGTGAGTATCATACATTTGACTTCTCTCTTTGGTCTACTAAACCAATATTAGATTGCTCGACCGCTTCTGGTGGCCCTCGCTCTAGCAAGACGTCAAGTAGTACATCAATTTGTACCATAAATACCAGCTCCGACAAACTACTAAAGCCCGTATCCCGCCTACGGTCGCCATTCCCGCACCCCTCTTCCGCAAAGCCTATATCGACACCTCTGGTTCTCGATACATCGTCCAGACTCGATGCTCTCTTTCCGCCTGGCCTGAGTGACGCGTGCTCCGTTCTGAGACTGGCCGCACTCTCGGCGCCTTTATTTTTGAGGAGATCTTGTGCAGGTGGGGAGCAGTCGAGGGGGTCGTTACTGACAACAGGACCGCCGACATCGCCGCTCTGGACTGGTTAGCCAACAAATATAGGATCTGGGATATCGCATCTCAGCCTACGATTCACAGGCCAACGGACTCGTCAAACGCCAGCTCTACACCATCCGCAAGTCGCTTGTGAAGGCCTGCGAAGGTGACAACTCCAAGTGGCCTACTCTCGCACCGCTAATCTTTTGGGTCGACCGTGCGACCACCTGCAAGTCTACCGGATGCACTCCATTCTTCATGGCGCACGGTATTGAACCCATCCTTCCTTCGATGTCCCGCCCACCACCTTCCTCGTTCCCAACCTCTGCCAGCTACTCTCCGCCGTTGATCTAATCGCCGTCTGGGCTACCAACTCCATATGCGTCAAAACGACTTGGACAGCATCCACAATCGCGTCCTCAAAAGACATTTCGCATCGGTCTAGCAGTTCGAGCGACAGTACCAGAAGTCTATCATGACCTACAACTTCGGACCAGGCAATCCTGTCCTCGTGCGCAGCGCGGGCGCAGGCTCGGAACTTGCGAACAAGACAAAGCCAAGGTATTTTGGCCCCTTAGTAGGGTTAGAATGACGCACAATAGCGCATATCGTCTTGCTGAGTTGGATGGAGCAGTTTCTAAACTATTCTACGCAGCATTTCGACTTGTTTCTTACTTTTTCTCGCCCACTAGCATCGTTGTTCGATCACAAAAAGCATTGACTGCGATCGTGTAACGAAACTTTAGGGAAGGACGCGTTGGAGAAGTCCCTGAAGCGGCAACAGTCTCGAATGGAAGCCTCGCGTATCGTTTCCTACAAACTCAATAACTTCGACTATAAAGCCATTAGTAGCCCTGGGATTGTGTTTTATGTCCTTTCGATCTCACGTCTTGCACACCCTTGTAGATGGACAGACGCCTCTAGCACTTAGGAGCTACCTTAGGCCTGGACGCAAATCGACTCTGAGTTGTTCGCGGGATCAAATATCGATGACTCCCGTGAATGCAACCTACATGTCGAAGGGGGTGCGTATCTCATTCGGAGATTTCGATTGTTTTGAGGCGGGAGCATGGGGCTAATACTTTATAGTACTGGGTTCATTTTGTACAGTTTTAGAAAACCAAATAAATACCATGTCAAGGGGGTTCGATGAGGTGGAAGACGGGTGTTCGGAAGAGTCACATGCGTCCAGCATGCATCCCACTGCACTGACGAATACAAACTAACTTACGTATGACCCGTTTGAGTAATTCGAAGAGTGAGGTCAATGTCCAGCTCTCAACTAGGAGGAATCGTCTCTTGAACCCCCAACCCTGAATACCTTCAAGTTCACTAATATTCGCTAAAGTTCTGTATTACTACGGAGCTGCGGAGTATATGGAGACCGTCAAAATGGATGCTCAAATGAAAGGGGATTTGCGCCTGAATGGGGAAATGGATTCACGCCGTGCCTTTTGTCCAGATTAGCTTTCTTTTGGCTCTTTTCAATGTTTTTTTTGGGCTCAAGAAAGGGAGAATTGTTGATCATGAAACTATTACGCTTATATTATGGTTCAAATCGGTACCCGATCGCCTGATCAGCCACAACCGATCATCTTCGTCATTCCTGGCCCGCCCATCCCTCAGGTTGCAGAGCCACCTGGTACATGCTCAAGGGCCCACGCAGTGCTCATGTACGACCCAGCGCAGCGCAGGCACCAGGACGTCCGACTTGGTCACTTGTGCGCGCGTGTTCAGACTACTTCCGTATAAGGCACCATGACGACTCTAATGTTCCCGAGATTCACGCGCGAATCAAGGGTTGGATGCGGGCAATGATGGCCACCTGAAACCCCAAAAAGAGTATGCAGTATATTGAGAATTCGATCCCAAAACTTGGCCAAGCCAAAAAAAAAAGTGCCGAGAAGGGCAAAAGTCGAAGCTTTGAGAGTCAATTTGCTGACCAGCAGACCAGTACCGAACAACATTCGCTGACGACACAACCAATGAGAACGCACCGGAACATTGTCTATTATGTCGGTACCTGAGGTCTCTTCTATAAAGAGGTGCAATGCGTCTAGAACCCTACCCAGACTTCCTGCCTTGACCTCTAAGACTCTGACACGCTAATGGCTGGTCCATCATCAGCTCTCGATATTTCCAATCTGTACGTCGATCCTGGGAGTCACCTTGACAAAATTCTGATTAGACCACAGAGCTGCTCCACTTGTACGCCCGACTTTTGCTCGCATAGCTGATTGATGTGCGCAACGTAAAACCTAGCTCTTCGGTCCTCTAGTCAATTGGGCGCTTTATGGTGTCCTTTCTGTTCAAACTTGCACGTATATTACTTTTTAACTCCAGCTCTCTGTTAACCACGATTCACTTGCAGACGTTTATGTCTACAATTTCCCAGACGATAGACGAGCCTTGAAGTTTCTAGGCGAGTACCCAACATTCGTTGATGGTTTCGATATATTGATAAGAAACCTCAATTAGCCTATTTTGTCTTTCTACTGGAGACTGTTCAAACGGCCTTGACGGGGGCCGATGTCAATTATTGGTTTATACAAGGATTCGGGAATGTGGAACAACTCAAAGACTCTCACTATGCTCCTATTGACATTCCGATCATCGATTCGATTATTTCACTCCTCGTTCAGGAATATTTCTGCTATCGGATTTGGACATTGAACAAACGGTTGTCATGGTTTTGTATTGTCATCGCTATAGTACGTAGCTTTCCCATTCTTTCCCGAGAAGGCTGGCATGACCTCGCCTGGATACAGGTTGCAGTAATTCAATCAACTGGAGCAGCATGGGGCGGGGTCAAGGCAAACATTCTTACATTGTTTTACTGTGGCTATGTCTGACTGTAGTACAGTCAGTTATCCTTGGAAGATATGCTGTTTCTAGGGCAGCTTATTATGTATGCATTCTCGGTTGCCCTTGGTCAACACACCGGCTAATAGTTCGTTGCATTAGATATGGTCGCTCCCGAGCGCACTTGCGGACATCCTAATTGCCGTCGCAATGGTCGTGCTTGTACGTTACAGCACCGTTCGACACTTTCAATATCTCAACTACTCGCCTTTCAACAGCTAAGACAAGTGAAAGCCGTGGGCCAGTATTCTAATTATGTGTTGCTCCGCATTGTACGTCTCACAATCGAAACAAACGCGCTCACCGGTACATATTTCTTGATCAACACGTTATGGACATCCATCTGATTCCTTGTGAAGCTGCTGTGGCTATCGCTTCTTTGGTGCTCTATATCGCCTTTCCCGTAGGTTGACTCCGAGCTGTCCAATGTCTCCTTTTCTTACGTGGTTCATTTCTTCACAGAATGAGATATACTACACATTTACGTGCGTCTTTCCAACGTGTTGCGTGCCTGCTCTCGCTGATGTTAGAAAACAAGTTGCGGAATCATTGGGAAATTGTGATTGAGATGTTGTGCTCGACGTATGAGCCCATGCTGACGAGAGCTCTAGATACTCTAACACGCTCATGGTCAGCCTCAATAATCGCATCTACTTCCGTGACCACCCCTTTCGAGGAGCCCATGGCAACACCCGGTGTTATGTGGATTCCGGCCGATCTTTTCGTTCCACCGTAACACCGCTTAACTTCGCTCAAAATGGGCTGCGTCACATGCCCTCGACCGGCGATAGTCTCAAACTCGATACTGTTTCCGGCACGGCAAGCATAGACATAGAAAAAGGTGCAGTCTGAGTCGTTGGGGACGACGCAGATCCAAGGTGTGCTCTACCATCTCAGCAATTTGGCCGAGCTGTCCAACCCTTTGAATTACAGTCGTTTTTGAATTAAAGAGATAATCCTAACGTATTTGCGGCCTACTCCTACTGTCGAGAGATTGTTTTGTTCTTTTGGGGTTTATCATGAAACACCTGACTTTTATTATAAGATGGCTTTAGCTTCTTGAACACTCGATAACTTTAATATTATTCCCTGCTCAAAACTTTATGCGACTGGCTTCCCTGGTCATGCGCCGCCCCCAGTACTCTGGCGGTCCGTGTCTCGTGGTCTAGGCGAAACCTCAAGGATAATTAAATATGCGTTCTCTTGTTCCTGTTTCCACTCAATCTCCGGTGTTCCGTCCTACTTTAACATCATTTAATTCGCGAAACTGCGCTTCATGTCATGCCATGCCAATATCAATTAATCCGACTTGGACCTCGAAGATTTACCACCATTTGGACGAATCTCCAAATATCAAGGGGCCCACATGATGAGCAACCATCCACATCCCCTGAGTTTCTCGCCCAGCATATTGGCCATCACTGGTGAGGATTTATCGTAATTACGTTTACGGCCGCCTTATGACTTCGCATCTAGGCGTCTCGCTGGACGTCAACGCGAAATAATACACCAGGAGCCAATACATTGCGTGTCGGGGCTTCGCGACCATCACAATGCCAATTATTTATCATGACCCGGCTCAACTGGAATCCCTCATAGGCTTAATGAGGATACGAAAATCGCGGCGGATTTGAGGCGGCTGCTGCGGAGATCTGATACCAAACTACCCTTGGGGGTGGCTACGGTATTCGGATTACAACGCAAACTCCATATCGTCACCATGTCATCGAACATTCATGCCTCAGTAGTCGACACATGTGTGGAAATAAAGAGTCACTGTCACCCTCGAGGGACGGCTCTCAAGGGATTGGCGGCAGCGATGATAGGACAGCTGCAAGGACTTGGACAGCATCAATCAGTTTTGACAAGACCCCATGACAGGTCAAAGCCGCCCCTTCTCCTTTTCCGCATGCGAAATGGAGAGGTCCGGGTGCCGCAAAAGCGCAAGTTTGCGAGTCGTGGCTCGTAGGGTTACGTTCTGCGGGCTGCAAATGCCGTTACGACCCTTCGCCGCATGTTTTGATTAACCATATTTCCCCCACATAGGCTAGCGTATGATTTTTAATATTTGCAGCACATGGGATTGCGGCGTCGCCACAGCTTCGATTACGATGGGGTCCGATCAAACGCTACTACCCGGGTCAGATTGGGGGCGGCGTAATGTGTGCGACCCCAGTTCTCTGCCACATTCCCTTACTTCACTCACATATTTCTCTTCGCTGTCATCTAAATGACGAAAACTTCAATCACATTACCTCTTATTAAAGTTCTATTACCTAGTTTCGGAAGAATTGGAAGCGGCGTCATCGAGGTATATGAATGTAATCGAACTTCATATGCCCTTCTCACCCGTGTTAACTGCCCTGCGAGACTGGAGCATTGCATCGCACCGCCCACCCTTCGCCTTCTCTGCTTCTCAGCCTTGTGTCGGTTACACCATTGGTGAAAAGGAGTCACCCCAGGATCAAAGTTGTCACGGGTGGAGACGCAGAAGTCGAAGAGGAATGAGAAATGTCAATGTATCTGCGACTCTCGGCTGGCAGTGCCAGTGGAGTGGGCTTGTGGGGTCATGGTTCGGCGGTTTCCGAGTCTTCTTATCCGTGGGATTCGGATGGAGCCGGCATTTGTTTTTCCTCCCGAACAACGCATCCAAAAATTTCTTCACAATACCTCGTACATCCGTCCCTTTAGAATCGAGGCCGCTAAACCCGGTCGTTGCAAGGGACACTAGAATAGCTCACCTGCTTCACCCATGGTACCAACATGGATCCCGTGCTTCCTCCGGCTAAAACCACTCCTCTTGGCATCACAACGCGAAACACGAATGGGTCCGTTCTACAGCAGGAAGAAAGAGGGAAGGACCCAGACTTTCTTGACTATCGATGGTGACAAGGACAGAGACTCAGCATGAAGTCACGAATCGCGAGGCCATGGCGTACCTGGGCAACAAGACTTGACGGTACAGTGCATCGGGACAATTGCGGAAATTCTCTGTGGCGCTGATTGCGCCGACTGAGGCTACTTCACTATCCTCCACAAACAAGATGCAGACGCCTTTTCGATACCAAAGAAACGGTTTCTTTTCTCCGAGAGAAAAGATGCTGTTTCTTAGGTATCGAAAAGATCCCAAGGACTAATTTAAGGCGCAACTGACTCAGGAAATCTTGCCGCATATTGTTGAGTACATTACACCTTGCAGAGTGAGCTGCATTTAGCGAACTTTTATGGGGCTCTTACTGTCCAGACATACGTGAGTACTCTCGGTTCACTCGGACGTGTACAGGTAAAAATTCAATTTCCATCAGATGATAGATTCAAAATGTTCTTGAATCACGTGAACTATCTGCTGTTCTCCGAAAACCGTTGGAAACTCTATACCGTCTCTGTTCAGGGTCGTCCTTGCTTAGGGTCGTTGTTCAGGGTCCTGACTGGTGCCGACCACTACGGGTTTACAGCCGGGATCATTAATCATTTCTCTGCAATAAATGCCTATTCATGGATTCGTCTATTTCACTCATCGTTCAACAATTCTACTTCTACCAGATCTTGACGTTGAGTTAAGCTGTTGTGAGTGGCTCTGATGAAGCTCTCTGACACAAGCTATCGAAAATGTATGGGGTGTGTTCAAATATACTGCAGCTTTGCTAGTAGCTCCGAGAGGGATTTGTCCTTCAAGAAAAGAGCAAAAAGAAGAGACGTGGTGTGGGATGAGTTGTGGACACCGATTCCACTAATGCGAGTCCTGAGAGATGGAAGAAGACAGGTGACATCGTGGACAGCGGTTCCAGACGCAATGGTTAGGAGACGAGCGCACATGGAAGAGAAAGGGAGAACACATGATGTTATTAACACACGATGCCATCCTCGACAAGCAAGGAGGCTGTTTAAATACATCAGCCCTATGTAAACTGAGTCCAGTGGTAGTGAAGGAGCAGCGTTAAAAGGGAGTGGGTATACATGTTGTCATTGTGCTGGCGGGGAGAATTGGGATCCGGTCGCAGTTACCTTGCGTCAGTGATCAAGAGGGAGGCGATGGGCGAGAGGTGCGGTGAAAATGAAGAGAAAAATGAACATCGAACGCGTGATTGACGTTCTTCCCGTCCTCCTCCCAGTCATGGAATACCTGTTGTAGACGCAGCCGCTTACATGATCGGTACCAATACTCACATGATACGTTTCCCATGTTTTCCGTTGGGGTATCTCTGCATCCACCTTTTTCCATCTTTTAGTCTTACTCTTTCCTTAAATAGACAGTATAGAAAAGGGCATAAAAGCCCGTAGTCGTACGAGTAGTGAACCTCAGCTTTTCTTCTCGGAAGCTGAGGTTAGCACCTACATTCTCCCGTCCGCATAACCATTAGCTAACCTGTACTTAGTCAGCGCGCTACGGGCCCTAACGTTCAACAATACCTGCAGCTGTCCATGCCCAGTTCCCAAAAATTTGTGCCGAACCACCAACAGGAGCTCCCCATAATGTTTGCGAAGCTGCACCTTTCTTCCCCATAGAAAGAGCAACACAGTATGTGACTCCTGTTCGACATTATTCTTGCTTATGATCTCATCGGTGGCAGTATATCGAGACGTTCTCCACACACTGACGTTGGGGCTCCAGTGGCGACAACGACGTTGTACGAGACATCAACAATGTTGAAGAAACAGACCATTACGAACGTCAGACGTTCGTAATGGTCTGTTCCTCCAAGCAAGCTTACATCGTGTGTTGGGTCAAGATCTCACATTCTTGAAGGCGCGTCGGTCCGATCTGATGTTGCACATGGTCAGAAGCTGACAGTTTTTTCTGGGCAGACTAAGTTCTGTCCGCATTCGAATCAACATCAGTTGTGTCATAACTGATGTCGATTCGAATGCTGACAGAGCGCATCCTACATTCCGTTCAATGGTTTAGTTTTCAAGTTCCCTTCGACAGATAACTTGTGTGCATGCTACAACCCTCTTCACTTCAATCTGATATGTTTCCCCCTTAACAAAGCCCTGCTCTGTCTTTTGGTGCACTGGCAAGTGCAGACATGTCAAATCAGGAAAACTTCGATTTTACTTATCAGTACTTATAATAAGCTGTACTTATTGTGGCTTATAGTAATGCTGCTCAATGCCATTAGGCTAAGCTGTCCGGGTATATCACGGATCTATAGGTTCGTGTGTTCCGTGGGATCACATTTCAACAGCTATTCGGTTTACTTACAGTACCGGTAATAGAACCCAAAAATGGTGATCGATTTTATTCTTGGGGGATTATAGCAAAAAGTGAGCCGCATATCGTGACCGTGGCCATCGGAAATAATCACTTCTGCTCAATTAGGTTTGGACGGCGGCGTGGTGGCACCATGTGAGTCATGCTTCGCCCCATGATTCCATTCCCTGGTGTCGAAAACATATAAATGGACGCAGAGCAGGCGCATCTATCGTGCATATCATGGCCCGTCTTAGCCGTGTACTCACTCTGCTCAGCCTCCTTTGTGGGACGCTCTTTGGGACGCTCTTTTTCGGGCGTGTAGCGGCACG
>WNFT01012339.1_pt1 | contig 10216 bp, 8 predicted proteins | sample 5400191 | NCBI WGS metagenome assembly WNFT01 (sample SAMN13153359, study PRJNA577476) | soil metagenome | isolation source: 80 cm saprolite under Madrone tree | place: USA:California | collected 2016-06-14 | reverse complement strand
CTCTTCGGCTGGACGATAACGCGCATCTATGTCGGCCCGTTTGCATTCAGCTTCCGGGCAGCGCCGACAGATCTGAGGCGGACATCGGCTCCTTCGACCGGGCAATTTCGCGGGCTGAACGATTTGTGCGGAAGAATATTCGAGCTGAAGTGTTTTAGCGCGCGCTCGTCTCCTCCATCCTCGTAAAGCCAATCAGGAGACTAAACATGAGTCTGAAATCATTGACGCTCGTCTGTGCCCTGTCGTTTTCGATGACCGCCGTCGCCAACGAGCACGGGATGCCAATGGCCGGACATACGGAACCCGCCATGTCGCACCCCGCCAGTCCTCCGCCGGTGTCCTCCGGACATTCCCGCTGGCACCGTGGCCCGGCACATCTTGACGGATCGTTATGGCGCGCTGGCCATTGGTGGCATGGAGTGCGGGGATACCGGCACGGCTGGTGGTGGAATGTTGGCCCGAACTGGTATTGGTATCCGGTTGCCGTCTACCCCTACCCCGACCTTTACACTCCACCTTACCAAGCGTCCGGCTACTCGTATTGGTGCGATTTCTACCACAATTACTATCCCAATGTCGCCACCTGCCCCTCAGAGTGGCAGGCCGTCGAACCCGAGTAATGCCAGCACGCTTTGCACGACCGCTCCTTCACTTTGTCAAAGACCCATTTGCGGCCCCCTGGTGAAGGCCGAGTCAGCGCCTACATCAACGGCAGTAAGATTTTGTCAATTACGAAAGTGGATATTAACTGAGTACTAGCCCGTTTCTTAAGCAAAAGAGAAGCTCACCTTAAGGGTAAATCAAGCGGATCTAAAAGTTTTCAACTTCGTTGTCGGGCATCCTCACGCCATCGACACGCGGCTGCGCCGCCATCGTGACGTTAGCGGAAGAAATTGCAGGATTTCGCAGCATTTCACGAAATTACAGGATCTTGCAGAAGTATAGATAACAGCGAGACTTGTGCCGTGCGGTATTATGCTTAAGTTCAAAGAGCGGTGATGGTAAACCTTCCCCGGCCCATTTCGCCGTCGTAATCGGCGACAGCGAACATTGCAACAGCTCTTGAGATCGAACAATGATCAGTGCGGCCCAACAAATCAGACTGGTTGCTCCGGCCGACGGGGTTGCTCCGGTATCGTCGGTGGTCGACGATACCCTTTTCTTCCGAAAGCCGGAGGCGAAATTAAGGTGCTTTGTTGAAGGAGGTTCCTGGCGGTCATTGCCGGCTCTCGGCGGAGTGGATTACGAGCTCGACCCTCGAGCCGACTACGACCTCATTCTTCTCCCAAGCGATGCAGACCCATTCGCAATTGGGCGGCTGCTCGGGCAGGCCAATAGTCCGGCACCGGTTATCATCTCCCGGTATGAGACGCTTGGGGCGCGCGCCGATCTCGTTCTCTGGGACTGGAGCGCCCAATCTCTGTCGACCGCCATTCTCTCCGTCATGCCGGTTGTCACACGAGTTTCCGAGCTGCCGCGCAAGCCGCTCGGGCCAGACCGCAACGGCCTCTCCGCTTTGGCATTGGCCTACACTCGCGACTGCTCGCTCGCACCGCTGCTCCGGCCCGATGATCCCGCTGTCGTAGCCTATCCTCTCCTGTCTGGCGTCAGTAATGCTCGAGACATCCTCGAGGAGTTGGCCGATGCCGGGCTGCTGCGCCGCAGGTTTTTTGAACGGCTGCACATCTGTCAACATTGCGACTCCTCGCGCCTGCATGCACGCGAAGTCTGTGTCAAATGCCATTCCAGCCATCTGACTGAGCAGTCGCTTATTCATCACTACGAATGCGGCTATCAGGCGGTACAAACTTCTTTCGAAGCCGACAACGCTTACATCTGCCCGAAATGCCGGAGAGAGCTCCGCCATTACGGCGTAGATTACGACAAGCCAGGAAAGGTCATGTGTTGCAACGCCTGCGGCGACACGATGACCGAACCGGAGGTGGAGTTTCTTTGCCTTGACTGCCACCGATCCACATCCGGCGATCATGCCAGCTTCCGAGATTGGTACGAATACGATCTGCTGGCGGATGGCATCGTGGCAGTCAAAAGCGGACGACTTCCGACCGCCGATTCGGTCGACGATGCGGGGCGTGGACGTACGCTTCGCGACTTCAGGCTGCTGGTAACCCATAGTGTATCCGTTGCCAAGCGTACCGGCCGGCCGCTGTGCGCCGCCAGACTGACGGTCGACACCACCGACTTGGCCAACAAGATCGGACAGCGCGGCGCAGTGTCGGTTTGCGAAATGCTCCGGGACGTGGCGGTTCAGAGCCTGCGCGAGCAGGACATTGCCGCCACCCTTGGCGACACAGTCTTGGTTTGCATGCCCGAAACCGACGAAGCAGCTGGCAAGGTTGCGGCTGATCACATCCAGCGCGCGATCTTTGCCGCAGTGCGTCCGAAGTTGAAGATGACGGTCGAGATCTTTTCGGTCCCGCAAATTGACCAGTTCCTAAAGACGGTTTGGCAGTAGTGCTATGCTAGTGGACGCATTTACCATGCTGACACAGCTCGACGTTTACCGTCTTGCTTGCGGCAAGCGGTAACTGCTCTGGGGGAGCAGACCCGTAGTGACCTTCAAATCGTTGTGGTCGACGATGGATCGACCGACGACATGGCTGAAATCGGGCGCCAATTGAAAGAAGAAGGCTTGATCGATGTGTTTGTCTCGACCGGCCTGCGGGGAGGCAAGAGCGCCGCAACGAATCTCGGCCTCACCTTCTGCACGGGAGAATTGGTTGTTGTTGGAGATGTCGATACCAGTTTTGATCGTTACGCCATCGAGCGTGTGGCAGAGCCGTTTGGCGATCCGCTGGTTGGGTGCGTCTCGGGTAATATCGGCGTCCGAAATTATCGCGGTTCGATCATCGCCAAGTTTCAGGCCATAGAATACTTGATCACGATCTCGCTGGGCCGCCGTTTATCGGACTTGCTCGGGATCCTGATGATTTCGTCTGGCGCATTTGCGGCGTTTCGACGCGACGCCCTCATTGCGGTCGGAGGCTGGGACGTCGGCCCGGGTGAAGACGCTAATATGACACTCAAACTGCGGCGCGCCGGGTGGAAAGTGCGTTTTGCCCCCGAGGCATGGGCGCTGACGGACGTGCCGGAAACAGCCTCGGCTCTATTTAAACAGCGCCGGCGATGGGACGCCAGCTTTGTCCGGGTGCGACTGGATCGGTTTCGCGGGATACTCAACCCGTTTCAACGAAATTTCTCGCTGCTCAGCGCGCTGGGCACCATGGACTTAATCCTTTTTCACGCAATTCTACCGGCGATGTTCTTCATTTATATAGTATCTTGCATCAGCTATTACGGCTCCTTCGTCTGGGTCATTCTGATCGGCGTAAACGCCTTCTACGTCACAACAACCACGATTGTTTTTATCTGTGCGGTTGCTACCGCCGGTCCTTACGGTCATATCTCTCTGGCTCCTTATGTCGTCGGTTACTCATTGTTCAGAGCATACATCATGCGAATGCTGATGGTCTGGGCTTATGTTGATGAGTTCTTGCTACGACGGTCTTACCAAGACACGTTTGTACCGTCCAGGGTTCAGAAGAGGAAACCGTAATTATGCGCTTACGTCGAAGACCACGGTTCGACAACCTGCAAAACGAGATCCGGAAACGGGGGCGATCCTGGGGCCGTTGGGTTTATCTCGCCGTCGTTCTAGGCCTGCTGCTGTGGGTGTTCGACAGCTTTTTCGGTAATTACATCTATCTGCGTGCGGAAGGGCTCGTTCTACGTGAACGCGTGGTCCTCGCGACCCAATACCCCGCCGCCGTTGTCGAGCTTCGCATTCGCGAGGGATGGGATGTAAAGGAGGGTGAGCTCCTCGCGCGGCTTCGATCACAGAACGTCGAGGAGAGCTTGGCCAAGCTCCATGCCCAGTTGGCCGCTGTAATCACTCGCGCCACGGAGCTCTCGATCCGCGACAAGGTCAACGAAGCTCTCTACCCTCTTGCCCAGCACCGTTACGCAATCGCCCGCGCCGCGCGGATCAACAGCGAAGGATTGGTCGCGCACGGGCTCCTTGCGGCCAATCGCCACTCGGAGCTGGTCAAAGATGAAGTGGCGGGTGCCGAAAGCCAGGCCCAACTGGCGGCCGAGCGCGACGTTATTGGAGGAGAAGCGGCAGATGTGAAAGCCGCGATCGACGCCACTCAGAGCGCGATTAGACGCCTGAACGAGCTATATGGAGATGGCGTGGTCAATTCTCCGGTAAGCGGCATCGTTGGCTCACTGGCGGTCAGCGAAGGCAGCGTGGCGCGAGAGGCCGAGCCGCTGATGGAGATCTTTACCGGTCCCCCATTCGTCCTCGCATACGTACCGGAAGGCGCGCTCTACGATGTTCAAAAAGGCGATCGCATCCGCATTGGGATCGGATTTGGCAACTATTACGGTTATGTCGGCCATACCTACGATATGGCCGGACAGCTGCCGAAAGAATTCCAGCAGACATTCCAGCCGGTAAGGCGGGAACGCCTGATCCGGGTAGAGTTTGACCCGGATCAGCGCGACCTGCCACCACTGTTTGCGAAGACGAAGCTCTCGGCAACAGGATGGCCTCCTGATTGGCTGCGCCGTCTGATCTCATCATACCTTCCCGTTTGGACTGCAGGGCTTTAGTTGGGCGACGAACCCAGCTTGCGATTGCCTGAACGCAGCAACCCAGTCCGCGTCGGCAGACGCCGCTAACCTTTAGAACCGATCTACGACTCAGGAGACCTCAACCATGTGCGGAATTGTCGGTTACGTCGGCGAACGCGACGCGGCGCCGATCCTTATGGAAGGGCTGCACCGGCTCGAATATCGCGGCTACGATTCTGCAGGCATCGCGGTAGCCCGCGCGGGTGAGCTCCAGCTCGCCAAGTGCAAAGGGCGGGTTGGCGAGCTCGAGAAACTTCTGCCGCAGCGCTTCAAGGGCTCGGCCGGCTTGGCTCATACCCGTTGGGCGACCCATGGCGAGCCCAGCGACCGCAACGCCCATCCGCATTGCGATGGAACGAACCGCATCGCGGTCATCCACAACGGCATCATCGAGAATGCCGCCGCGTTGCGGGCACGGCTCGAGGCCGGCGGCGTCGCCTTTAGCTCCGAGACCGATAGCGAGGTGCTCGCTCATCTAATCGCAGAGAGGCCAGAGGGGTCGCTCGACGAAGCGGTGCGCGGCGCGCTGCGGCTGGTAAGCGGCACCTATGGGCTCGCCGTGCTGGATGCGGGGCGACCCGATGCGATCGTCGTCGCTCGCAACGGCAGCCCGGTGGTTCTGGGCATTGGCGAGCGCGAGATGTTCGTCGCTTCCGACGCCGCGGCGCTGGTGCGACACACGCGCAGCGTCGTCTACCTCGACGACGGCGAACTCGCTCTGGTGCGCGCTGACGGGTTCGAGACCTCGACCCTTGACGGCGGGCCGACTGCCAAAATCCCGTCGACAATCGCCTGGACGAACGAGGCGTTCGACAAGGGCGAGTTCGCGCATTTTATGAGGAAGGAGATCGCCGAGCAACCGGACGCGATCAGACGGACCCTAAGCGGGAGGCTGGAACCGCGCTTTCAGTCCACGCATTTCGGCGATATCGAGCTCGCGGCGCATGAGCTACTGGAAATCCGCCGCATCAAGATCCTCGGCTGCGGCTCTGCCCACATCGCCGGCCGCCTCGGCGCCCATCTGATCGAACAGCTGGCGAGGGTACCGGCGGATGCCGAACCGGCTTCCGAGTTCCGTTACCGCAACCCGGTGATCGAACGCGATACGCTCTATATCGCCGTCAGCCAGTCGGGCGAGACGTTCGATACGCTGGCGGCAGTGCAGGAGATCAAGCGCAAGGGCGGGCGGGTGTTCGGCATCGTCAATGTGGTCGGCAGCACGATCGCGCGGGAATGCGGACGCGGCATCTACCTGCATGCCGGTCCGGAGATCGCCGTCGTGGCGACCAAGACCTTCACCTGCACGACCGTCGCCTTCGCGCTCTTCGCAATCCACCTCGGCCGCATCCGGGACTTGGCGACCGCCGATGGCGGCCGGTTGCTCGAGGCTCTCGCGGCGCTGCCGGAGCAGATCGACGGGATCATCGGGCGGGAGGCGGAGATCGCTCAGTTGGCCGACGGTCTCGTTGCCTGCGAGCATGCCTATTTTGTCGGTCGCTCGGCCGGCTATGCGGTGGCGATGGAGGGCGCCCTCAAGCTCAAGGAAGTCAGCTATGTCCACGCCGAGGCCTATTCAGCCTCCGAGCTCAAGCACGGACCGCTGGCGCTGATCACGCCGGACACGCCGACCCTTGTCGTGATCCCGCACGACGACCTGTTCCGTAAGAACATTTCGACCATCGAGGAGATTCGGGCGCGACGAGGCCCGGTCTTCGCGGTGACCCATTCGGGGAAGCTCCCAGTAGCGGTCGACGCCGCCTTCGAGGTACCGGCGTCCGCACCAGAGCTCGACCCCATCCTGCTCAATATCCCACTCCAGCTGCTTGCCTACCACGTGGCGCTTAAGAGGGGCTGCGACATCGACCGACCCCGCAACCTGGCGAAGTCGGTAACGGTGGAATAGCGGACGGCGGACGTAACGACGCGGGAGTCATCCTTTAACATGGAACGCGGATTTGCGGTCATCGGCCTTGGTTACGTCGGCTTGCCCGTCGCGCTGGCTTTGGCAAAGAAGTTCGAGCCCGTTATCGGCTTCGATATATCGAATCAGCGGATCGCCGCCTTACGAGAGTGGAAGGACGCCACCGGTGAGGTCTCCGAGGCGGCACTGCGCCAGACGAGGCTTCACCTAACTCACGACGCCGATGCGCTCAACCAGGCGAGCTTCTTCATCATCACGGTGCCGACACCGATCGATGGCGACCGCCGGCCCGACCTCTCGCCGCTCGAGAGCGCATGCGCGGTAATCGGACCGCGCCTCAGACCGGGCTCGGTCGTGGTCTTCGAGTCGACGGTCTATCCCGGTCTCACTCGCTCCATCTGCGGACCGCTTCTCGCCAAGGCTTCCGGACTCAAACAGGGTGTTGATTTCAAGCTCGGCTATTCACCCGAGCGGATCAACCCCGGCGATGAGCAGCACCGGCTCGAGACCATCGTCAAGATCATTGCCGGCGAGGACGAAGAGACGCTGGAGCGCGTTGCCGCCGTCTATGGGCGCATTGTCGAGGTCGGTCTCTACCGGGCGTCCTCGCTCGAGGTCGCCGAAGCGGCGAAGGTCATCGAGAACACCCAGCGCGACCTCAACATCGCATTGATGAACGAGCTGGCGATCATCTTCGACCGGCTCGGTATCCCGACCAAGGAGGTCTTGCAGGCGGCGGGCACGAAATGGAATTTCCTGCCGTTCAAGCCTGGTTTGGTTGGCGGACACTGCATCGGTGTAGACCCTTATTACCTTACCGCCCGCGCCGAGGCGGCCGGTTATTATCCGCAGGTAATACTTTCCGGCCGTCGCATTAATGACAGCATGGGCGACTTTATAGCGCAGCGTCTCGTCAAGCTGTTGATCGCGGCGGAGCGGCCCGTGAAGTGCGCCAAGGTCGGCATTGTCGGCATCACCTTCAAGGAGGATGTACCCGATCTGCGCAACAGCCGCGTCCCAGATATCGTCGCGGGCCTGCGCGAATTCGGCATCCGGGCATTGGTTACCGATCCGCTCGCGGACCCGGCCGAAGCGAAGCGCGAATACGGCGTCGAGCTGGTTCCGCTCGAACGCTTCACCAAGCTCGACGGCTTGATCCTGGCAGTACCCCACAGGGTGCTCGGAGAGGCCGGCTGGGACCAGCTGTTCGCCGCGCTCACACCGGGCGGGGTGTTTGTCGATGTCAAGTCGGTATTGGATCGCAACGAGATTCCGCCGCATGTCCACTATTGGAGTCTCTGACGGGCACTGCCCGCTGCGCGTTTCAGGTGTGTTCCAGCGACTCTTTGGACGGGATCTGAGACAATTCTCCTCGGGAAGGGATCGAACATGAAGATAAGCCGTCTGCTAATCGCCGCCGCCACGGTGATAACCGCTTTTTGTGCTTCCTCGGAGGCCAAGACCATATACTTCGCGAGGTATAACTGGACGGCGAAGTCGGGCGCTCATACCGGTCCCGGCCCAAATAACTGGGACGAAAACAACGTGTGGGTCGACCAAGACGGCTATCTCCACCTGACACTTACCAAACGCGATGGCCAGTGGTATTGCTCCGAAGTTTCGATGGCGGACCGGCTCGGCTTCGGCCGCTATCAGTTCTGGGTGACCGGTCGCATCGATCGGCTCGATCCCAACCTCGTGTTTGGATTGTTCAACTATCCGACACAGGACGTCGGGCCAGATGGCACGCACGAAATCGACATCGAGTTCGCCAGATGGGGAAGACCGCAGGCGCCGATCGGGAACTACACTGTCTGGCCCGTGCAAAAGGGACTCAACAGTGGTCATAAGCCGTTCCCGGTGGAACTGAACGGCGACGACACCACGCAGAGATTCACTTGGGGTCCCACCAGCGTGAAATTCCAATCGCTGCTCGGCCACCGCGACGACGATCTCGGTCAGTTCGCAAATTGGCTATATCAGCCGCGCGACCCCGCGAGCTACATAGGCGACAAACCGCTTCCGGTTCAAATCAACCTATGGCTGTTCAAGGGACAGCCGCCCAACAATGGTCAACAAGTCGAGCTCGTCGTCCGTGCGTTTAAGTTTACCGCGCAATGACCGGACGGATGCAAGTGCCGACCGAGCCAAATTTCTCATGCGGGCGCGCGATTTCATTCGCGAGGCAGACGAATAATAGATGCGACACTGGTCGGGCGACCGCAATCGTACTTTCGGCGGCGCTAGTCTAGCGCATTCGGCGTTGGCGCAAAAGGTGATATCGCCGCCGTTGCCGCGGCCAGCTTCTTACTACCGTAGTGGCAGAAAGAAGGGCTCCGGCATCACGCTCAGGGAAAACGATTTCGTGCAGGGGCGCGGTGGAGACGTGGCCGATGCGATACCCAGCGGGAGATAGGAGGGCAGTTACGCCGTCGAGGATTCGTGCAGTCACGTGGCGAAGAATTGGCTCGATCTGGCTCATTCCGCGCTGACGGGCGGAATGAGGAGGTCTGCAACACGCGGGCTCGCACGCCAGAGCCATCCGTCGGTACCCCATTCTCCAGGGAAAGGATCAACTCCGAAGAGACGCCTGTAGTAGCGGATCGCCGCAGATTGACGAGATATGAAACCACCGTAAACGGGAGCACCCCTCGGGCGCGTCCAGCCCTTCATACTCCAGCGGGAAAGCTTTCATGACCAAGATCGAATGCTCATCAAACTCGGCCTTAATGAGCGCCTCGGCCGCCGTTGCCCAGACGGCCGTGGTGGCGTGCTGAGGCGCCATCCATGCGAGCCGGAATTCCAAAACCGGCCCGTAGGCCAGGACGTCATTCACTGCGTCGGACCATACATCGCATAGCATCTCAACCAGATGTGCATCAGCATGATTGGTTGTGAGGTTCTGTTACAAAGGACACAAGGGTGTGTCTATTGTAACAGCGCGGTCGTCCAGACCGTGCTTGAGGTCTGGCTGTGAGGCTCTGTTACAAACGGGATCACCTGATCCCAATTGTAACAGCGTCGTCGTGCTTAGCCGGGGCCTTGCGCGCTTTGTTAGCCAGGTTCTTGTCGATCCCGGCCTCGGCGAGGGTCGGGGGTCCGGAACGCGGAGTTTCGGATACCCCGCGTTTACCGACCCAGCGGGTGAACGAAAACGATGAGCGAAATTGAAGTCCCAAGGGAAGCAGCCGCCTTCACGAATTCACGCAGTCGCGTATTTCAGGCCGCGGAGGGATTTCGACCGAAAGTTCGTTATGCAAATCGTACACTCACCCCATATTTCGTACAAACCGGACCGGAGACTACTGATGGCTGGCAGACCTTGTAAAATATGCGCGGACAGCGAGAAAGCGCGGATCGCCGCCCAGATGATCACGCAAGGCGCCACTGATGAAGCCGTGGCGACCGCGGTAGGAGGCGTCTCTCGCGTTTCGGTGCACAGGCACCGGGTCAACCACATTCAGCCTTTGGCGCGCGCCGTCGCCGACGCCGTGGGTAAAGGCATGCCTGCACGCAAAGAACGCGAGAAGGCGCTCGCCGCCGCTGAGCGGTGTCGCGCTCGCGCATGGATCACTCTCTGGCCTCCCTTGCGCTTCAGATCCACCGCGAGGCTGCGCTTGTTGCGGTTGAAGGCAGCAG
>WNFT01006606.1_pt1 | contig 10216 bp, 7 predicted proteins | sample 5400191 | NCBI WGS metagenome assembly WNFT01 (sample SAMN13153359, study PRJNA577476) | soil metagenome | isolation source: 80 cm saprolite under Madrone tree | place: USA:California | collected 2016-06-14 | reverse complement strand
CTGGGCTGGCAGTTGCCGCAGGTTCCTGAACGGTAGGTTGGTCGTGCGATACAGTCACTTCCGTGCTGCATTCCGCCTCCTCGCGATCCTTCAAGAGTTGGTTGACCACGGCGCGAAGCGTGATCGGCAGCACCGGCTTATGCAGCAGATAATATCCGCTCGCTCTCGCTTCGCGGAGCCGCTCGGGTGCAGTGTCACCGCTGATGAGGAAGGCCGGGATCGGCGCGCCGAATGCGCGACGTATGCGCTCGATCACATTGAAGCCGGTTTTCCCGTCGCTCAAGCGATAATCGGAAATGATGATATCCGGCGGCCTTTCAGCCTTTGACAGGACCGCGAGCGCCGCATCCTCGGAAGTCGCAGTGACGACATTGCAGCCCCAGCTTTTGAGGACGCCGTGCATGCCGTCGAGAACGAGGGCGTCATCGTCGATCACCACGACCGATTTTCCCATGGCCTGGTCCACAGCCGCCTGAGCCGGCTGTTCGGCTAGCTCGACGGGTGCCGTCAAAGGCACCGAAATGACGAACCGCGAGCCCCTGTCGGGCCTGGAGGTCAATTCGATCGGATAATCGAGCAGGCGGCAGAGGCGCTCCACAATTGCGAGCCCAAGACCGAGGCCACCACGGCGGTCGTGTTCGGTCGTGGAGAGCTGGTGGAACTCGCCGAAGATATTGCGCTGCTGATCCTCGGGAATGCCGATACCGCTGTCCCAGACTTCGATTCGCAACACGCCCGCACGGCGGCGGCACCCGAGCACTATTCCGCCTGCCTGCGTATAACGAACGGCATTCGATACCAGGTTAAGGAGGATGCGCTCGAGCAGAATGAAATCGCTGCGGATCCAGGCGCCGTTCGAGACCACCCGTAATCGCAAATCCTTTTCCCGCGCTGCCTCCGTGAACGTCATCTCGATCCGCTTGAGCAGCTGATCGACCGGGAATTCAGAGATGCTTGGAACAAGCACGCCGGCATCAAGCCTGGACATGTCCAAAAGCGCGTTGAACAGCTCATTCATGGCGGCAACGGCCGCATCGATCCGCGCAATGACCCGGCTCTTTTCGGCCTGATCCTTCTCGGTGCGCAGTTGCGTGACGAACAGGTTCAACGCATGAAGAGGCTGCCGGAGATCGTGACTCGCGGCGGCAAGAAAGCGCGATTTCGCGAGATTGACCTCCTCAAGTTGCCGATAGAGTCGGCCCAACTCCGCCGACATGCGATTGACGTTGGCGGCCAAGGCGCCGAGTTCGTCGCGATTCACGACATGGACGCGCTGGGAAAAATCGCCGGCCGCGATGTGATTGAGCCGGGCCTCAACCGCAGTGAGAGGTCCAATCAGAGACCACGAGATGGCATAGCCGAGGATCACTGCCAACACGCTGCTGCCAAGCGCAAAGCCCACGACCGTCCACTGCGAGGTGACGTAGGCCTGATTGCTCGACTCGATGCCCGTCACCATGTCGGCCTCGGCCTTATTGACCAGCTGGTTGGTGAGACGTTCAAGCCGATCGGCCAGCGGTGCCGCTTGCGCCGTCTGCACCTGCCGCGCCTCCGCGGCGCGGCCGGCCCGAATCAGTTCCACCACCTCGGTCACGATATTGGTGAAGCGGTCGTAATCCTGGCGAAACCGATCGAGCAGGTCGACCTCGTCCTTGGCCACGAACTGCAGTCGATCGACGTCGTAGCCGAACTGATTGAGCTGGCGCAGCGCACTCGACAAGGTCAAGTCGTCGGACGAGAGCAAGGCCGAGGCGACGCCATAGAGCTGGCTCGTGGTGTCGTGCTGAACCTGGCGATAGGCTTCGATCTTGCGCTGCAGCTTAATGAGCTCGTCGGTGCGCTGGTTGACCCCGCTCAGCACTTCGAGGCCCACCGCACCCATTACGATCAAGAGGACCTCGATGGCGAGGAACGCCGCCAGCAGCTTGATTTCGACGCGCACCGGCACCCGCGAGACGAGGCCGACCAATGCGTTTATGGCGCGCATTATCGCTCTTTCACGAGGCTCAGGAGATCACGGCGAAACTCCTCGGGGTCGAAACGCGCTCCGAGATATTGCACGCGCAGAACACCACGCTGATCGACGATCGATGTAAGAAACGAGTGGTCCACGTCGCCGTTCGCAGCCGGCGCGGCGAATACGCCGTACCGGCGTGTCACTTCGCGAATAGCCTCCGGCGCGCCGGTGAGAAAGGCCCAGCCGCCGAGATCGGCGCCGAACGCCTGCGCGTATTCCTTCAGCACGGCCGGCGTATCGCGCTCAGGATCGACTGTGATAGACACGAAGGCGACCCTGGTGCTGAAATCAGGGCCGAGCCGGTCCTGGACGAATGACATCATCGGGGTCAGGACCGGGCACGTGTCGGTGCACAGGGTGTAGATGAAGGTCACGGCGAGCACCTTGCCGCGAAAATCCGCGAGGCTGACCGCCACGCCGTCCTGCGAGATCAAGGTGAATGCGGGCGCCGGCGCGATCTCCGGGAGTGGCGGTTCCCTTGGGGCGAGGCGAAACGCATCCTGCGGCTGGACCAGCATGACGGAGGCCAGCACGACGACCCCGATAGCAGGCGCCGCCCGCATAGTCAGCCCTTCAGCTCGCGTTTGAGCTCATTAAAGAAACGCCAGTCCGTAGCTTCGGCAATGATCTTGTTGGGATTCGACTTGATCATGCCGCTTTCGCGCAGCCGCAGCGCGTAGAACCGGATCGTGTCTTCGGGATCGTAATCGCGCCATTTGTTATAGGGCACGTCATTCAACGTCTGCAGTGCGTAGTCGTAGCGATCCGTGAACCCGCCGTCGACCATCCGTCGTGCGGCGCTTGTCGGATCGCGGGCGCACAAGTCGGTCGCCTTGAGGATCGCCCGCAAGACGCGCTTAGTGGCGATGGGGTGGGTCCTGACGAAGTCGCGGTTGGCGGCGAGCACGCAGCAAAAATATTGCGACCACGGGCGGTCGACGGAACTGTTGACGACCACGCGCCCGATGCCGCGGGCGCGCAATTCTTGCGGTTCCGGAGGGAAGCCCAGGAATGCATCGATCTTGCCTGCGGCAAACAGATCTTTTGGCGCAACGCCCGGGCTCGTGATCCAGTTGATGTCTCTCGCGGGGTCGAGCCCAACGTGGGCCGCCATGGTCGACAGGAACACGTGCGGGGATGTGCCGAGGTCCGGCACGCCTACGGTCTTGCCCTTGAGGCTTGCGATGCTGCGGATGCTTTCGTTCCCGAACAGCTCGAAGCATCCGACATGAACACCCGCAATGATCGTGATGTTGGCGCCGGCGTCGATCGGGAGCAGCGTGAGGGCCGAGAATTGCACAGTGAGGTCGATATCGCCGCGTGAGAGCGCTTCCGACTGACCGCGACCCGCATCCTGCGCTACAAAGCGGATGTCGCTGAAACCCTCCAGCCGCAACAGGTCCTCGACGACATATTGGGGCGCGATGCAGAGGGTCCGATTCTTGGCAAGGCGGATAGTGGTTGTTTCCAGGGGGCGCTCTTGCGCGTGGGGGTGGGAGGAACTTATGAGACCGGCAAAGCCGGCTGACGACAGCGCGGTAAGGAAGTGGCGGCGGTTCGGCGTCATCTCCATGATCGGTCTCCTGTCCCCGGACATGTCATTGGACCTGCTTGGCTGACGTCCTCAGCCCTTCAGCTCGCGTTTGAGCTCGTTCCTGAAACGCCAGTCCGTGGCATGAGGCCGGCGGCGCCGGCCGACGACAACCCGGCGAGGAAGCGGCGGCGGCTTTGTGCCATTTGCATGTTCGTCTCCTTCCCCGCGGGAGAACTCGCTAAAACAGGATCGGCCGGGGATCAGCCCTTCAGCCCGTGCTTGAGCTCGCGCAAGAATCGCCAATCCGCAGCCTCGGCAATGATCTTGCCGGGGTTTGCCTTGATCATGCCAGCCTCGCGCAGCCGCAGCGCATAGAAACGGATGGTGTCTTCCGGATCGTACTCGCGCCACTTGTTGTACGGGACTTCCTTCAGCGTCTGCAGCGCATAATCATACCGCGTTGCGAACCCGCCCTCGACCATCCGTCGCGCAGTGCCCACGGGATCGCTGACGCAGAGATCGGTCGCTTTGAGGATGGCGCGCAGCACGCGCTTGGTTGCAACCGGATTCTTGCGAATGAAGTCCGGATTGCCTGCCAGCATGCAGCAAAAATACTGCGACCATGGGCGGTCCACGGAACTATTGACGACCACATGGCCGACGTGGCGGGCGCGCAATTCCTGCGGCTCCGGCGGAAAACCCAGGAATGCATCGATCTTTCCGTCGGCGAACAGCTCCTTTGGAGCGACCGTCGGGCTCGTGACCCAATTGATATCCTTGTGCGGGTCAAGCCCGACATGTGCGGCCATGGTTGATATGAACACATAGGTTGCCGCACCGAAATCCTGCACGCCCACCGTCTTGCCCTTGAGATCCGCGATGGTGCGGATGCGTTCGGTCGCAAACAGCTCGAAGCATCCGACGTGCGCACCGGCAATCATCGTGATCCTCGCGCCGGCATCGATTGCGATCAGCAGGGGCGACGAGAAGTGCAAACTAAAGTCGACATCGCCCTGCGCGATCGCTTTCGATTGGTTAAGGCCTGAATCGGAGATCGCATAGCGCACATCGGTAAAACCCTCAGCTTGCAGCAACTCCGTGGCGGCGTATTGCGGTGCAATGCACAAGCTCGGCGCCTTCACGAGCCTGATGGTGGTCGTTTCCGGCGGCGCCTCCTGGGCGGAGGAATTTGAGCCGCCAATGATCCCCGTGGCGGCAGCCGATGAGAGGGTGGCAAGAAAGCGGCGTCGATTTTGAATGGTCGGCATCATGTCCGCTCCTCGAGAGAGCCCGTCTTCTAATATTCACTCTACTACTTCGTCATCCGAAAGGGGACGGATTGCATTCTGCCGGGCCCGCTCGCGCAAGCCCGGCGGCGGCCTGGTTCAGCGCGTGGCCGCGACGGCAGCGGGTTGCATCACGTTCTTCACGACGTATTCGCCGATCTTGCGTCCCATGTCCTGGCCGACTCGGGTCGAGAAGCGGTAGTGGAAGCCGGCCCAGATGCGGGCGTGCGACACCTCTTCGTTATAGGCCCGAATGTTGGTCCACCGATGGGTGGCGCCCGGCGCGGTCGGACTGGTCATGGCGATCTCAGCAACTTCCGGCGTCCCCAGCAGCGTCTCGATGGCCGACGCCATGGCACCGCTGACGATGCAGTGCGCGCACGGATACTCCGGGTGCATCGGCGTGTTGTCGATCGGTTGCCACGTGGCGTCGCGCTCGGTGCCGGGATTGTCATCCTGATCGCCATTGCGAATGGCCGTGATCGGACGCCAGAACTCGTAGTGATACTTGGCGTCGAACACCGCAATCGCAGCGTCGGCCCCGGCCATCGCGGTGAGCGCCATGAATCGTGCACTGTCGATCACGCTCATCTTCTTTGCCTCCACCACCTGGCGAACGACCGGCTCGGTGCTCTGCGGTCCGGTGATGAGCCAGAAGCGGGCGTCCTCGGTCTGCCGATCCGAACGTTTGGTGCTGGTCTTGCCGCCAAAGTCCTTGATTTCGTTGTAGTCAGTGGCCCACTCGCCGGTCTTGAGTGCGATCGGCGGCTGCGGTCGGAACTGCGATGGGCTCTTGAGGGCGAATGGAGTCACGCTCCCCCAGGTGGAAGAGATGGTGATCGGCGTCGGCACGTAGACGCCGGGTCTGGTCTTGTAGCGGTAGGCATCGGGTGCATCCGCGCCGTCTTTGGCGCGCGCCTCCAGGATTTTTGCGGCGACGGCCTCGCCGAGCTTGATCCCCTCAGCCTTCGCCTCGCTGTCCGGAATCGAGGCGAGATAGGACGTCGTCATGCCGTTCACCTGGCCCTGCACCTGCGGAATAAGGCTCGCCAAGACGATGCCTGCCGCGGCTGTCGCGGCGGCCTCCTTTGATGTGGTCGGAGCCGCCGGCAGTTGAACGAGATAGGGCCGATAGCGGCGCTCGATGGAGTTGACCGCGTCGAACATCGCGACCTGCATGATCGCGACCACCCGCTGTCCGGCGCCTGGCGCCATTCTCGGCGTCACGAACGTGACGGCATTCTCGTTCCAGTCGGTAATCACGTTGGCGAACGCGGACTGCGCCGCCCCCGTCAGGGCGACTGCGAACAGTCCCTTGCAAAGATTGGAATACATGTTGCGCTCCTCTGGTGCGGGCCATCCGCGTGTGCGGATCGCTGCCGTGACGTTGTCGGAGCGCGCGTTTGGCGTAAATGAGCCTGATGGATCGCCTTCCGGCTGGCTATAATCCCGCAGAATAGTCCAACGTATTGTGCGATGTGCACTTTTTCATTGGGTTTGCGCCCGGCCGAACGATCCATCGGTGCTACGACTGAAGTGCCGGTACCCGCGTTTGTTGCGCCAGCGACGTCAGCCGATGGCCCGTCCCGACCGCCAAAGGTGCGTTCGGACGAAATGGAATCAGCGACGACAATCAGGGGATCGAAATGTTGGAATCAGACCGCGCGAAATAGCATAGGTGGATCGCGATCGTCGGGGTATATCAACGACACGGCAGTTGCCTCACGCTGTCATTTCGCGTTGAACCCTTGGATCAATCGATGAACGACGTTTCCCTATCGTACGAACCGGTCGCCACCGCCTCCCCGCAATCGCCAGCCTCCAACCGGCGCGCCATCGCGTTTCTCAATCTTGCCCACGCGATCGATCATTTCGTGCTGCTGATCTTCCCGGCCGTGGTGATCGGGCTTGAGGTCATATTCGAGCGCCCCTATGAGGAGATGATCGCGCTTTCGACCGGGGCGTTCGTGGCGTTCGGGGTGTTTTCGATTCCCGCGGGCTGGCTTGCCGACCGCTGGAGCCGGCGCAGCATGATGGCGCTGTTCTATTTCGGTTGCGCCGCCTCGCTCCTCGCCGCCGGCCTGGCGCCGAGCCCGTTGTGGCTCGCCGTCGCGATGTTCTTCCTCGGCATGTTCGCGGCCATCTATCACCCGGTCGGCATGGCGATGCTGCTCGATGTCTCCAAGGCGCGCCCGCGCACGCTCGCCTTCAACGGCGTGTGCGGCAATCTCGGCGTCACGCTCGCCGCGGGGATTTCCGCTACGCTGGCGGCGTGGATCGATTGGCACGCCGCGTTCCTGGTTCCGGCCGCGCTGTGCCTCGCGGCCGGCGTCGCCTATCTGGCGCTGGTGCCCGACGACCGGCATCGCATCGGCAAGCGCAGCGCCACCGCCAACGTGGCGCTGTCGCGGCGCGCCGCGGCGGTGATGTTCGGCAGTTACATGGCGATCTCGCTCGCCGGCGGCCTCACCTTCAACACCGCCCTGATCGCGCTGCCGAAGCTCGTGGACGAACGGGTCGGCGAAGGCGTGCCGCTCATCGTGGTGGGGTGGCTTGCGACCGGCATCTTCCTGTGCGGCGCGCTGGCCCAGCTTGCCATGGGCCGTCTGCTCGAGCGGGTGCAGCCCCATATCCTGTTCGCCTCCGTGGCGACCATTCAAGTCGTCGGCGTGGTGTGGGCCGGGCACGCGACCGGCGCGGCGCTGGTCATTGCGCTCGGAGTGGCGATCGGCGCTATCTACGGCCAGACGACGGTCGGCGACATCGTCATCGCCCGCTACACCGCCGACGCCTGGCGCGGCCGGGTGTATGCGGTGCGCTATTTCCTCACCTTCATCACCTCAGGCATCGCGGTCCAGCTCATCGCCCAGCTCTACGGCCGCGGCGGCTTCGACCTGGTGCTCGCAGCCATCGCGCTGACGGGCTTCGTGATGATGGCGGGCGTCTATGTGATGGCGGCGGCCGTCAACGGGGCCGAGGCCGCACACCGGGCGGCGCAGCCGGCGGAATAGGGCTGACGGTGCAAGTGACGGTGCAAGTGACGTGGGAAGCGCTGCCGGTGTTTGGTGTCATGGCCCGCGAAAAGCGCGCATCCAGCAACCCTTTAGCGTGACTGTTGGGCGGGCTCGCTTTGACCAGCCGATGCGCCGGCATGTGGCGAGAGGTCCCGGATGGTGGGGTGGGTGCCGGTCAGCGGATTGTGTGAGTCCCATCCATAAGACAGCTTTTCGACGCGCATGGCGAGTGCATCCACCATGAGCAGCCGGCCCACCAGGCCCTCGCCGAAGCCGACGATCTCTCTGATCGCCTCCAGTGCCATCATGGAGCCGATCACGCCGGTGAGCGCGCCCAAGATGCCGGCCTCCGCGCAGGCCGGAACGGTGCCGGGCGGCGGCGGCTCCGGAAACAGGCAGCGATAGGTGGGATTGGGCGTGCCGTCGGGTGCCGTCTCGTGTGCCCTGATGGTCGTGAGCGTGCCGTCGAACACCCCGACGGCCGCGGTGATGAGCGGCTTCTTGGCGAAATAGCACGCATCCGACACCAGATAGCGGGTGGCGAAATTGTCGCTGCCGTCGACCACGAGATCGTAGCGTGACACGAGGTCGAGGGCGTTCGCAGCCGTGAGGCGCACGCCATGGGGCTCGAGCGTCACATGGGGATTGAGGCGCGCAACCGCGGCTTTCGCGCTGTCCACTTTGGGGCGCCCGACATCGGGCGTGGCATGGATGACCTGGCGTTGCAGGTTCGACAGCGACACCGCATCGTCATCGACCACGCCGAGCGTGCCGACGCCGGCCGCCGCGAGATAAAGCAGAGCCGGGGCGCCAAGGCCGCCGGCGCCGATCACGAGCACCCGCGCGCGTTTGAGCGCCGCCTGGCCGGGCCCGCCGACCTCGCGCAGAACGAGATGGCGGGCATAGCGTTCAAGTTCGTCGGAGTTCAGCATTTTTTTCAGAATTTAGCATCGTGGTTTGCACTCAGCACACGTTTCGTGGTCCATCACGCGCTTCAGCCGGGCACAGGTCAAGGGCGAATATGGCGTTCCGATCGGCGCTTTAGATGCGGTTTTGGGCAGGTCTGCGCAAAACTTGCCGTTCATCGCAGCAACGCCGTCATGTATTCTGCCGTACGAGAGGTCTTCGCCATGGCACTTAGAAACCGGCTTGCACGCCGTCAACTCCTCCGTCTCGCGGGCTCTGCCGCGGTCCTTGCGGCCGGCGCGACCACCGCCTGGCCGCAGGCCTATCCGTCGCGCCCGGTACGTATGATCGTTCCGTTTGCGCCGGGCGGGTCGGTCGACATCATTGGGCGCATAGTAGCCCAAAAGCTCGCCGACAGCCTGGGCGGGCAGTTCTATGTGGAGAACATCCCGACCGGCGCCACCAATGTGGCCAACGCCATGACGGCGAAATCGCCGCCCGACGGCCACACGATCCTGTTCGTCACGTCGAGTTTCGGGATCAACCCGAGCTACTACCGAAAGATCAACTACGACGCCATCAAGGAGTTTGCCCCGATCGCCTTGATGGCGTTTTCGCCTCACGTCCTGACCGTCAATTTGTCGATACCGGTCACGAACGTGAAGGAACTGATCGCACTGGTGAAGCGCAATCCCGCCAAGTACAGCTACGCGTCGGCCGGGACCGGGCAGTCGGCGCAGCTCGCGGCTGAGCTTTTCAAGCTCGCCTACGGGCTTGACATCGTGCACGTGCCGTTCAACGGCGGCGCGCCCGCCATGGCGGCGACCATCGGAGGGCACACCCAGATTGCGTTCAATGCGCTGCCATCGGCAGCGAGCTTCATCAAGGACGGCAAAGTGCGCCCGCTCGCCATGACGAGCGCCAAGCGGGATCCAGAATTTCCCGACGTGCGGACCTTCGCGGAAGCGGGCGTCCCGAACCAGGAAAGTGCTTTCTTCGTCGGCGCTGTCGCGCCGGCCGGCACGCCCCCGGACATCGTGAACGTGCTCAACCGCGAACTGGTGCGAATCATCGCGCTGCCGGACGTAAAGGAGAAGCTGAACTTCATCGGCTACACGCCCGAAACTGACACGCCGCAAGAGTTCGCCGCCATGATGAAGTCTGAGATCGAGCGCTGGGCCAAAGTGATCCGGGAATCGAAGATACAACAGGTGGAGTGAACGTTGCCGATACCTGGGTCGTTTACCTGTCGTTCGACCTGTCTGCATGAGATTGATTTTGCAGCCAATTTTGGGGGTATTTCGTTTTGCTCAAATCGGTTTGTAGAGATTCAACTAATGGTTGATTTATTTCTTATATTCGCCCGTGTTCTGGTTGTCTTCTACTACCGGTTCTTGAACTGCGCCGGCCGCTTTTCCACAAAGGCCGCCATGCCTTCCTTCTGATCCTCGGTCGCAAA
>WNFT01025024.1_pt1 | contig 10217 bp, 9 predicted proteins | sample 5400191 | NCBI WGS metagenome assembly WNFT01 (sample SAMN13153359, study PRJNA577476) | soil metagenome | isolation source: 80 cm saprolite under Madrone tree | place: USA:California | collected 2016-06-14 | reverse complement strand
CCCGTAAACAACAAAATAAGTGAACCCTTTATCTATACGTTCTGCGTGCGCCACCAGCGGATTGCTGATACCCATCAACATTGCGTAGCGCCGCGCCGTCTCACGCGCGTGGGCATTCAGCGGGAGCGGAAGTGTGAAAGATAGCTGCACAACACCGTCATTGGCAGTGTCACCGTAGGGTCTTATTTGCATCTAGACTTCCCCCGAGTAGAAGAAACATCAGGTTATGGCAACAGTATAACACCAAGGTGTCAGGCCACGGTAATTTGTACTGCTTCCTGCAAAAAGCACGTACTCTATTCCACCAGCGGCAAAGCAAGAAAGACAATCTCCTCCTGCTTTCCTCCCCGCTCCTTCCAGATCCGTCCTCCATGTTCTTGAAGCACTTCACGACATATCGCGAAGCACAATTCCCGATCGGCTGGACTCAGCACCTGTGACCACGTTTCAGACACCTCTTCTCTTCTTGGATTGGGGCCAGGAAGCATTCTCTTGATATGAATCGCTATTTTTGCTTCCTGAACCATGTGGGAAGAATCGGTCGATGGTTCGAGGCTGATATCGACAGGTGTGGAAGCGGTATGTGCCGCGATCGTGTGATTCATGACATGTTCCAGAACCAACTCTATCCAGAAAAGATCGCACATGATAAAGAGCGATTGAACGGATAGGTGGACTCGCAGTGTATGATCAGGGTAGAGTGGACCAAGTCGCTCGATGACTTTTCTGAGTAGAACCACAAGGTCAGCCCGTACAAAGCTCTGAGAGAGGCGCCCATAGGTCGCGACAGGCCAGAGCGCGCGCAGTTGTGCCAGAAAGTCATTCAAGAGCGTTTCCCGATCCTGCATGATGTGCAAATAGCGTAACCATTGCTCGTTCCGATGTCGCCAGACATCCGGCTCAGGCGGGGCTGTTTCTTGTGCTTGCAGAGAGATCTCACGTTGTAACAGATGCCGATAACCTGAAAGCACGGCAAGTCCATTGCCCAGTTCATGATGGATCTGTCTCAACAGCGTAGAATTGATAGGGCTCTCGCTTATGCGTTTGACCACGTTGCTTTCGTCTGTTGCCATGTTCGCTTTTCCTTTCAGCACAGGTTTATATCAAGCCCATGCCCTCTCTGGCGCCAGTATAAGGAGGAAGTGTCATGAAAGCGTCATGAGCTTCATCATAGTACTGGTATGTGATATACTATCCCTTACAATCGTACTGTCTATTTTCCATTCTCCAAAGGAAACAACACCACATGCCACAGCACACAGAGCAGCTTGACGTCATCATCATCGGAGCAGGACACAATGGCCTTGTGGCGGCAGGTTATTTAGCCCGCGCAGGCAAGAAAGTCCTTGTGTTAGAGCAACGTGACCGTGTTGGCGGAGCCTGTACACTTGAGGAGCCATTTCCAGGGTTCACGATGTCACCATGCGCCTATGTTGTCAGTCTGCTGCGACCTGAGATCATTCGCGACCTGGAACTACACCGCTACGGCTTTGATGCATACGTCAAAGACCCGCAGATGTTTGTGCCTTATCCAGATGACAACTACCTCTTTTTCCGCCCCAGTACTGAGAAAACTGTCGAGGGCATTCGCCGCTTCTCACCACACGACGCCGAGGCCTATCCAAAGTTCTTAGCATTTTTTGATCGCGCCTCAGAACTCCTCAACCCTATTTTATTAGAAGAGCCGCCATCAGTAGCCGATCTTGCAGCGCGTTTTCGCGGCGAGGACGAGGAGATTTATCGCTACCTGATGTTCGGCAACCTCTATGACATGCTGGCCGACTATTTCGAATCCGACTATTTACGCGCTGCGTGGGCGGGACAAGGTGTGATCGGCTCCTTTATCGGGCCAAAGACCCCCGGCTCAGTCTACGTCTTATGGCACCACATGTGTGGTGAAGTCAATGGCCAGCAGGGCGTGTGGGGCTACGTGCGTGGTGGCATGGGCCGCATCAGCTTTGCCCTGGCAGCATCGGCGGAGGCACATGGCGCGGTAATCCGCACCAACAGCCCGGTGGCCAAGATTCTCGTCCACAACGGGCGCGCAGAGGGCGTGCGCTTAGAGAACGGTGAGGAGCTACGTGCCGCCGCTGTGCTTTCAAATGCAGACCCGAAGCGTACTTTCTTGCAATTCTGCGCCGACGCAGATCTCGACAAAGATTTCCTCCACCGCATCTCGCGCTTTAAGACCGAGAGCGCCGTGATTAAAATCAATGTTGCGCTGAAAGAGCTGCCGAGCTTCAAATGTCTCCCCGGCACCACGCCTGGCTTGCAGCACTCCGGATCGTGCGAGATCAGCCCAACACCCGATTGGGTGCAAGAAGCCTATGAAGACGCTGCGAGGGGCGAGCTCTCGCGGAATCCATACATCGAAGCATACATGCAGTCCGCGACTGATCCCACGGTTGCGCCTGCCGGCTACCATACGATTTCCATGTTTTGCCAATACGCTCCTTATCATCTCAAAGGTCGCCAGTGGTCGGATGAAGTCAAGAGGGAGATGGCTGGTCGCATCATTGCAACCATGACCGGGTTTGCGCCCAACTTTGCCAATGCTATCTTAGATTACCAGGTACTCAGCCCGGTAGACATCGAGCAGCGCTACGGCATGCCCAACGGGAATATCTTCCATGGCGAGATCACACCCGATCAAATCTTCTCCCTGCGACCCACGCCTGAGTGCGCCCACTACCGCACTCCTGTAGAGGGCCTGTACCTGTGTGGTTCAGGCGTCCATCCTGGTGGTGGCGTGATGGGCGCTCCCGGTCACAATGCAGCCAGGGCGCTGTTGAATGATTGGATGGAGGCACAACTATGAACCTGAGAATAGCCCTGGTGCAATTTCAGATCGACCCGCTTTCCCCGGAAGCAAACCTCAAAAAAGCCGAACGGTTTATTGAAGAAGCCTCCACAGAAAACGACCTGATCGTCTTCCCCGAAGATTTTCTTGCCGGGCCACTCAACGGGAGAAATGAGTTTGCCGACTACGATGGCCGTTATGTCAGGCACTTCCAACGACTCGCTGCAAAATACAACATCGATATCGTTCCCGGCTCGATCATTGAAGGCGACGATGCAGCTCTCTACAACACAACCTATTATATTGACCGTGGCGGAGAAATACTGGGCCGATACCGCAAGGTCAACCTCTGGCTTCCTGAGAGAAGCTACATCACCCCCGGAAATAAGGTTTCGGTATTTGCTACCCGCTTCGGCAAGCTGGGCCTGATTATTTGCTGGGATTTAATGTTTCCCGAAATATTCAGGGCTATGGTGAGAGAGGGCGTAGAGATCGTAATTTGCCCCAGCTACTGGTGTTTTGAGGATGCAGGTATTGGCTTGAATCATGACACGATGTCCGAAGTAAAGCTCGTCAATGCGTTGTGTGTTTCAAGAGCATTTGAGAACGAAATAGCGCTCGTCTACGTAAATGCCGCCGGAAGACTAGCTCACGAAGGCACTACAAATACCCTCATCGGCCAATCGCAGGTCACGGTCCCTTTCAAAGGTGCTATTGCCTTAATGGATCACAACCAGGAAGAAATGCTCTACGCCGGCGTAAACACAGATATTCTAGGCGATGCCGAAGAAGCCTATGAGATTCGTAGTGATTTACGAAAGGGTGTGTAATCCTGAAATCTGGCTAGCCACTGCTTAGTGTTACCTGGCCTGGATCACCTCGTTCAAGTCCCGGCCAAGATCCTTGAGCAGCACCATCGCCGCATTTCGACCGGGTGCACCGGTGACCGAACCGCCTGGATGGGTGGTGGCACCGGTCTGGTAGAGGCCCGGAATCGGCATGCGGTGCTGGGCATAGCCGGGAACCGGCCGTAACATTTCCGACTGGGCCGGGCTTATGTCCCCACCGTGGCAGCTCCCGTGCCAGTTGTGCTGGTTGTAGCGCTCGAGGTCAAGGGGACTGCGGATCTCGGTGGCCAGGATCTTGTCAGCGGTCAGGTTGGGCGCGTACTGCCGCAACTGCTCAAGGTTGTTGGCAGCCACTTTCTCCTTTATTTCGTCCCACCGCTCAGGACCCTCGCGCAGCGAGTAGGGCTGAACGTTGATCACCTTGACCATGTGCTTGCCCGGGGGAACGCGGGAGGAATCTTCCACAGACGGCGTCAGCACCAGCAGCACCGGCTGATCGGTAGTTACAACACCGTGGTTGAAGTCGTTCGACACTCCCAGCTGGCGCTCAGCAGTTTGAGCCACTCCCGCTGCCACCACAGATAGTGTGCCCCCATCAACCGCGAACCTGGGAGGCTCGGTAGTGGCATAGTGGGCCACGAACATCGTCCGACCGGCCTTGTAAGTCTCCACGCCGTACAGGAAAGACTCGCCCCAGGCCTCTGCGGGTGCCATTTCCACCAGGTGCTTCACATGGATAGTCGAGACGACGGCGTGACGGGCACGGAACTGCTCACCGGACTCGGTCTCGACGCCCACGCACCTTCCACCCTCGAGGATCAACCTGCTCACTGGCTGGTTGGTCAGGATAGATCCACCGTGGGCCTCGATGACGCGGCGCAGTGCTCGTGGCAGGCTCCCGGAGCCACCCTTGGGGATGGCCCAGCCGTTGCGCTGGCGGCCGGCTACGAACGAGTAGGCGAGCGTGCCCGTGCCAGGCCGCTCCGCAGGCTGCAGTGTTCCCTCCGCGAACCATACCATCCACGACTTGACGTGCCAGTCCTCGAAAACATCGTCAATGATATCCCACGCCGAGAGCGCCTGGCGACGCATCCAGATCGCTCCCTGGGGGTGTGCAGCCAGTTGCTCATAAAGCGGCGGACCCCACCCGGCGGGCGTGTAACGAATCCGATTGAAGATCGGAGACACGCTCCGCCAGTCGGAGATCATTGTACGGTAGGTGGCTGCATCCCTCCGGGAGAACTTAGCTAATTCCTCACACGTGCGATCGATATCCATCCACTGGGTGATAGAGGTTCCATCCGGGAAAACCACATGGGAGACAGGGTCAGCCTGGATGTATTCCAACCCGTACTCTGCCAGCGGCAGTTCCCGGTTGCTCCAGATCGGACTCTGCATGAAGATGGCATGCGTGGTCGAGCAGGTGTCATGCAGAAAGCCGGGGAGGGTCAGTTCCTCGGTCATAGTATTGCCGCCGACCTCAGGGCGGGCCTCAAGGACCAGGCAGGAAAGCCCTGCCTTTGCTAGATAAGCGGCTGTAATCAAGCTGTTATGGCCTGCGCCAGCTACCACGATATCAAAACGTTCTGTCATCTTCGTCTCCTGGTACAAACAAAGCTCCTCTGTATAGTCCATGACTGGTAGTATACGACACCGCGAAAAGGTGAGCAATCGTGTCGATTCAGCCAGATGCCATTCGTCGTTATGTTAGAAGGGCGAAGTTGAACGCCTTTCAAAAAATTCTGTAATAAGAAGAAAGAGGAACAGTCATGGCGAATCAGGCAAAAAGCATCGCGAGCAACGGCAAGGTCAGTGACGGCCCGGTGGGGACGATGGCCACTGGGTACTCCATTATCAAGGCGGATTCGCTGGGCGCCGCAGTCGAGCTAGCCAAAGGCTGCCCGCAGTTGCAGGGAGGGGACGGTCAGATTACGGTGTACGAAACCTTCCCGGTGATGTAGGCAGCGCCTCATCAAAAAACAGCTCCAGGAAACTGGGGCTGTTTCTTTTCTCGAAGGTCTCATGATGGTTTGCAACAGAATCCGGTGTGGTTCCAGCGGCCGTCGATGAGGTGGACGACAGAGGTGAGGGTGTTGCTTCCCTTGCCTACTTGTATGCCGACAAGACCGCCAGGTATCCCACCTCGTCCGGCTCCTCGAGTTCGGCGAGCAGGCTCGCGAAGTCGAGCGGCTGCCGGCTGAACGTGAGAGCTCCGTCCCTGCGCGGCCACTGGCTGGGGTGCCGGTCCCAGGCCAACTCGATCCCGTTGAAATCCGGATCGTGCAGGTAGATGGCCTCGTGGGTGCCATGATCGGACGCCCCATCGATCGACCAGCCATGATCGAGCAGGCGTTTGAGCGCGGTGGCCAGATCTTTGCGCGCCGGATAGTTGATGGCGAAGTGGTACAGGCCCGTCGTGCCGGGGGCAGGGGGCTGCCCATCCTTGCTCTCCCAGGTGTTGAGACCGATGTGGTGGTGGTAGCCGCCGGCGGAGAGGAAGGCTGCGCTTTCGAAGTCGAAGAGCAGGTCGAACCCCAGGTAGTCGCGATAGAAGCCGATAGCACGCTCCAGGTCAGCGACCTTGAGATGGACGTGTCCGATACGGGTCTGGGCAGGGATGGATGTGTCAGGCATGGGTAACTCCTTCTTGCTTACCGTTGCAACGCTCTTTCTTAGTTATAGGATAATCGTCTGTGTCCGTCAAGATCACCTGGTGGTGTCAATAGTATCTAGGTTTGCGGAACAAACCCAGACACAGCGTTCGCGCCGCCCCTCACCCTTCGGCCTTCCCGGCGTTCCTACCATCTTCCAGGAGGCTATGGGATCAGGTGCTGTCCGCAAGGGCAGATAGGCTGGGACGTACCCCCTTGGACCAACGCTAGCCCCACCACTTTCACATGTATGCTCACTTGCATACGGGCCTGGCCTGGATCAGCGGGATTGCCCTCCCCAGGCTTCTCCCCCACGGCCTGTAGCCGCAGAGGGCGAGCGGGCACCTCAGGTACCATCTTCCACAGCAGAGGGAGGTGGCGCCTTGACTCTGCGTGGAAGCCAGTGCCATTCGCGATAAAACGCGTGATGCACATTTGCTGAGGCATTAAAGTCAGCATTCGCTTCGTAGTGACACACCGGACAGTAAAACAATTTTCCCCACTTGACGAAGACGCGTTGGCCTTGCTGGTACGAGAACCTCTCGCCCTTGGCCCCGCATCGTGAGCAATATTGGCTTGTCCCATGCGGATTGACCTCGACAGTCACGACCTGCTGGACATAGGCCTTGTCTTTGGCATGCTCTCTGATCTTGCCGCGCAGTTGGTTGGCACGCTTGCGATTCATCCGCCGCGACTTGCTCCCTGGCCCCTGTTTGATCTTGCGTAAGCGCTCAAAGAGCAGGATGCATCCGGGGTATTTGGCGCACACGGTGGCAATCTGGCGCGCGACCTTGTGGGCGGCATCCTCGTTGAGCCGCTCGATGTGCCACCAGAGTTGTTGATTGCTCCGCTCTCCTTTGACTGGCCTGCCCGATTGCCACTGCTTTTTCGCGATGCGCTTGAGATGACGGTACCGATGCGCATCCAAGCCGTGATCACGCACAAAGACGGTCTCGATGATCCTGCCATGCTGCCTGACCGTGATCACCGCCAGATTCTTGACATTGAGATCGACCGCCACGGTCACCAGGTCGGGATCTTGCTTGCGCTCCATCACTTTCCTGGCTGCGATCTTTTTCACCTGGGGAATATGCAGTTCGCTGGTGTGTGCTCGCAAGATCAGCGTTGGGCTTTGGCGCTTCCAGTCCGCTTCTTGGAGCCGCTGCAGCGCGTAGCGAGAGCTGGACACCGGGTAATGCATCCAGGTCCAGCTCTCGCCTGTGTAGACGTTGATGCGTACAAACGCCTTTGGGGTAGCAAGCACCTGCAGATCCAGCGAGAGGCATTCCTGGTAGAGCGTGGGGTGATCGGTGGCCGCAGGCAGTCCCGGCTTGCCCTTCTTTTTGCCGCTTGCTTGCCAGCGCGCGTAGTTGGAGAGATAGGCGCGGGCTTTGCCAATCGCATCCTTGATGGCGGAGCGCCGGTAGGCAAAGGGCATGTTGGGGAAGCGTTGGGAGAAGTTCCACCCGGTCCAGGGATGAGGGTGCGCTGCTGTTTCCACGGTGCAAGCTTCCGCCCAGGTAAGCAGTTCATGGGCGGAAATGAGACGTTCGCGCATCTCCAGGTACTCTTCGCTGTAGTTGGTGACGCGCTCGGAGAGCTTTTGGGCATGCGCCAGAAAAAAGTCGAGGTAGAAGGCGCGTGCCTGGGTCAGCACCGCTGCCGTTGCATCCAGGGCGGCGCGTTTCCGGCTATTGGCTCCTCCCTGGCTCCGGTTTCCCAGGTCAAGAAGCAGTTTGGTGGTCCTGCTGGCTTGTCCCATCTCTGCCCTCCGCTGGGATCGCTGCGCATTCCTGAAGTGCCGTTTGGACTCGCTTGCGGATGATGCCTTTGGCTCGCTGACCATAGAGCCTGCCTGCAAAAACGGTCACAATAGTGAGCACATCCTGCACCAGTTCCTCGCTCGGCTCCAATTGCTTGGGCGGGTCGAGCACTTCCAGGCGGACCCCCATCCAGCCAAACGCCTGCTCCAAATAGCTGAACCCAAAACGCACCAGGCGATCAGGATATTCCACGAGCACGACATCGGCCGCCTGCGCTCCAATCAAGCTGAGCAGCCTGTTCATCCCGCTCCGCCGTTCATTGAGGGAGGACGCTTGCTCAGTGATGATCTGCACCACCTCATAGCCCCTCGCCCTCGCCGCTTCTTTGAGCCGCTCGGTTTGCTGCGCCAAATGCCCCTCCTGGCTGCCGCTTGCGACGCGTGCATAGAGCACACACCGCTCGGCTCCCTGCTTGCCCTCCCCTCGCCTGCGCAAGCGCGCAATCTCTTCAATGGGAATGCGCCGCTGATTGCCTGCGGTACGTACGGTGCGCAGTGTTCCTGCTTCATCCCAGCGCTGGACCGTTTTGACTGAGATACCTAACTCAAAGGCTGCTTCCTTTGGGGAGAGCAAACGTTTGTTCTTCATCTCTCAAGTATACGGTCATTTGGATGGATTGTCAAGGATTTTTGAACGTCGTTGTATGCAAGCGAGCGGTATACCCTAAAAGCGCGGCCAGCCCCACGGGATGCGCAACGAGTTGTATCTCAGAAGTCGAACAGGCCTGAGAGCGTCCTTCATTGCTCTCACGTGTGCAGAAGGCAGCGAGAGCAGTTCCTCACGCCAAACAGCGGGAAAGCTGAGCTGATCGGATGGGGGCCGAGGTCGGCAGTCTTCCTGCCAGACGCGCTGTTCGACGAAGGGTAAGGTCACCAGCGCCAGGAGGCCCAGGAGAAGCAAGGTCAGGATCAGCGGTGAGGTCCACCCCTGCTCTTGTCCAAAGGAGAGTCCAGCGGTCAGTCCAGCCATGCCGACGGCAATCAGCAGAGCCCCGAGAGGATCGAAGCGACCCGCCTTGAGGTGGATGCGCTCTTTGAGGATGAGCAGGGTGGCCATGAGACCAATGATGCCGATTGGGACTATGCTGGAACGCGCAGAGGTTCACCAGGGGCAAGGATGCGCACGGTTGTTTCAGGAGCACATTCGACGACGGCTTGCTGAAACGCTCGGAGCACTTCCTCGGGGGTCCCGGCATACTTTAACGTCTGCGCAGCTTGTTCAAGCAAGTCATACTCATCACACAATGGGCGCTCTTGGGGTCACTCTCTTGTTTCGGACCCTTTTCCTCGTGACGCTCTCCCTCCAGGAGAGCGAGCCAGCATATCCCTGCGTGCAAAGCATGCCTCCAGAACGCATCCTTTCTCCGCTTGATACACTAGCTCCTCTCCACCCAGGATCTAATTCGTGTGCCGAGGTTCAACACCCGCGTGGGTTTTGGGAATGTCTCGGCTCTTTCCCACCGCTCCGCGCCTGAGAGGGACAGAGCGTCAGTGTTTCTCCCGCCGATCCCGCGACCTACGGCGTCGCCGTGATGCTGTCCGCGAACTCCCACACGAGGGTGAGCAGGCGTTCCGGCTGCTCGATCTGCGGAAGGTGGCCAGCTTCTGGGATGAGTTGGAAGCGAGCGTCAGGGAACGCTTGGGCATAGACACGACCATACTCAGGATCTATCACGCCATCACTCTCTCCCCACACCACGAGGGCCGGGATTCTCACGCGCCTGAGCCGCCGCCTCAGCTTGGGATCACCCATGCCCTGCCCCTGATCATAGACGTAGAGCGCCCGGAAGTTGGCGGCGCGGGCCTCGACCTGTTCAGGTGTCACGGTCGCCGGGTCGACGCGGAAGGCTGCCGGGTTGTGGAAGCTGAGTGCGGACAACTCATCAGGAGTCAAAGAGGACACATCAGCAATGGGATGCCCCTCAACTTGAATACCGCCAGCATCTACTAGAACAAGACCGCTCAGACGTGTGGTATCGCGCAAGGCCATGGCAGACGCGATCCAGCCGCCCATCGAGGAGCCAATGACCAGGACGTCACGCAGGTCGAGCCGTTCGAGCAGGTCAAGATAGGCGAAGGCGAGATCATCAATACTG
>WNFT01006604.1_pt1 | contig 10218 bp, 8 predicted proteins | sample 5400191 | NCBI WGS metagenome assembly WNFT01 (sample SAMN13153359, study PRJNA577476) | soil metagenome | isolation source: 80 cm saprolite under Madrone tree | place: USA:California | collected 2016-06-14 | reverse complement strand
CCCCGCGCTCGCCCCCACCGTGGGTAGAATGACCGTCCACGACACCCGGAAGCCCGCCTCGGGTGCCTCGTAGAGCATGAAGGAGCCGAGTACCATCGACACCACTCCGCCGATGGTGAGCACGCCATGGCTCGCGATCTTGAGCTCGGCGATGAGTAGGGCCACTCCGAACAGGATGAGGAGGAGTCCGGCCCAGTTGATGGGCAGGCTCTGGAAAGCGAAGAAGGCGAGGATCAAGGAGATGCCCCCGATCACGCCGGGCAGCACGACCCCCGGATTCGACAGCTCGAAGAAGATGCCGAGCATGCCGACCATCATGAGGATATAGGCGATGTTCGGATCCGTGATCAGGGCCAGAAAGCGATCTCGGAAGCGGATGTCGATGACCTTCACCGGCGCGCCCTTGGTCTCGAGGGTCACCGCCCCGCGCTTCGTTTTCACGACTCGCCCGTCGATCTTCTCGAGCAGGTCGGGCAGACGGTCGGCGATCAGGTCGATCACCTTCAGCTTGAGCGCCTCGCGCTCCGTGACGGACACGGACGACCGCACGGCCTTCTCCATCCATTCGGCATTTCGTCCACGCTCCACGGCCAGCGTCCGCGCGAAGGCGGCGGCATCGTTCTCGACCTTCTTGAGCATCTCCTTGTCCATCTGCCCGCCCACGGCCACGGGATGCGCCGCGCCCATGTTCGTGGCCGGCGCCATGGCGGCCACGTGGGCGGCCATGGTCAGGAAGACTCCCGCCGAGGCCGCGCGCGCACCCGTGGGGGCGACGTACACGATGATGGGGATCTCGGAGTTGAGAATGCTCTGGACCATGGAGCGCATGGAACGCTCGAGCCCGCCCGGCGTGTTCAGCTGAACCACGAGCGCCTGGGAGCCCTCGGCCTGCGCCCGCTCGATGGCGGCGGCAAGCAGGCGGACGGTGATCGGCGTGATGGCCCCGTCGATGTCGATCACCGAGACCGGCCGAGCCGCCCAGCTGGGCGTGGCGGCCAGCGAGGCCAGGAGGAGCAGGACGAGCGTGCACAGTCGCGCGAGCATTCTCGGCCCCGTCATGGAAGCCTCCCGGCCGAGATCAGAGGGCGCCGCGAAGCGACTGGACGGCTTCGCTCAGGCGCGCGATCTCGGCGGCGGTATTGTAGACCGAGAAGCTGGCCCGCAGGGTGCCCACGATGCCGAGCCGCCGCATGAGCGGTTGCGCACAATGATGCCCCGCCCGCACGCCGATCCCCCGCTCGTCGAGCAGGGCGGCGCCGTCATGCGGATGAATTCCCTCCACGTTGAAGGCGACCACGGCGCCCTTGAGCTCGGCATTGCGCGGCCCGTACAGGGTGACGCCGGGAATGCGCTCGAGGGCGTCCATGGCGATTCGGCAGAGCGCGTGCTCGTGAGCCTCCACGCGCGCCATCCCGAGCTTGTCCAGGTACACCACCGCCGCGTGGAGACCAACCGCCTCCGCGATGGGCGGGGTGCCCGGCTCGAACCGCCACGGCAGATCGTTCCACTGCGCGTGGTCGATCCAGACCTCCTTGATCATCTCGCTGCCGCCCAGCCCCGGCTCGAGCCGCTCCAGCACCTCGCGCCGGCCGTACAGGACGCCGATTCCCGTGGGCCCCAGCATCTTGTGCCCCGAGAAGACATAGAAGTCGCACCCCATCGCCGCGACGTCGAGAGCGAGATGGGGAGCCGCCTGGGCGCCATCGAGCAGGACGAGGGCCCCCGCCTCGTGGGCCCGACGGGTCATGTCGGTCACGGGATTGATGGTGCCGAGGACGTTCGAGACATGGGCGAGAGCCACGAGCCGGGTGCGCGGGGAGAGCAGGCGACCGAAGGCGTCCTGGTCGAGCACGCCCTCGCCCACCACGGGAACGGCCTTCACCACCGCGCCTCGCTCCCGGCAGACCATCTGCCACGGGATGAGGTTCGAGTGGTGCTCCATCTCCGTGAGCAGGATCTCGTCGCCGGGCTCGAGGGTCAGGGCGAGCGCGCGCGCCACGATATTGATGCCGTCGGTGGTGCCGCGCGTGAAGATGATCTCCTCACGGAAGCGGGCGCCGATGAAGACGCGGACGGCATCTCGCGCGGCCTCGTACACCTCCGTGGCCTCCTCGCCCAGGGTGTGAATGGAGCGATGGACGTTGGCGTGCGTCTGCTCGTAGTAGCTCTGCATCGCCTCGAGGACCTGTCGGGGCTTCTGGCTGGACGCGGCCGAGTCGAGGTAGACGAGAGGCTGGCCGTGGACGATGCGCCGCAGGATGGGAAAGTCGGCCCGAGTCTGCTCGTCGAGGGTCATCTCGCCACCTCCCGGCCCTCGAGGGCGCCCTGCAGCACCGAGATCGGCAGGGTGACGCACTTCATGCGCGTGGGGCGGATGTCGGCCTCCAGCCGCTCGAGCAAGGTCGAGACGGGGACGGAGGCGGCCTCCTCCACGGGCTTTCCCAGGACGAGCTCGACCAGGAGATCGGCGGAGGCGGCGCAGATGGCGCAGCTGTCGCCACGGTGCCGCGCGTCCATCAGGCGACCATCGGCGATCCGGCACTCGATGCGGATGCGATCTCCGCACAGCGGGTTGACGTCCTCGAAGGCCGCGTCCGGCGCGGGCAGGCTGCCCTGGTAGCGGGGGCTCCTGAAGCGCTGGCGAATGACGTCGCTGTAGACCATGTCCTACTCGGGCAGCTCGCCGCGCGCCGCGCTCTGGCGATAGGGCGGGAAGCGCCACGCGCTCTCGCGGGACAGGAGCCCGCCGTGGCCCATGCCGGCCAGCTCGGCGTTGCCGACCTCTTCGCCGGCCAGGAGCCGCGGCAGGACCAGGTCGAACGAGGTCGCCTGGGAGAACATGCCGCAGGCGGGCATGCCGAGCACGGGGCGATCCTTCCATCGCGCGAGCCACAAGAGGCTGCCCGGGTGGGCGGGCGTGCCATGGCGCACCATGCCGCCTCCCGCCATTCTGAGACCTTCGAAAATCGCGTCGAGCGGATCGAGAGAAGCGGCGCCCGCCGCCACGATGACATCGGCGCCTTTCGACGCCAGCGCTTCCAGCCCTCGGGCCATCGCGGCACCCTCGTCCGGGCAGTACTCGATCGGGAGAAGGCTCGAGCCGAACCACGTCACCTTCTCCGCCAGCGCCGCCTCGAAGCGCGTCTTTTGCGGCGCCGGCAGGTTCGCCCGGGTCATCGCTCCGATCCGGAGCGGCCGGAAAGCCTTGACCGTGACGAGGCCACTCGCCGCCCAGGCGCGGGCCTCCGCTCGCTTCACGAGGGCCTCGGCGATGGCGAGGGGGACGATCTTGGCCCGGGCCACGGCCTCGCCAGCCTCGACAGGCTGAAGATCGTAGAGCGTGTAGACGGCCATGCCTTCCTGGGCGTTGACCTCGGCGAGAGCCTGCTCGCGCACTCGCAGCAAGCCGCGTCGCGCTGCGGCCAGCGTCCACTGCCCGCCGCTATAGCCTTTCACCTCCACGCCCTCGCCCGCGGCGGCCTGCGACAGCCGCGCCCCCGCCGGCTCTTCGTGGATGTCTCCGGGCTCGAGCTCGAGCAGGTGGAGCACGCGCCACGGCAGGTCGAGGAGGCGCCGCGCGAGCTCGGCGTCCAGGACTTGGCCCTTCTCCACGGTTACCTTGCCGTCCGCCCCACGTACGTCGCTGCAGATCACGCGCCCTTCCAGGGCGGCGACGGCGGCGCCTTCGCGAGAGAGTGCGACTGGCTTCATCTCCCTAGCTCTCCCCTGCAGCTCGGGCACGTTTCGGCTCGAACATCATCCATTCAGCCCTCGCCTCACCGTGCCCTCCCCTGCAGCTCGGCCACGTTTCGGCTCGAACATCATCCATTCAGCCCTCGCCTCACCGTGCCCTCCCCAACAGCTCGGCCACGTTTCGGCTCGAACATCATTTGATCCCCTGGCGCACCTTTTCGCTGATGGGCAGGCAGGTCGCGCCGCGCTGAACGGCGAGCACCTCGGCCAGGACAGCCAGCGCGATCTCGGGCGCCGCCTGGGCGCCGAGGTCGAGGCCGATGGGCACGCGCACCCGGGTCAGCAAATCCTCGGCGACGCCATCCTCTCGCAAGAGGTCGAGGATGGCCTTGCCGCGCCGGCTCGAGCCGAGGAGGCCGATGTAGCCGACCGGCGTCTGGAGCGCGTGCTTCAGCACGGGCAGGTCGTACTTGTAGTCGTGGGCCACCAGGACCAGCGCGGTGGTCGGAACGAGGGGCACGTCTCGCACCAGCTCCGAGGGGATGCCGATCTTGAGCTCGTCCACGTCCGGGAAGCGCTCGCGCGTGGCGAAGCGAGGCCGGCCATCGATCACGATGGTCTTGAAGCCCACGATGCGGGCGAGCGAGGTCAGCGGCATCGAGACATGACCCGCGCCCACGATGAGCATGATCGAGGGGGGCGCGAAGACCTCCGCGAAGATGCGCGTGCCATCGACGGTCAGGGTCGTGGACTTGCCCGCCCTCAGCAGCCCCTGCGTCTCGCTGGTCGACCGCTCATCGAGGGCGGCGGAGCCGAGCCCACCCTCGCGCTCGCCCGTGTCGAGGACGAGCAGCTTGGCGCCGTTGTCGGGCGGGTCGAGCCGTGTGAGGAGCGCGCCCCGTCCTCCGCCGTCGGCGTGCTTGCGCAGGCGCTCGTAGAGCCGCAAGGTCTCGTCGCTCGCCTCGCGGAAATCGACGGGCTCCACGAAAACTTCGATGGTGCCCCCACAGGTGAGCCCGATCTCCCAGGCGTCTTCGTCGCCCAGGTTCAGCTCGAGGAGCCGAGGCTCGTGTGCGGCAAGCACGGAGGCGGACTCCTCGATGACTTGGGCGTCGACGCAGCCGCCGATGGTGACGGAGCCGAGCACGCGCCCGTCTTCGCCCACGAGCATCTTGGCGCCTTCTTTGCGGGGCGTGGTCCCGCGGGTATTGACGAGCGTGGCCACCGCCACCTTGCCCTCGGCGTTGCGGAGCCGATCCAGATTCTCGAAGAGCTCGCTCATGTCACGTGCCTCATCGTATGGTCAGGTGGCCGGCGAGCTCGCGCAGGCTCGCCAGGTTGTGCGCGGCGGCGAAGTGGTCGACGAGCGGCAGGGCGGCGGCCATGCCGCGCGTGAGCGGCTCGTATGACGGGTTGCCCAGGAGCGGGTTGAGCCAGATCACGCGCCCCGCCCGTCGCTTGAGCGACAGCATCTCCTGGGCCAGCACGTCGGGCTCCCCCGTGTCCCACCCATCCGAGAGGACCAGCACGATGGTCCGCCGGTCCACGAGGTGACCCCATTCCCGGTTGAAGTCCCGAAGCGAGTCGCCGATCCGGGTGCCTCCGGACCAGTCGCGCACCTCGGTCAGGCGCCGGAGCGCGCTCTTGTACGAGGGCCCGCGCAGAAGCTCGGACACGCGCGTCAATCGGGTGGCGAAGGTGAAGGTCTCCACGCGCCCGAAGACGTTCTGGAGGGCGTAGAGGAACTGCAGGAGGAAGCGGCTGTAGAGGTCCATGGATCCCGACACGTCGCAGAGGAGCACCAGGCGCACCTTGCGCCGGCGCCGCGACCGGCGCCGCAGCTCGATGATCTCGCCTCGCGTGAGGTTGGCGCGCATGCTCCGACGGAGATCCACCACCCCGCCCCGCCGGGTGGGCTTGCGTCGGCGGCTCACCCGGCGCGCCAGACGCTTGGCGATCTGCACGGTGAGCCGCGCCACCTCGTCGAGCTGCTCCACGGGGAAGGTGGAGAAGTCGTGCTCCATCAGCACCTCGCGATCGCTCTGCCCCGGCACCTCGAGCGGCTCGCCCTCCTGCGCCTCCCCCTCGTCCCAGTCCTCGAGGGCGACCTGCGCCTGCTTCTGCTGCCCCCCTTCCATGCCGCCCGTCGACGGCTCCTCCTCGCTGCCCCGCGGCTGGACCGCCGCCACGAGCCCGTCGAGTCCCTGCCCGTCGTCGGCCTGAAATTTCCAGAAGGCCTCGAAGCAGCGATCGAAGGCGGGCTGCTCCTCCATGCGGCTCACCAGGACCGTGCGCAGCGCCAGGTAGACCTGGACGCGGTCCATCAGATCCACCACCTCGAGCGCGCGCACGGCATCCATGATGGCGCCTGTGGTCACGGGCAGGCCAGAGGCGCGCAGCGTCGCCCCGAAACCCAGCATGGCGCGCGTGAGGTCCCGGGCCACGGCCATTCGCTCTCAGCTCTGCGCGGCGACGAAGCGGGCGATGCCGCCCGTGGCCAGCTCGCGCTTGAGCCGCTTGACGTCGTCGGCGTCCTTGACCACGCAGCCCAGGGTCTCCGCCACCAGCTCCTCGTCGAGGTGATCGGCATGGAGGGAGGTCAGGGCCTGCGCCCAGTCGAGCGTCTCGGCCACGCCGGGCACCTTGGCCAGCCGGATGGTCCGCACCGTCTCCATGAAACGCGAGATTTCCTGCGCCAGGCGCTCGTTCACCCCCGGCACCTTGCGCGTGACGATGCGCACTTCCTTCTCGAAGCCGGGGAAGTCGATCCAGAGGTAGAGGCACCGGCGCCGGAGGGCATCGGAGAGCTCGCGGATGCGGTTCGAGGTCAGGATGACGTAGGGCGGCTGCGTCGCCTTGATGGTGCCGATCTCGGGGATGGTGACCTGGAACTCGGAGAGGACCTCGAGCAGGAAGGCCTCGAACTCCTCGTCGGCCCTGTCGATCTCGTCGATGAGGAGGACGGGCGGCGTTCCCGTCTCGCTGATGGCCTGGAGGAGGGGGCGCTTGATGAGAAAGGGCGGCGAGAAGATGGCCGCCTCCTTCTCGGTCAGCGAATGGCTCGTGCTCTCCTCGAGCTTGATGTGCAGGAGCTGCTTCGGGTAGTTCCACTCGTACAGCGCCTGGGCGGCGTCGAGACCCTCGTAGCACTGGAGCCGGATCAGGTTGGTCTCCAGCATCTTGGCCATCACCTTGGCGACCTCGGTCTTGCCCACGCCCGCATGCCCCTCGATGAGGAGCGGCTTCTTGAGGGTCATGGCGAGGTGCACGGACATGGCGATGGCGGGGTCCGTGACGTACTCCGCCGCCTCCATCATCTCCTCGATCTTCTTGATCTCGGCTCTCATGGTCCTCTCAGTTTACCCTGGATTGCCGGAGCCCTTGAGCCTCTCGTAGTCCTCCGGCGTGTCGATGTCGGGCGGCATGGGCGTCGGGATGTCCACGATGGCCAGCCGGCTCCTCTCTCTTTCGACGACGGCGCGGGCTCCCCGGTCGCCGGGAAGGTCGAGCAGCTCGGGAAAGACGGGGGAGGCGAAGAGCACGGGATTGCCCAGACCATCGGCGTACCGAGGGACGGCGATGGACTTGCCGAGCGCCTTGATGGCGTCGAGCAGGGCCGCGATGACGCCGGCGGGTACCGCGGGCTGATCGCCGAGCGCGATGAGCACTGCGGTCGTTCCGGGAGCGAGCGCTCGAACTCCCGCGCCGACCGAAGAGCCCTGCCCCGCCTCCGGCGTGTGATTCACGGCGAAGCGCACGGGCAATCCCCCGAGAGCGCGTGCCGTCGCCTCGTGTTCGGGCCCTACCACGACGACCACGTCGTGAATGCCCGCGCCAATCACGTGCTCCGTCGCGTGCCGGAGCACCGTCGTGGCCCCGTAGGGGAGGAGCAGCTTGGACTTTCCCATCCGGCGCGACAGGCCGGCGGCGAGCACGATGGCCGAGATCATGCGAGGGCCGAAAAAAGAGGCCCCGCGGACTCACGCCCGCGGGGCCTCGAAGTGCCGGGACGGCTCACTTCTTCGCGGCTGCCGCCTCCATGGCTCGCTTGGCGAAGACCCGGAGGAGATGCTGCTTGTACTCGACCGAGCCCTGGAGATCCGCCTGCACGTCGACGCCCTCGGCGGCCTTCTCGGCCGCGGACTGGATCGAGGCGGCGTCGGCGGACTTGCCGGCGATCGCGGCCTCGACGCCCTTGGCGCGTATCGCCTTCGTGCCGGCGCCGGTGAGGCCGATGCTGGCCTTGCCGATCTTGCCTCCGTCCATGGTCAGCACGGCGGCCACGCCGACCACGGCGAAGCGCGAGGCGGGATGGGGGAACTTCGCGTAGGCCGACTTGACGTTGGCCGCCGCCGCTGGCACACGGATTTCCGTGAGAATCTCGTCATCTGCGAGGGCGGTAGTCAGGAGACCCTTGAAGAAGTCGTCGATCTTGATCGTGCGCTTGCCCTTGGGCCCCTCGGCCACCATCTCGGCCCCCAGCGCGATGACGGCGGCCGGCCAGTCCGCGGCGGGATCGGCGTGGGCCAGGCTGCCGCCGAGCGTGCCCATGTTACGCACCATCGGATCGCCGATGTGGCCGGCAACCTCGGGCATGAGCGGGCACTTGCTCTTGAGCACGGCCGAGGACTCGATGGCGTAGTGCGTGGTCAGGGCTCCGATGACGAGGGTCCCGCCTTCCTCCTTCACGCCGGACAGCGACGAGATCTTGCCGATGTCGATCACGTGCTTGGGCTGGGCGAGGCGGAGCTTCATGGCGGGCAAGAGGCTGTGGCCGCCCGCCAGGACCTTGGCGTCGTCCTTGTGCTTGGCGAGAAGGTCGAGGGCCTCCTTGACCGAGCCGGCCTTGTGGTACTCGAACTGGGCTGGATACATGAGTGTCTCCCTTACTTCTTCGATTTGGCGGCCTGGATGGTCTTCCAGACCCGTTCGGCCGTGAGGGGCATGGCTTCGATATGGTCCACGCCAAGGCCCGAGAGCGCATCGACGACGGCATTCATGACGGCGGGAGTCGACGCGATGGTCCCCGTCTCCCCGGCCCCCTTGACGCCGAGCGGATTGACCGGCGTGGGCGTCTCCGTGCGGCCCGTCTCGTACATGGTCAGCATGTCCGCCCTGGGCAGCGCGTAGTCCATCAAGCTGCCCGTGACGAGCTGCCCGGACTCCTCGTCATAGACGGCGCCCTCCCACAGGGCCTGCGCGACACCTTGCGCGATGCCCCCGTGGACCATGCCGTCGACGATCATGGGATTGATCACGTTGCCCACGTCGTCGACCGCGAGATAGCGAAGGATCTTCACGTGGCCGGTGTCCTGATCCACCTCGACCACGCAGGCATGCGCGCCGAAGGGGAAGCAGAAGTTGGACGGATCGTAGAAGCTCGTCGCCTCGAGGCCCGGCTCCACCCCATCGGGATACTTGTGAGGCACGTAGGCGGTGAGGGCGACCTGGCCGAAGGGGATCTTCTTGTCGGGCGAGCCTTTCACCACGAACTCGCCCCCGACGTACTCCATGTCCTTGGCATTGGCCTCGAGCAGATGCGCGGCGATCAGCTTGCCCTTCTCCTTGATCTTGTCCATGGACATGACGAGCGCGGTGCCGCCCACGGAGGCGGAGCGGCTGCCATAGGTGCCCATGCCGAAGGGCACGATCCCCGTGTCGCCGTGGACGACCTCCACGTCGTCCATCGGGATGCCGAGGTGGTCGCCCACGAGCTGCGCGAATGTCGTCTCGTGGCCCTGGCCGTGCGAGTGCGAGCCGGTGAACACCGTCACCTTGCCCGTGGGGTGCACGCGCACGGTTCCAGATTCCCAGAGTCCGGCCTGGGCGCCGAGCGAGCCCACCACCTTGGAGGGCGCGATGCTGCAGGCCTCGATGTAGGTCGAGAAGCCGACGCCGAGGAGCTTGCCGCTCGATCGGCCGGCCTGCTGGTCGCTCCGGAACTTCTTGTAGTCGAGCATGCCGAGCAGCTTGTCGAAGGCCGCGCCGTAGTTGCCGCTGTCATAGGTCAGCGCGACCTTGGTCTGGTAGCCCGAGTCGAACTTCGGGATGAAATTCTTCTTGCGGAGCTCGGCGGGATCCATCTTGAGAGCCGCCGCCCCCGCGTCCACGATCCGCTCGATGAGATACGCGGCCTCCGGCCGTCCCGCGCCGCGATAGGCGTCGACCGGCGTCGTGTTGGTGAAGACGCCCGTGACCTCGCAGTGGATGGCGCCCATCTCGTAGACGCCGTTCAACAGGGTGCCGTAGAGATATGTCGGCACGGCGGGGGCGAAGGTCGACAGGTACGAGCCCAGGTTGGCCGTGGTCTTCACGCGCAGCCCCAGGATCTTGCCCTCCTTGGACAGGGCCAGCTCCACGTGCGTCACGTGATCGCGGCCGTGGCAGTCGGTCTGGAAGCTCTCGCGCCGGTTGGCCGTCCAGCGGATGGGCCGTTTGATCTGCTTGGTCGCCCACGTGCAGACCGTCTCCTCGTTGTACAGGAAGATCTTGGAGCCGAACCCGCCGCCCACGTCGGGGGCGATG
>WNFT01051209.1_pt1 | contig 10219 bp, 4 predicted proteins | sample 5400191 | NCBI WGS metagenome assembly WNFT01 (sample SAMN13153359, study PRJNA577476) | soil metagenome | isolation source: 80 cm saprolite under Madrone tree | place: USA:California | collected 2016-06-14 | reverse complement strand
GGACCTCACCGTCACCCTCTCGCCCGCGCTCGCGGACCCGGTGGTGCAGTACGACGGCATCTGGGTGGCGGGGCTTCACGCCGAGGTGTTCCCGCAACCGGTCGAGCCGGACCCGTTCTTGCCACTGCCCGCCCAGATAGCCGCAGGCGTCCCGGCGGCAAGCGCCGCGGGGCGCCTGGCACAGGCGCGCACGCTGCTGGGGGCCTTACGCCGTGGGGCCGATGAGCTGGTGCTCTCCGCGCCGCTCTATTCCCAGGATCTGGAGCTGCTGCCGAGCCCGCTGCTCGCGGGCGCGCCAGTGGAATCGCCTGCTCAGCGCTTGCTGTGGCTGCCGGCGAGTCTGCATCGCGAGGGTCTGACCGAAACGCTCATCGACGCCACCGGACGTCCATGGGTCGCCGCCCAGCCGTTGCCCCGGGGCACGAAGAGCCTCGATCTGCAGAACCAGTGTCCGTTTCGCGCCTACGCGGAGTTGCGGCTCGGCAGCACCCGGCGCGAAAGCGTCGAGCCGGGCATTGCGCCCCACCGGCGCGGCGAGCTGCTGCACGCAGCGCTGCAGAAACTGTGGGAGCAGTTGCGCGACTCCCAGCGGCTCGGCGCATTGTCCGGTGCGGCGCTCGATGCGCTCATCGCGCGCAGCGTCGAGCAGGCGGCGCAGGCCCTGGCACGTCCTGCAGGACGACGGCGCCGGCACCGCGCCTTCGCAGACACGCAGCTGGACATGTTCGTGGAAATGGCGCCCGCGCTGGCGCGCGAGTGCCGCCGCGCAGCGCGCCTGATCCGCAGGTTGTGTGAATGCGAGCGCGAACGGGCGCCCTTCAGCGTGCAGGCGATCGAGAGTGATGCCGAGCTCGTGCTGGCGGGGGCGACGCTGCGCATGCGCATCGATCGGGTCGACGCCCTCGCCGGCGGCGGCCGCGCGATCCTCGATTACAAGAGCGGGCGGCGCGTGAGCGCAGACTGGTACGGCGAGCGGCCGACGCATCCGCAATTGCTCGCGTACTCGGAAGCGCTCGGTGAGGAGGTGGTGGCCCTCGCCACCGTCAGCGTGAATGCGCGCGAGGTGCGCTTCGACGGCATCGCGCGCGCGGCGCGGCTGCTGCCGGCCGTCAAGGCGGTGCGCGCTGCGGGCGCCGCGGATGCTTGGGGAGAGCAGCAGCGTGCGTGGCGGGCCATCGTGACGCGGCTGATCCGTGCGTTTCTCGCCGGCGATGCGGCCGTCGATCCCAGGCCCGGAGCCTGCGACTACTGTCACGTCATCGACATCTGCCGGATCACCGAGCGCCCCGAGGCCACCAATGAATGAGCTGAGCCGTGCCGATGGCGAGGCCCGCGAGCGCGCCATTGATCCGTACCGCTCTATCCTGTTGCAGGCGCCAGCCGGATCGGGCAAGACCTCCATGCTCACGCAGCGCTACCTGCGCCTGTTATGCACGGTGGACGAGCCGGACGCGATTCTCGCCATCACCTTCACGCGCAAGGCCGCGGCGGAGATGCGCGCTCGCGTGACGCACGCGCTGCGCGGGGAGATCGCAGCCGATGACCCGTGCGCCGCGGAGTTGCGCGCGCTCACCGGGGCCGCGCTGCGCCACGCCGCGCTGCGCGGCTGGAATCTCGCGCAGGACCCGGGTGCGCTGCGGATCCAGACCATCGACTCGTTCACCTATTGGCTCGCGAGCCAGCTGCCGATCGCCGCCCGGGCGGGCGGCACGCTGCGGGTCACCGAAACGCCGCAGGAACTGTATCGCCGCGCCGCGCGTCGCACGCTCCTCGCCGCGGAGGCCGATGCCGTGCTCGGCGCCGACACCGAGCTGCTGTTCGAGCGTCTCGACAACCATTGGAACAACGTCGAGCGGCTGCTCGCGGAGATGCTGGGCCAGCGCGCTCACTGGCTGCGCTACGTGCTGCAAACGGGGCCGGGGGAACTGTGCGCGCGCGTCAACGCGAGCCTCGCCCACATCATCGGCGCGCACCTGGCCGCGGCGAGTGAGCGTTTGCCGCCCACGCTGCGGCTCGCCGCGCAGCAGCTCCCCGGCGTCGGCCCCGTGGGAAGCGATCCCACGCACCTCGGCGCCTGGAAGCGCCTCGCGGGCTACACCCTGACGGGCGGACGCTGGCGTGTGAGGCTCACCGAGGGGCTGCTCGGACCCGAGTACGCCGAGGCCACGGCGCGCGAGGCGCTCAGGTCCTGCATCGGTCAATTGAGCGCCCTACCGGGCAGCGCCGAGCTGCTGCAGGGCGTGGCAACGCTGCCGGCCGCGGCCTTGAGTGAGGCGGACGAGGCGGCGATCGCGGCGCTGTCGCGGGTGCTCGAGCGCGCGGCGCGCGAGCTGCACGTGGAATTCGCGCAAGCTGGGCGCGTCGACTACACCTACGTCACCGGTGCGGCGCGCGAGGCGCTCACCGACGCCGGGCTCCCCACGGAGCTCGCCCTGCGCACGGGCCTGGCATTCACGCACATTCTGGTCGATGAGTTCCAGGACACTTCGCTGGCGCAGTTCCAGCTGCTCGAATCGCTGACCGCCGCCTGGCAGGAGGGCGATGGGCGCACGCTCTTTATCGTGGGCGATCCGATGCAGTCGATCTACCGCTTCCGCGATGCGGAGGTGGGTCTGTTTATCAGCGCGCGCGAGCATGGCATCGGCAACGTGCGGCTGACGCCGTTGCGGCTGACGCGCAATTTCCGCGCCACGCCCGCACTGGTTGACTGGACCAACGAGGTGTTTGCGCAGGTGTTTCCCGCCGCCGATGAGCTGCGCGCCGGGGCGATCGCCTTCAGCGCGAGTGTGGCCGCCCGGGCGCCCAGCGACGGGTCGCCGCCGCTTGAGGACGCCGGCGTGCAACTGCGCCTGTTTCCGGGTGACCGCGACGCCGAGGCGCGGGCGATTGCCGCGCGGATCACCGAGCTGCGGGGCCGCGACAGCCAGGCGCGCGTGGCGGTGCTGGTGGCGGCGCACGCGCACGCCGTTCCGATCGTGAATGCGCTCAGGACCGTCGGTGTGGAGGTGCTCGGCGTGGACCTGGTGCCGTTGGCGGAGCGGCCAATCGTGCGCGACCTGGTGCAGCTCGCCCGGGCGTTGCACGATCTCGGCGACCGCAGCGCCTGGCTCGCCGTGCTGCGCGCTCCCTGGTGTGGCGCGAGCCTGGCGACGCTCACTGCGCTCTCCGGTCCCGAGGAACTGCAACTCATCTGGGAATCGCTCGCAGACGCCGGGCGCCTCGCGCGCTGTGCGCCGCGTGACCTGGTGCGCCTGGCGCGCGTGCGCGAAGTGTTGGCGGGGGCGCTCGAGCGGCGCGACGGCGGCCCGGCGGCAGACTGGCTCGAGGCGACCTGGGTACAGCTCGGCGCGGCGGATGCCTACCCGCGAGCGCAGCTTGCGGACGCACGCGCGTTCTTCGCCGCGCTCGCCGAGCGGGCCGCCGCCTTTGAGTGGCGGGGCCCCGAGGATTTCGCAGCTCTGCTTCACGATCTGTACAGCGGGCCGGAAGCCCCGGGCGTAAATCCCGTGCAGGTCATGACCATTCACCGCGCCAAGGGTCTGCAGTTCGATCATGTGTTTGTGCCGGGACTGGACCGGAGCGTCGGCGCAGGCGAACGACCGCTGCTGCGCTGGATCGACCTGCCGCGTGAGCGTGATCTCAGTGATCTCATCGTGGCGCCCGCTCCGAATCGGGGAGGAGGGCGGGGGCGAGTTGAGTTCGTATCTCGCCGGGCTGCTCGCCCAGCGTGCCCGGCACGAGCGCTTGCGTCTGATGTATGTGGCGGCAACCCGCGCCCGACAGACGCTGCATCTCTCCGGCGCTCCAAAGATGAGGGCGGGAGGGCGCCTCGACCCGGAGCCGCGCACGCTGCTCGCGTGCCTGTGGCCGGCGCTCGCCGAGCGCTTTCAGGTACAGGCGGCGCCGGCGGACTGCGCGCCGCCGCCGAAGCGCGCGCCAGCGCTGCCGCTACGGCGACTGAGCGACGCCTGGCGGGCGCCGCAGCTGCCCGCCGCCGCGCCGTTGCCGCATCTGCCCCTGGAGCGAGCGTCGATCGAACCTCCCGAGTTCAGCTGGGTCGGGGAAACCCAGCGGCACATCGGCACCGTGGTGCACGCGCTGCTGGCGCGTGTCGCGGACACGCCCGCGCTGCCCACCGGCGAGCAGCTCGAAGCGCAGCGTGACGCGGTGCTGCGGCAGCTGCGCCGCGAGGGCGTGCCTGAACGCGAGCAAGCGCAAGCGACGGACCTAGTGCTCGCGGCGTTGGCGCGCACCGTCGCCGACGAGCGGGGCCGCTGGATACTCGGCGCCGGACACCGCGAGGCGCACAGCGAGCTGGCCCTGACCGGCCTGACCGCCGGCCGACTGCGCAGCGTCGTGATCGATCGCTGCTTCGTGGACGACACCGGCACGCGTTGGGTGATCGACTACAAGACCAGCCGTCACGAGGGCGGGGGGCTCGAGAGCTTTCTCGATCAGGAAATGCAGCGCTACCAGGGGCAGCTCTCCGGCTACGTGGCGCTGGCGCGCGCACTCGGACCGCAGCCGGTACGGGCGGCGTTGTATTTTCCGCTGCTCGGCGCGTTTCGCGAGCTGACCTGAGCGCCGGGCGCGCCGGCGGTGCGCGTCTCACGCAACCGCCGGCGCAATCGCCTCAGAACGACAGGAACGCCCCGACGTTGCCGTTGGTGCTCTTGTTTTTGTTGCCGTTGTGCGCGTCGGCTTGCACATCGCTGATCTCGCCCAGCAGCGTCAGGTTCTTGGTCAGCGAGTAGTACACGCCGCCGGTGACCTTGCGGTTCTTGGACACCAGGGCGGCCAAGTCGGTAGCGTTGGCCAAGTCGAGCTTGCTTTCCCCGTAGTTGACGCCGAACTTCACGTCGCCGACCTTGTAGGTCGCCTGCACCAGGAACCCATCCGAGTCGCGCTTGTTACCGAGGCCGTCGTCCGACAGGATGAAGAAGCCGGTCGTGCCCAGTCCGCTGCCATGGTAGTAGTAGGCGAACGCCTCGAAATCGGCCACATCGATCTTGGCGAACACGTCGAATCCCGTACCATCGTAGTCGTACGCGTTGCCCGCGCCTATCGTGGCTGCGCAAGGAGCCAGTGGCCGGCAGATGTAGTTCTGCTTCTGCGAGATGAACGTGGCGGACGCGTAGAACTTCGTAGTACTGGAGACCGGCACCGTCCAGGCGAGTTTGCCGTGAAAGCCCGGTGCCTTCTTGCCGACCGTGATGTCGGTGTTGGTCGCGGAGTTGAGCGGATCGAAGATCCCGATCGTGAAGTTCAACCCGGAAAAGTCCGGCGTCGTGTAGTTCATCTGCGCGAGCGTGTCGACGTAGATGTAGCCCAAGCCGATCGAGCCGAGCGTGGTGTTAGAGGGCGCCGGGCCCGAGGCGCTGCCGGCCACGCCGACGCCGGGCAGGGTCATGTCGTTGATGATCGCGTCGAAACCGAACAGGCCGAAGTTGCGGCCGAACATGAAGGTCCCCATCTCCTTGTTGCCAAAGGTCAGGTAGACCTGACGAACGTCCAGGCCGGTGGTGCCGAGCGCAATGTTCGAGGAACCGTTGCCGGTGGTCTGCTGCAGATTGGGACTGCCACCGTCGTTGGTTGCGATTCCGGGATACAGCCCAAGGTGCGCCGATAAGTCGATGCCCATCTGCGTCGTGGAGACTCCGAAAGTGAAGGCAGCGGGCAGCAGGCCGTTACCGACATTGGATACATTGCTGCCACTCTGGCTACCGACGCAGGCGAGGCCGCCGGCAACCACGGACGCCGAGGTCAGGCTTTCGCAGTTGGAATAGATGTAATGGACGTTGACGTTGCCGGCGACGGTGAACGTCCAGGCGCCGTCGGCGGTCTTGAGATCCATGGCCCCTGCCGGCGCCCCCATCAGACCGCACAGGACTCCCGCGGCCCAAGGCGCGAGCGGGTAGAGTTTTCCGCGGAGCTTGGTCATGAGTTCCTCCTTAAGCAGATTTTTTTGCGTTCGAAACTTCATTGCGCGGTAGTGCAGCATCCGTGTTGCGGATGGGCCCGCATCTCCGTGGTTGGAAAGCAAGTGATGTGCCAGTCGGAGTGGCGACGGAACAACAGCGCAGGGTGTTATCGAACAATGGGTTATCGGCCGCCCGCCGCCCGGCAGGAAAGAGCATTGCCAGAAAAGCTACACTCGGCCGGCGTTGTGTTACCGAAGCGCTACACCGGCCCGGATCGCCGCCACCCGGCTGCGCGTTGAGGCAAGCTTGCAAAGAACGCCGAGGGAGAAAGCTGAGCGCGGCGGCGGTTTCCGCCGCGCGTGCGGACCGGTGCAGAAACGCAAGGCCGAGCTGGCGCTACTGGGTTCAATCTGTATAGCAGGCGTTGGGTCGCATGCCGCGCTCGGGGCTGAGGCGGACTCGCCGGGGCTGCCCGGCAATTCCGCTACCGCCCAGGAGCTTCCCCAGGTGGTGGTCATTGGCAACGCGCCGCTGCTGGGCTTCGGTCTGCCGTTGAATCAGGTGCCGTCGAACGTCCAGACCGCAGACAGTCAGGACATGAAGCGTGCACAGACTACCGACGTCGCCGATTACCTGAATAGAAGCTTCAGCGGTGTCAACGTGAGTGAGAGCGGCGACAATCCCTTCCAGCTGGACATCAACTATCACGGCTTCACCGCCTCGCCGTTGCTCGGAACGCCCGAGGGCTTCACCGCCTCGCCGTTGCTCGGAACGCCCGAGGGCTTGTCCGTCTACGTCGATGGCGTGCGCGTCAACGAGTCATTCGGCGACACGGTCAACTGGGACCTGATCCCGGAATCCGCGATCTCCACCGCTTCACTCATTTCGGGCTCCAACCCGGTTTTCGGACTGAACACTCTGGGCGGAGCGCTGTCGCTGCAAACCAAAAGCGGACACGATAATCCCGGAACGGAGCTTGAAGCCTATGGTGGCTCCTTTGGTCGTCGCTCGTTCCAGGGGGAAAGCGGAGGGGCGCTCGGGCCCTTCGACTACTTTGCCACGCTTCACTACTTCGACGAGACCGGCTGGCGCGACCTGTCACCCACAACCGTGTGGCAGACTTTCGGCAAGGCGGGTTGGCAGAACGACAAGACCGACGTCGATCTGAGCTACACCTATGCCGATACCAGGCTGTTCGGCAACGGTGCAACGCCATTAAGCATGCTCTACTACCGGCGCGAGCAAAGCTACACGCCCGACTCCACCCACAACCTGCTGCACTTCGTCAACCTCACGGGCACACAGTTTCTGTCCGCTCACCTGTTGCTCTCGGCGAACGCCTACTACCGCCGTCTGATCACCGACAGCAGCAACGGCAGCAACAACGATAATTACCTGGCTGCGGCCTACGCCGGGCCACCGCTCAACTGCAGCGTAGCGCCGGCGGACCGGCTCGGGATTGCGTATTGTTCCAACGACGTGACGCAGGTATCGCGGCTGATTCAGCGCACGGTGGGATTCGCGGCGCAATTGACGGACCCACAGGACTTTTTCGGCTGGAAGAACCAAGCCGTTCTCGGCGTCGACTACAACGATTCCGACGACAATTTTGCGCAGGCATTTCAGTACGGGATGTTCGCCCCGGACCGCACGCTCATCTACCTCGACCATCCGCTCAACAACCAGACGGTCATCTCGCTGCGGGGCAGCAACAGGATTTTCGGCGCGTACCTGACCGACACCCTGTCACCGGGCAAATTTGTGCATGTGACCGTCTCCGCCCGTTACAACCGCAGCACGGAAACGCTCAACGGCTACCACGTGGATACCGATGTGGGCGATGCGGGCTCAGGCTTTGATGAGGCCGGCCCGCTGGCCGGCGAACACACCTTCAGTCGAATCAATCCCGCGATCGGCTTTACCGTTACGCCGACAGAACGGGTGACGTACTACGCCAACTACAACGAGGCGAGTCGCGCACCGAGCGTCATCGAGCTCGGGTGTGCAAACCCGCAGCAGCCTTGCGGGCTGCCGAACGATTTTGCGAGCGACCCGGGTCTGAAGCAGGTGGTGGCGCACACACTCGAGCTGGGGCTGCGCGGGAACCTGGCGGATCGCCGCGTGAACTGGAGTGTCGACGTTTTTCGCACCCTTAATCGCGACGACATCGAGTTCATCGCGACAAGTACCAATGCAGGCTACTTTGACAACGTCGGCAATACGCGCCGGGAAGGCCTTGACCTCGCCTTGGGCGGCAGAGTCGGCGGCTTGCAGTGGCATCTGGCCTACAGCCTCGTCGATGCGAGCTTTCAGTCCGGTTTTGTCGTCAGCGCCGAATCAAACAGCAGTGCGAACGCCAACGGCGACATCGTGGTTCGCCCCGGAGACCGGATTCCCCTGATACCACGCCACACCGGCAGGCTGGTGCTCGATTACGAGGTGAATCCGCACTGGCAGCTCGGCGGCAACCTCATGATCGTTTCGGGTTCCTATCTGCATGGCAATGAAAACAATGCCAATCAGGCGGGAGGTACGAATGGGGAAGGCGCCTACATCTCCCCGACCGGCACTGGCTGGATTCCGAGCTATGCGCTCGTGAATTTGCAGGGCACCTATCGGCTCGGAAAGTCTGTCGATCTTTTCGCCCTTATCGTGAACGTGCTGGACAAGCAGTATTCCACGGCCGGGTTCCTGACCAGCAGCACCTTTAACCCGAATGGCACTTTCCGCGCCAACCCGAACGAGCGCACCCATGAGAACGCGGTCTCTCCGGGCACGCCGCGGGCAGTCTGGGCCGGTGTGAGGCTGCACTTCGACTAACGTTGTCGCTCGCTCCTCGCCGTGTGCGGTGACGCTGTGCCATTTCCGTCACAGACTCGCGCACGACGCACACCGGGCGCGCAGCGTGGTTGCATCGCCGTGAACCGCTCGACATACTCTTCCGTGTGGCAGTGCTCGCGGCAAAGACAAAAGACAGGAGAGCGGCTATGGCATGGGTGACTCCTTCTGCGATTGACTTGCGCCTTGGCTTCGAGATCACGTCCTACGTGGCCAATCGCTGATCCCACCAGCCGCCCGCACTCAGCGCGGGCGGCTTTTTCCTGATGCCGCTCGGTATCCACGCAGGTGCCGTGGCGTCCCCTTAACACCGCCGTTGTGGCTGCTCGCCGAGCTGACCGCTGAGTGGACTGAGGCGCGGCAAAAGGGCGTAACATTGACGTCCGCAATGGCTGCTAACCGCGGAGCGCGCGCATCCTGACGCGTGCGGTTTTGGGGTACACATGCGCTCGACTGGAATGTTGGCTGCAATAGCGCTGACCGTCTTGGTTCTTCTGCCCGGCGCCGCGAGTACCGGTGCGGCGGCGCCCGCAGCGGGCGTCGTCCAGCCCGAATTCGGCGGCCAGTGTGCGATGGGGCTCTCGGAGGGTCACTCGATCGCGACGGACTGCTCGATCAGCTGGACGGCACGTGACGGCAAGCGCTACTGCTTCAGCACCGAGCAGGCCAAGAAGCAGTTCCTCGAGGACCCGCAGGGCAACATTGAGCGTGCACTCGACTTCAGCGCGGCGGGCGCGGTGCAGGCGACCGGCGAACGCATGGACGCGTACAAGACCGAGGATGTCGAGACCTTTGTCTCGCGCGATATCGCCGAGACGGTCGCGCACAACGGCGGCATCTTCCCCCTCGTCGACCCGGTGAGTGGCACAACGCTCAGGCTGATCTATGAGAAAATCGACTTCACCCGCACGCTTCACGGCTATGGCTTTTTCCCCGACGTGATCTTCCATGCGCAGGACGATGCGCAAAAGCGCTATCTGATCGACTTCTGGGTCAAGCCGGGCGCGGACAAGCTCCAGATCGTCGACACCCGCATCCGCAAAGCGCCCAAGCGCGAGGGCACGGCGTGGACGCTGCAGACCCGGCAGCCGATCCCGTGGTGGTGGATTCCGGCATCAGAGCACCCCGGTAAGACCGAGCAGACGCGCGGATGGGAAGTGATGTCGGCGGTGGAGCAGAGCGTCGTCGAGAGTCGCGACCCGAAGCAGGGGACCCTGAAGGTCAAGGACCCCGTGACCGGCGAGACGCTCGAGCTCGACTTCGTGGGTACCCACCAGCCCGTGCGCCGCCTGCAGCAGGACGGTCGCTTCTTCGCGTGCACGGATTTCCGCAAGGCCGGCACGACCGACCAGTTCTACGACCTCGACTTCTGGGTCAACGAGCACGGTGGCAAGCTGACGGTGGACGAGATCCGCCTGCACAAGGTGCCGGTGAAGCAGGAGGACGGCACCTGGGTGCAG
>WNFT01042769.1_pt1 | contig 10220 bp, 9 predicted proteins | sample 5400191 | NCBI WGS metagenome assembly WNFT01 (sample SAMN13153359, study PRJNA577476) | soil metagenome | isolation source: 80 cm saprolite under Madrone tree | place: USA:California | collected 2016-06-14 | reverse complement strand
GCCAAGGGGCCTGCCCGGATTCCCTCCCGCGAGGACGCCGCGCGCGAGGTCAAGGCAGCGAAAGCTCTCGGCGCGACTTTCGTGGCGCTCGGTGAGCCCGATTATCCCCGCCGTCTGCAGATGATCGACGACGCCCCGCCGCTTCTGGCCGTGCGCGGACACGCCGCCGCGCTCGGTCTGCCCGCGGTCGCCGTCGTCGGCGCACGCAATGCATCGGCTGCGGGCGTGCGCTTCGCCGAGCGGCTCGCGCGCGACCTCGGCGAGGCAGGCTTTGCCGTCGTCTCGGGCCTCGCGCGCGGCATCGACGCCGCCGCTCATCGCGCGAGTCTGGCGACCGGCACCATTGCTGTCCTCGCCGGCGGGCATGACCGCCTCTATCCGCCCGAACACACCGAGCTCGCCGGCGCTATTCTGGCGCAAGGCGCGCTCGTTTCGGAAATGCCGTTCGGGCATGAGCCCCGCGCGCGGGATTTTCCCCGCCGCAATCGGCTCATTTCCGGCATTTGCGCCGGGGTCGTCGTGGTGGAGGCGGCGAGGCGCTCGGGCTCGCTCATCACCGCCCGCTTCGCGCTCGAGCAGGGCCGGGAGGTGTTCGCGGTACCGGGCTCCCCGCTCGATCCCCGCGCGGAAGGCGCCAACGATCTGATCAAACAGGGCGCAACGCTGGTGACCGAGGCGGCTGACGTGGTCGCAGTACTGCGCCCAATCCTGGGCGCGGCCGTCGAATTGCGCGCGGAGGAGCCGGACGCACCTGCGCCCGGTGGCGAGCCTGGCGCCGCGGAGCGCACACGCATCGTCGAGTTACTGGGGCCGACGCCGGTGCCGATCGATGATCTCGTGCGGTTGTCGGGGAGTTCGCCCGCCGTCGTACGCGTAGTCCTGCTCGAGCTCGAGCTCGCGGGCCGCCTCGAGCGCCACGGGGGCGCGCTGGTGTCACTGCTGTAGCTAGGTCCCTCGCCGCCATTCCGAGTCCCGAGCGCAGCGAGGGACCCCGGAAGCCATAACCACTGCCGGTGAGTATGGATTCCGGGCTCGCGCCTTCGGCGCGCCCCGGAATGACAAAGAACTCAGATTTCGCCGAAAGGCGGCCGATGATCGTCGTCGGTCCTGACCGGCACCGAGCTCGGCGCAAGCCCCATTGCCCGAAGCGACGCTATCATCGCGACGTACATGATGATCCACATGGCCTAAATCCCCCCGGACCTACGGTAGTAGGTTCCGCGCCTGGAACCCTCAGCGGCAAGACAGGTGGAATTGCGGCTCGCCCCTTTTCACACACGAAGATTGTAGAGCTGTACCTTTCGGGCAACTCCTCCCGAGCGGGCACGAGGCGCCGGCCCCGAAGATTATTAGTGCAGATCAGAACGCAGGCACGCGCTAGTTCAACTGCGATGTGCGCTAATTCCTTCAACACGTTTATTTTGCTGATAAAAGAGCCGCCCGAAATAATGGATCTAGGCTTTGCGCTCCGGTCGTTTCGGCTGCCCGGCGGCCGGCCGCTACCGAGCCCCGGTTTGACATGGAGGGTTGACAACCCCATCTTCCGCCCCGACAAGGGCCCCCGATTCCGCGCGACCGGCGGCCCGCTTCCCCCACTAACTTATTGGAATTCATGAACATCGTCGTCGTCGAGTCTCCGGCCAAGGCGAAGACGATCAATCGCTACCTTGGCTCCGGCTACGAGGTATTGGCCTCCTTCGGGCACGTCCGGGACCTGCCGGCCAAGGACGGATCGGTCGACCCCGAGCACAATTTCCGGATGATTTGGGAGGTCGACGACAAGTCCGAGAAGCGCCTCAACGAGATTGCCCGCGCGCTCAAGGGAGCCAGCAAACTCATTCTCGCCACCGACCCCGATCGCGAGGGCGAGGCCATTTCCTGGCACGTGCTCGAGGCGTTGAAGGAGAAGCACGCTCTCAAGCAGCATGCGGTCGAGCGGGTGGTGTTCAACGCCATCACCAAACAGGCGGTGCTCGACGCGATGAAGCACCCGCGCAAGATCGACGGCGCGCTGGTCGATGCCTATCTCGCCCGCCGCGCGCTCGATTATCTCGTGGGCTTCACGCTCTCACCCGTGCTCTGGCGCAAGCTGCCCGGCGCGCGCTCGGCCGGCCGGGTGCAATCGGTGGCGCTGCGGCTCGTCTGCGACCGCGAGCTCGAAATCGAAAAATTCGTCCCCCGCGAATACTGGTCGCTGGTTGCGACGCTGGCCACGCCACGGAGCGAGCAGTTCGAGGCTCGCCTTGTCGGCGCCGATGGCGAGAAAATCCAGCGCCTTGATATCGGCTCCGCCAGCGAGGCCGAAGCCTTCAAGCAAGCACTGGAGAGCGCCAGTTTCACCGTCGCGAGCGTCGAGGCGAAGCCGGCGCGGCGCAATCCGCCCCCTCCCTTCACCACCTCGACCTTGCAGCAGGAAGCGAGCCGCAAGCTCGGCTTTGCGCCCGCGCATACGATGCGCGTCGCGCAACGGCTATACGAGGGCGTCGACATCGATGGCGAGACCGTCGGCCTGATTACCTATATGCGCACCGACGGCGTGGACGTCGTGGAAGAGGCGCTTACGGCCACCCGCCGGCTGATCGGGGCCGATTACGGCAAAGACTATGTGCCGCCGTCCGCGCGCCAGTACCAGGCCAAGACCAAGAACGCGCAAGAGGCGCACGAGGCGATCCGGCCGACGGAAGTCGGGCACCGTCCACGCGACGTGAAATCGTTCCTCGACCATGATCAGGCGCGGCTCTACGAGCTGATCTGGCTGCGCATGGTGGCGAGCCAGATGGAATCCGCCGAGCTCGAGCGCACCACGGCCGACATCACCGCCAGCGTGACCTCCCCGGCAATCAGTGGCGGCAAGAGGATCATCGACCTGCGCGCGACCGGCACCGTGGTGAAGTTCGACGGCTTCCTCACGCTTTACCACGAGGACGAGGACGACGTCGCGGCGGACGAAGACGGGCGTCGCCTTCCGGAGATGAGCACGGGGGAAACGCTGGCCAAGCGTAAAATCGACGCCAGCCAGCACTTCACCGAGCCGCCGCCGCGCTACTCGGAAGCGTCGCTGGTCAAGCGCATGGAAGAGCTCGGCATCGGCCGCCCCTCCACCTATGCCTCGATCCTGCAGGTGCTCAAGGACCGCGGCTACGTGCGGATCGAGAAAAAGCGGCTCGTGCCCGAGGACAAGGGGCGGGTGCTGACCGCCTTCCTCGAAAGCTTCTTCGCGCGCTACGTCGAATACGACTTCACGGCCGGGCTCGAAGAGCAGCTCGACCGCATCTCCAACAACGAGATGGCCTGGCGCGATTTGCTGCGCGACTTTTGGCGTGAGTTCACGGCCGCCGTGGGCGACATCAAGGATCTGCGTGTCGCTCAGGTCATCGACGCGCTCGACGAGATGCTGGCGCCGCATCTGTTTCCGCCGCGCGCGGACGGCGCCGATCCGCGCAAATGCCCGAGCTGTGAGACCGGCCGGCTCTCGCTCAAGCTCGGCAAGTTCGGCGGCTTCATCGGCTGCACTAATTATCCCGAGTGCCGCTACACGCGCCCGCTGGCGCCAAACAACGGCAATGGCGCGCCGGAAAACGGCATGAAAAAGCTGGGCGAGGATCCGGCGAGCGGGCTCGAAGTGACGCTGCGGTCGGGCCGCTTCGGGCCCTATATCCAGCTCGGGGAAGCAACCGAAGGCGAGAAACCCAAGCGCACCGGTCTACCCAAAGGGCTCTCCGCCGAGGACGTCGATCTTGACCGCGCGCTCGGGCTGCTCTCGCTACCCCGCGAGATCGGAAAACATTCCGGCGATGGCGAGCCGATCATCGCCAGCGTGGGCCGCTTCGGGCCTTACGTGCAGCACGGCAAGACCTACGCCAATCTGACCGCGGGCGAGGACGTGCTCACCATCGGACTCAACCGTGCCGTGGCGCTGATCGAGGAGAAACGTGCCAAGCGTAAGAGCCGCCGCGCTGATTCGGGCCGCGCGCTCGGCGATCATCCCGATAAAGGTGGGCGCATCGTGGTCAAGAGCGGTCGGTACGGACCCTATGCGCTCCCGCCAAAGCGCGCAGCGCCACGCGCAAGGCGGCCTCGGAATCGAAGCCGGTCAAGGCGCCGCCCAGGGCGGAAAAGAAATCGCCGCGCAAAGCCAGGAAAGCAGTAATCGAGCCGTAGGGTGGGAATTGCGCGCGCGATGCCCACACGCCGCGTGGGCAAAATCGCACACGACCTCAGTGCGAACTGCCCATGTCGAGCAAGCGATTTTGCCCACCCTACACAGGACTTGAGCCACTGACTGGCGAAATCAATCGCTCGTATCCATATCCCAACCCATAAGCGAGTTTCGCTCGCGGATTTTATTTTCGTGAAACGTCCCCATACCAAGCCTCCGTTCCCCTCCAAAGAAGACCTCCTCGCGTTTATCGGCAAAGCGCCCGGCAAGATCGGCACCCGTGAGATCGCGCGCGCCTTCGGCCTCAAGAATGCCGACCGGGCGGCGCTGAAGCGCGTGCTGCAGGAGCTCGCCCAAAATGGGTTGGTCGAGCGCCGGCGCAAGAAACTGCATCATCCGGGCACATTGCCCCATGTCGTGCTCGCCGACATCACCGGACGCGATTCCGATGGCGAGCTGATCGCGTTGCCGACGGAATGGGACGAGGCCGAGCGCGGCGCAGCACCGAGGATCCGCGTGCGCATTCCGCGCCGGACCCGTCCGAGGGAGGTCGCAGGCGTCGGCGATCGCGCTTTACTGCGGGTCGAGGAGAGCGCCGGCGAGGACGAGTCGATCCGCTACAACGGGCGCGTCATCAAGCTCATCGAGCGCAGCCGGCAGCGCGTGCTCGGCATTTTCCGCGCGGCGCCGGGTGGCGGCGGGCGACTGGCGCCGATCAACAAGAAAGAGCTCGGCCGCGAGCTTTCGATCCTCCCAGGCGGCGCCGCTGGCGCGCGCGATGGCGATCTGGTGGCGGTCGAGGTCGCGGCGCGGCAAAGCGGCCACGGCCTGGCCAGCGCGCGCGTGACGGAAAGGCTCGGCTCGCTCGCGAGCGAGCGCGCGGTGAGCCTCATCGCCATTCACGCCCATTCGATCCCGCACGTCTTCCCCACCGCGGCGATCGCGGAAGCGGAAGCGGCCAAGCCGGCGCGGCTTTCCGGCCGCGAGGACTGGCGCGCCTTGCCGCTCGTTACGATCGATCCGGCGGATGCCAAGGATCACGACGACGCGGTGCACGCCGCACGCGACGCCGATCCCAACAATCCCGGCGGCTTCGTCATCAACATCGCCATCGCCGACGTCGCTCATTACGTGCGGCTGGGTTCGGCGCTCGACCGCGAGGCCCTCATCCGTGGCAATTCGGTCTATTTCCCGGACCGGGTCGTGCCGATGCTGCCCGAGCGCATCTCCAACGACCTGTGCTCGCTGCGGCCTGAGGAGGAGCGCCCGGCGCTCGCGGTGCGCCTCACCGTGGGCGCCGACGGCCGCAAGCGCTCGCACAGCTTCCACCGTGTGCTCATGCGCTCGGCGGCGCGACTCAATTACGTGCAGGCGCAGGCTGCCATCGATGGTTGGCCCGATGACGCGAGCGGGCCCTTGCTGGCCAGCGTTCTCGAGCCGCTCTATCTGGCTTATCGCGCGCTCAAGCACGCCCGCGATGCGCGCGCGCCGCTCGATCTCGACCTTCCCGAGCGCAAGATCGTGCTCACGGCGCACAATACCGTCGATCGGGTCATGACGCCGGAGCGCCTCGACGCCCACCGGCTCATCGAGGAATTCATGATCCTCGCCGGGCCGAGCATTTCAACCGCATCCTCGCGCGGGTGAAAGGCCGCGACGTGGAGAAGCTCGTCAACGAGGTTGTGCTGCGCACGCAGGCGCAGGCCGAATACGCCGCGGAGAATTATGGGCATTTCGGCTTGAACCTGCGCCGCTACGCCCATTTCACCTCGCCGATCCGCCGCTATGCCGACCTCATCGTCCACCGCGGCCTCATTCGCGCGATGCGGCTCGGCGACGGCGGCCTGCCGCAGGAGCAGGACGCGGCTGCGCTCGGTGAGATCGGCGCGCAAATCTCCGCCGCCGAGCGCCGCGCCATGAAGGCCGAACGCGAGACCTTCGACCGTCTGATCGCGCATTTCCTCGCCGATCGCATCGGTGCGACCTTTGCCGGGCACATCTCGGGGGCAACTCGCGCCGGACTTTTCGTCAAGCTGGACGATACCGGCGCCGACGGCCTCGTGCCCGCGCGCACGATCGGCGCGGAATATTTCCGCTATCACGAGGACCGCCACGCGCTCATCGGCGCCCGCAGCGGCGAGACCTACCGCCTCGGCGATCGCGTCACGGTGCGGCTCGTCGAGGCCGCGCCGGTCGCGGGCGCGCTGCGCTTCGAAATTCTTTCCGAGGGCCGCCATACCGACGCGGGGCGGCGACATCTGCGGCAGGAGCACGCTGTCCGCGCGCATCCCGCGAAGCAGCGTGGCCGGATGAGGAAGCGATGAACGACGTGGTCGTCGACCGCCTCGAGCGCATGGCACGTTTCGTCAAACGGATGAACGAGGTCGAACGTGATCTCTCGTCCCCCTATGTACGGCCCAAGGACGCGGCAACACTCATCCTCGTCGACCGCGCCGGGCCCGTGCCCAAGGTGCTCCTCGGCAAACGTCATCACGGCCACAAATTCATGCCGGGCAAGTTCGTGTTTCCCGGCGGCCGCGTCGATCCGGCCGACCGGAGCATGCCGGTCGCGCACGAACTTGATCCACACACGCAAGCGCATCTGATGAAGCGGCTGCAGCGCCCGAGCGCGGCGAAGGCGCGCGGCTTGGCACTTGCCGCGATCCGCGAGACATTCGAGGAGACGGGCTTGCTGCTCGGGGTGGGCGGCCAGACGACGAGCAAAATCCCGCGCGGCCCGTGGTCCGACTTTGCCGCAGCGCAGATCCTGCCCGATCTCGGCGCACTGCATTTCATCGGCCGCGCCATCACCCCGCCCGGGCGGCCGCGCCGGTTCGACGCGCGCTTCTTCACGATGGATGCGAGCGCAATCGCCCATCGCATCGAGGGCGTCACCGGCCCGGATGCCGAGTTGGTGGAACTTCTTTGGATGCCGCTCGCGAAGGCCAAGGAGCTCGACATGCCGGCGGTCACCGGCGTGATGCTCGAAGAGCTCGACGCCCGCATCGCCGATGGTTTCGCGCACGAGCTGCCGGTCCCGTTCTACAGCATGCCGCACGGCCGCTTCCGGCGGGAGATGTTGTGACGGCCAGTCGTGCTGATTGGCTCATCATGCTTGGGTAGATCAGCTGAGGAGTGCGGCCCCACATGCGCTAGCGCGCATTGACAATGGCGGCGCCGCCGCTAGGTTGCGCGCGCATTCACCACTCGAGGCTTGCCATGGCGAAAGCCACCACCATCAAAGTGAAGCTGGTCTCCAGCGCCGACACCGGTTTCTATTACGTGACGCGCAAGAATTCGCGCACGATGACGGAGAAGCTGGTGAAGAAGAAGTACGACCCTGTCGCCAAGAAGCACGTCGAGTTCCGCGAATCCAAAATCAAGTGACGGCGCGTAACGTGCCCCAGCCCCAGCGGGGCCTATTTTCCTCAGTTCGGCTGTGAATTAGGGCGTCCCCGCCCGTCAGGCAAGGTGGCCGGTCGGGAGCGGCGTCATGAGGAGGCCACTCTTACCGCCCCCGAACCGGCCGAACCCCACGGACCCAGGAGATGCGGCGGACCTGAGCATTCCGTAGGGTTATCAATACGATAGGCGATGGCAGATGCCCCCGCGGCCCGGGGTCTCTTGCCGGGCCAGGAGTCCCTTTCCACCGCTCCGCGCAACCTAGCGCAACCGCCTCGGAAATCAACAAATTACGTTGTGGATAAGCAAGGGAATTCCGGTCAACCTAAACGAGGGCTCAGGCCACCGCGGCGTCATTCCGGGGCCCGAGCGCAGCGAGGGAGCCCGGAATCCATAGCCACGGTCGGTGATCATGGATTCCGGGCTCGCGGCTTCGCCGCGCCCCGGAATGACCCTGGAGGAACGACCGCTGTGGCGGTCCCGAATCAGCGGTGCACCGCCATCAACGCGTTTACGCGCGTTTTCGACGCGCTATGGCGCTGCACCGCATCCGGGACATGGTTGCGACGCCTTACGGCGAGCCGAGAAACCGGCGGATGGTCTCGATGAACTTGGCCACCGAGATCGGCTTCGACAGATAGGCCTCGCAGCCGCCCTCGCGGATGCGTTCTTCATCGCCCTTCATCGCAAATGCGGTGACCGCGACCACCGGAATGGCCTTGAGCTCGGGGTCCTCCTTGAGCCACTTCGTCACTTCGAGACCGGATACTTCCGGCAGCTGAATATCCATCAGGATCAAATCTGGCCGATGCTTGCGGGCGAGATCGAGCGCCTCGATGCCGTTGCGTGTGGCGACGGTGTCATAGCCGTGCGCTTCCAACAGGTCGTGGAAGAGCTTCATGTTGAGCTCGTTGTCCTCCACGATCATCACGGTTTTCGACATTGTCGATCTTCCGAGCTTAGGTGCGCTATGCGCTGCCGCCTTCGTCCGAGAGACTGGCGATGGCTGGCGAATAGGCATTTTTCACGCACCCCCCAAGCCGTCCCCTGCAAGCGGGAGAGAACAGACCGAGCCCCTTGCTCGCACCGATTCTGCCGGGCCGAGATCTGCTCTAGTGCCCAGACGTTACGGAAACGCAAACACCTATATCAGGCCGACCCGACCGGCGAGACATCCATGGTGCGGCGACTGAGCGCGATATTGAAGGTAGCCTCCCAGCGCGGGGCGCTGCCGATCAGGTGCGGCTTGCCGAAAACGGCGATCAGCACCACCGCGAGCGGGAGGAGCGACGCCATCCCATCGATCACGCCCACGAATCGGCCAGTGGCCGAGGGCAGCGCGAAGGGGATCGAAATGAGCTGAAACGTCAGATAGACTGCGGCAATCCATGCCATGTTGAATCCGAGCCGCTCTGGGGTGAATAGGCCGAGGATCCCTTCCAGGCTCTTGAACGAGCCGGCGAACCAGAAAAAATACACCTCCCATAGCGCAAGCCCTACTGCGAACAGGACACTTAGCCCGGCAATCGATAGACGGCCCTGGCGCATAGTCGCCTCCCTTGTGCAAAAGTCAGGGCAAGTCAGCGTGTGCCAACTCACTGGCAGTCATTCCGGGACCAGAGCGCCGCGACGGACCCCGGAATCCATCACCACGGTGCGTGATAATGGAGTCGGAGCTCGCGCCTTCGGCGCACCTCGGAATGACCGCCGCTGGAACAACTCCAGTCCTTCACGTAGCCGAGATGCTGCCCGCACGTCGAGGACCTCGGCGCCCCCGGACTCGATCTTGATTTGCTGTGCGCAACGGGCGTTTGCTCGGCACCCTGCCCGCTCGGGTTCCGGAGATTGCGGTGACGGACAAATCGAAAGCCGGGCAAGACCAGCGTGCAGCCGCGGAAAGGCTCGCCGTGGCGGCGCTGGCCTTCATCGCCGGCGAGCCCGAGCGGCTCGGCCGCTTCCTGGCGCTGACCGGAATTGGTCCAGAATCCATCCGCGCGGCCGCCCGCGAGCCGCGATTCCTACTCGGAGTGCTCGATCATCTGGCTGGCGAGGAGCCGCTGCTGCTTGCGTTTGCCGCGGAAAACGCGATCTCGCCGAGCGCAGTGATGCAAGCGCGTGATACCATCGCCGGGCGCCCTTGGGCACGGGACACGCCGTGAGGCGTACCGCCGACGCGCAAAACTGCGGGAAGCTAATGTCCAGACGCGTTAACTTACGGCGTGTCCCGGGCGCAGCGCAGCATGAGCGCAGCGAAGTGATGCGCTGCAGACCCGGGATCGTCTCAGACGCAGTCCTTGGCGGTCCCGGATCAGCGGTGCACCGCTCCACTTCGCTTCGCGCTGCACCGCATCCGGGACACGCGGCTTAAACCAACAAGCGAGAGGACGATTGCCGGGCTTCTGCCGCGATTGCCGCTGCGATGTACCGGAGCAAGTCGCTCGTTGCTCCGCCTGCGGCTCGCCGCGCCTGCTGCGCCATCCGGACATCGATACGCTCGCCATCGCTCACGTCGATTGCGATGCTTTCTACGCCAACATCGAAAAGCGCGACGATCCTACGCTTGCCGACAAGCCGGTGATCGTCGGCGGCGGCCAGCGCGGGGTGGTGCTCACTGCCTGTTATGTCGCGCGCACCTTCGGCGTGCGATCGGCCATGCCCA
>WNFT01006601.1_pt1 | contig 10221 bp, 8 predicted proteins | sample 5400191 | NCBI WGS metagenome assembly WNFT01 (sample SAMN13153359, study PRJNA577476) | soil metagenome | isolation source: 80 cm saprolite under Madrone tree | place: USA:California | collected 2016-06-14 | reverse complement strand
GGACGGACCGAACAAAGCGGTCACGCCGGGCTCATCTCCAAACTTGAACGCCACATCGAGCTCAAAGGCGCCAAGCCGATGGCGCAAGCTGATGCCGGCGCTCATTGGCCGAGCGCAGCGCGCGCGCGTCGCGCCACGATGTCGGCAAAGACGAGGCCCGCAAGCGCCAGAAGGATGGATAAGGCCGCAAGGCGCGCCGCGGCAGCCTCGCCGCCGGGCGATTGGATGGCGGCGTAGATGGCAAGCGGTATCGTCTGCGTCTCGCCCGGAATGTTCGAGACAAAGGTGATGATGGCGCCGAACTCGCCGAGACAGGCGGCAAAAGCCGTCACCGCGCCAGCAAGGATGCCAGGGACAGCCAACGGCAAATAAAGGCTCATCACGCGGTCGAACGGTCCCGCCCCAAGCGTCTCGGCGGCTTCCGCGAGCCCACGATCCTGGGCTTCGAGCGACAGCCTGATGGCACGGACCTGAAAGGGAAAGGTCAAAATGGCGGAAGCAAGCGCCGCGCCCGTCCAACTGAAGACGAAGCGGATGCCGAAATTCTGCAGCAGGAAGGCGCCAAGAGGCGCTCTCGTGCCGAGCGAAATCAGCAGCAGATAGCCGAGCGCCACGGGCGGCAGCACGAGCGGCAGATGGATCAGACCGTCGACCAGGGTTTTGCCGCGGAATTGGCAGCGCGCGAGCACGAGCGCACTCAGAAACGCAATGGGAAGGCTGCACAGCACCGCAACCAGCGCGACCCTGAGGCTCAGCCCCAGCGCGACAAGTTCCGGCTCCGTGAGAAACCCCGCCATCGAGGCTGATTTAGCGCCAATTGCAGGCGAGAGCGAGAGCGGCGGGCCAGGCCCTTGGCGAAACAAAAAAGGCGCGGGGGGTTTAATCCCGCGCCCTTTGCAACGGTTTTGCGCCTTTAGGCCGCCGGGCGCTGGAGAAAGAGCGCCCAGGTGTGGGCGATTGGACCAGCCGGAGTGTTCGACATCGCTGCCTTCTGGAACGCCGCCAAGGCTTCCGCCTTCTTGCCGGCGCTGAAGAGCGCGATGCCGAGCGTTGTCTGAGCGTCGGCCATGTCCTTCAACCCGCCCTTGGCGATGCCCTTCTGGATCGCGTCCACGGCCTCGTTGAACTTGCCGTAGGTCCAGTAGGATTCGCCCAGCTTGACGTCGATCTCGCCGTTCATCTGCTTCGCCGCCTCGGCAGCCAGCGCCACAAGAGTTTCCTGGTCCTTGGCAAGCATCGCGTTCGCCTGATTCAGCAGATCGTCGGTTTTGTTGCGCTTGGCCAGTACGGCTTTGGCTTCCGCCGGCAACCCGTTCGTCAGATCGATGGTCGCCATGTTGCCATAGTCGTCGACATCCGTCCTGATCGTGCCGACGAGCATGGCCAGGCGATACAGGTTCAGCAAATGATGATCGCCGATATCCTTGGTGGCGAGCGCGAAGTCCATAATCTGGCTCCACACTTCCGGCTGGGTGGATACGCTCGCGAGTTGGTCCAAGGTTAAGCGATAACCCGCCTCGTCCGCGGTCTTTGCCTGCGAGTTCAACAGCAGGCCCAGGACCACCGGATTGGCTTTCATTCCGCCCGCGGTCTCCGCCGCCACCGCGGCTTTGGCGGACGTGATCGCGTTCTTGTAATCCATGGTGCTGACGTAGGACTGAACCAGAACTTCCCAAGCGGTGTCGTCGAGCGCAGCGACCTTCTGCAGCTCCGTCACGTTCTGAATCACCTTGGCAAAGTCGTTGGCATTATAATTGAGCCGCAAAGCCGTGCCGTACATCCCAGGCTTTTCCGCGTCGGGAGCCGCGCCCGAAGCGATCTGCCGGTTATAGGCCACCGCTGCCGCTGCAAGATTTGGCGGCATCTGCTTCATATAGATCGTGCCAAGAAATTTCGCGACGGTATATTCTTCGAACGGTGTCTTCATCGGAACGGCATCGGCAATCGCTACTTTGGCGAGCGCACCGGCGAGATCGCCCGTGTCGATGAGCTTCAGGGAGTCGTTGATCGGATTGCCGACCGCCGTGCGCACCTGGGTGCTTGCGTCCGCCTTTGCCGGCGCAGCAGCGCGCCCGCGCGGGGCCGGCGCGGCGTAAAGCGGTTCCAGCACGATCACGGTCGCCGCGGATGCGGCCGAAGCAAGCAGCGCGGCCATTGCGGCCTGACGGACAAATCTATTCATGGCTTTCCTCTTCTCGTTCCATGGGGCGGCTCGTCCATAAACGCTTAGGGGGCTGGGACGGGCCTCTGGTCGGTTCCTATGTCACGCACAAGGCGGGCGCTTTTGAGGCACCCGCCGCGGCTATCTTGATTCCACAATTTTATGGCAACCTAAAGGCGGATTCTAGGCCCGCCGGGCGTAGATCGACCACAACCGTGCGACCGAAGACCACTTGCTGGTCCTTGCAACAGAGTTAAAGCTGTTAACCGCGTCGGGTTTGTTGCCTTGGCTCAGCAAGGTATGGCCCAGCGCAACCTTGGCGCCTTCCGGATCGGCAAGCTTGCCCTTCATGCCGGCGCGCACCGCGGTTTCGGCTTCCTTGTGCTTGGCGTAGGTCCAATAGATCAGGCCAAGCTTGACGCTCGCATTGGCATCGTTTGCAGCCGCTTTCTGCTGCAACTCCGCCTGGGTCTTGGGGTCGGCGGCAACGCGGTCAGTCGTCATCTTGACCAACCGGCCGACGCGCTCGTCGGTTGCTGCGTTCAAGACCTTTGCCTGAGTGCCTTTGTCGAGAATTGTCTTGGCGTCGTTGGGGTATTCGGCCACCAGGGCGCTCTGGGCGCCTTCGATAAAATCGCTGGCCGCCTTCAGATCGCCGACCGCGAGCCGCAACCGCACAATGTCGAGCTGCTGCTCATCGGAAAGGCCCTTTTCGTTGCGCGCCAGCTGGAAGAGGTCGTGCCAATCTTGCGGCTTGCCGTAAAAGAGCACCAGCTGCTCGAGCATGTTGCGCCGGTTGGCCGAGTCGTTCATCTCGTTGTAGACGGACTGCAGGAAGCGCAGCAGACTCTCTTTGGTTGGCGGCGGAAGAGTCTCGGCCGGCTGTCCGTTTGGCATCAGCGGCTGAACCTCTTCCACCGCTTCCTTGTATTTCTTGGCTTTGGCGTAGCCTGAGGCGATGACGAGGCGCACCTGGGGCGTCATGTTGTTGCCCAGGGCCGTCTTATAGCTCTCCACCTTGGGCTGGTTGTTGGTCTGGAGCGCAAGCGCCATTGCATCGCTGAGGTTCTTGGCCTTGTCCCCTTCATTGGCCGCGATCATCTTGTCGTATTGCGCGAATGCCGAGGGGTAATCCTTGGCCGAGATGGCGAAGGCAACGATCATCTGGTGAATCTGGAAGGTCAAAGACTGCGGTTTGCCTTGGATGGCGTCCGCTTCCTTGGCCTTGGCCAGTGCTTCGGCAAAGCGGCCGGCCTTGTTGGCGTCTTGCGCGCCCTTGACCGCATCGACCAGGGCCTTGTTCTCGACGATAAGGGGCGCCGCAAGAGCCCGATGCAATGACATGAAATTCCCGGCCGCGAGCGCCGAAGCGCCCAATAGAAGCGCCGCCGAAAGCGCGCGTGTCGTCTTCCAGTTCATCGGTTTCCCTTTCGTTTTGGACCGGGTTGAGCACCCTTAGTCGCTAAACGCCCCAAAGCCCTGAAGAGTTTATTATTCGATATATTGTTCGTTGCCGACAAATCCAATCTTGGTGACGCCGAGACGCTGTGCATGAGCGAGCGTTTTGGCGACCGCATCGTACTTGGCCAACCGGTTGGGTCTCAAGTGGACTTCCGGTTGAGTAGGCTTAGCAGCCGATTCTTGGAAATATCGGTCCAGCTGCGCCATGCTGGAAACTGGCGTGCCGTTCCAAATCGGCGTGCCGTCGAAGTCGATCTCCAGGTTTACTATTTCCGGCATAACATCTTGCGGCGGAGGCGTATTGTTTATCGGCAGGTCGAGCTTCACCGCGTGAGTTTGAATCGGGATGGTGACGATCAGCATGACCAGGAGAACGAGCATGACGTCGATCAATGGCGTCGTGTTCATCTCCACCATGACATCGTCGGCGCCGCTTTCAGATCCGACACTCATCGACATGGCGTAATTCCTTCCTCTTTAACCCTTAAACCTAATTAAATATTTTCGGCTCGGGATTGGTGATGAAGCCGACCTTTAAGATCGCCGAGCGCTGCAAATCGACCAGCACGCGGCCGACGCTTTCGAAGCGTACGTCGGAATCGCCGCGGATATGAACTTCCGGCTGCGGGATCTTGACGGCCTCCATTTTCAGCCGCTCGAGCAGTTCGTTGTTGGTGCCCACCGGCGCGTCGTTCCAGAAGACATTGCCCTGCTTGTCCACGGCGAGGATGACATTTTCAGGCTTGGTGATGGTGACGATATTGCTGGCGATCGGCAGCGTGATCTGCACCGACTTGATCACCACCGGAATCGTAATCAGGAAGATGATCAGCAGCACCAGCATGATGTCGACCAGCGGCGTGGTGTTGATGGTCGAGTTGATCTCGTCCTCTTCATCGGCGCCCGGCAAATTCATCGACATGATCGATGTCCTTTCGAATTAAAGCTCAAAATCGCTCAGCGCTTGGAGGACAGCAGATAGGTCTGGAGATCGTTCGCAAACGAGCGGAACTTCTCGTTCAGCACCTTGTTGCGACGAACCAGCAAATTGTAGCAAAGCACCGCCGGCACCGCGACCGCGAGGCCGACGGCGGTCATGATCAGGGCTTCACCCACCGGGCCCGCAACCTTGTCGATCGAGGCTTGGCCGGCAATGCCGATGGCCGTCAAGGCGCCCAAAATGCCCCACACCGTGCCGAACAGACCGACGAACGGAGCCGTCGAGCCGACGGAGGCGAGGAACGAAATGCCGCCTGAGAGCCGGGCATTTTCTTCTTCGACGGCGCGATTGAGCGAAATCTGCACCCAATCGGCCTGGGAGAGCATGCCGCCCTGACGTGCCATGGCCTGTTGGCCTCGTTCGGCGACGTTGCGGAAGACATTGTTCTTGCCGAGCTTGTCGATACCGTCTTCGAGATTGGCCGCGGTCCAGAACTTCTTCTCCGTCACCTTGGCCTGTCCCAAAACACGCTGCTGTTCCCAATATTTGGTGACGAAAATGTACCAAGTGCCGAGCGACATCGCGGCAAGAATGAAGAGAACGCCGTGCGACACGGCATCGCCGGTGTACCACAGGGCGACAATTCCGTACGGATTCTCGACGGTGGCGGTCTGCTCCGCGACAGCCGGCGCCGGCGCGCCGGCGGCAGGAGCAGCGGCATCCGCAGGCGCGGTCGCGGCGGGCGGCGGGGGGGCATTCTGAGCACTGACCGAACCAATGCCCAACATGAAAATGGCGAAAGCCGCAGCGATCGTCAGTGTCTTCGCGTACATTCTACATTGCTCCGTTCTTTAATTAAGGACGCGACTAGCGTCCGCCAGTGCACAAATTTGCCTTAACGCTGCAAGATTTTCACGGAAGACCGCGAAAGCCGGTTCTCCGTTCGATCACTTGAGCTGGAATACGACGTTGGTCTGCGGCACGGTTTGCGCCACAGGTTTGCCGTCCTGGGTCGCGGGTTTGTACTTCCACCGCTTCTTCACCATCGTACAGGCCGCATCGTCAAGCCGCGGTTTGCCGCTCGATGTCGCGACCGCGCATTCGGTAACCGAGCCGTCAGGGTTGATGGTGAACTTGACGGACACGGTTCCCTGTTCCTGCAAGCGAATGGAAATCGCCGGATAATCATCGGCGGTGACCTGATGCGACGTGGTCGCCACGGCTGGCGTCGGCGCTGGCGGCGGCGGAGGCGGAGGCGGAGGCGGTGGCGGGGGCGCCACGACGACAGGGGCCGGGGGCTTGGGTGGCGTGTTGGTGATCGCCGTCGTTGTCGTCGGCGGCGGCGCAGCCGCCAAGTCGATCGAGACATCGGGCGCGATGGCGACCACGTCAGGCGGCTTGAAATCCGGCGGCGGCGGCGGCGGCGGGAGGTCGTTTTTGACATCCTCCACGGCCACGACCGTCTGAAGGTTGCCCTTCAGCAGCTGGATCGTCGAATTGGCCAGACCGCTCGCCAGCGCATAAATCGCGAAGACGTGGAAGACGATCACAAAGATGATGCCCGGCCACCGGTTTTTCTTTAACGGCTTCCCGTGAATGGGGCGAAGTTCTTGCAGTGATGCTGTCATAGTTCTCGACCGCCCGAAAAAAGCTGATCCACCCTAAAGGCCAAAGCTAATTTGGCTCCCCCTACGGGTCGAGCCCGCAAGGTGTTTTTCTCATAACCCATCAGAAACCATTTTAACATCCTCTTCATGATGGTCCAGTGCCCCTTGGAGCTTATCGCACCGATGGGCACGACAGCCGGCCCGAAACTCGCGCGGCCCGGGCGTCTTCTTGTAAGACTTTGACGACACGATTCACTCTTAGCGGCAACCACAAGAAGTTTGTGGGGAACGTGTTCGATCGCGCATCAATGCCGCCAAGACGCGCGGAACTATACGAAAATTCCCTGCCGATCAACGTTTCTTCATCCTGACCGAGACGACAAAGCGGCGCATTGGGAACGCGAGTCGGAGCCTGCTCGAGCGATGCATCTGGCCGAAGCATCAGAGACCTCCCCGATGGTTGAAGAGCGGGTTGCCTGTCGAAACGCCGCCGCGGACCGATGAGGCCGGGGCCGATGGCGGCGGCCCGGGCAGCGGGCTTGGGGGCGCAATGATGCTTGGTGCAGCGGGCGGTGGCGCGATGCTAGGCGCCGGCGCAAGGCCCGGAACCGGACCGGGCAGCGCGGTTCTCGCCGCCGGAGCGCCGGCGCCGGGCACGTGGAAGATCCCGGGCGCGATTGGGCCCGGACCGCCGGCATTTCCGATCACATGCGGCGGATTTGCAGCCGCGGCGCCCGGATTGGAAATTGCAGGAAGGCCAGCTGGTGCACCCTCCGTAGACGGAGCATTCCCGCGCTCCAAAGCGCGGCGCGCGACACCGGCGCCGCTCGCGCCATCCGATGGGACGCCGCGCGAAGCGCGATTGAACGGCGCAAGGCCGGGAGGAGGGCTCGCAGTGCCGGCATTTCCTTCGCTGCTTGCGCGCGCACGCCCGCGATCGTTGCCGGGCGTATTCGGGAGCGCGATTCCGTTGACGGACGGATCGAGACCGGGTGGCCGCACAAATTTCGACCGGCCCGGGGAATCGGGAACCGGCGGAAGATTTCCCCGGCCAAAATTGTTTTGCCGCAACGCCGGACCGTTTTCGGTCGTGCCGTTTGGCGTGTTGGCTCCGGCCGCATCCTTAAACGTCGGCGCGATCGACGGCGCCGCGGCCCGCACGATCCGATCCGCGTTGCTCGGATTGGCATCGTGACGCCGGCGGAAAATTTTGCTGCCTTGCGACACGGAATTCATCGGCACGTTGCGATGCAAGAAATTCAGCGCCGGCTTTGCTTCGACGTCGCGGTGCGCTTCGCGCTTCAGCCAATCGGGATCGATAAACCGATCCACGATCCTGTCCCTGTCGTTGACGTAGCGCGTGCGATCGCGCGAGCCGTGGTAGAGATCGCGCAACCGGCGAATGTCGACCACGTAGCGGCGCCGATCGCTGCGGCCGAAATCGTTGTTCTGAACGAAGACCCAGAGCGTGTAGAAATATTCGGAAACGAATGTCGGGCCGTAGAAGGTCTGATAGCCGTACCAATCGTCCCCGGCGTAAGGCGCGGTGCGCAGCGGCTGGTCATAATCGAGATAACCCGGCGGCATCGGCAGCCAACCGACATAATCCTGATTGGCGCGCCACACGACCCAGCTCGGTCCCCAGACATAGCCGGGCACCCAAAGCCAGCCATAGTTCATATCGAACAGCCAGCGCCCATAATGATAAACGATGTCGCCATAGGGTTCGTTCGAGACCCAGAGCGAGCCGTAGTCGCTGGTGTAATCCCAATAGCCGTAGAAATAGGGCCGGAAATTCGGACCCGCATCGGGCTGCCAGACCTCGCCCCAGACCGGATGATTCAACCACTTGCCGAACGGCGCCAAACGTTCGTGAAAATAGTCCAGGCTGACTTCGATCTGCGCGCCGGCTTGACTCTGCGCGCTAGACTGCGCTCGCGCGGGCGTCGCGTAGGCGAACATCGCCGCAAAGCAGCATGCCGCAAAAATCGCGGCTGCATCGCGCAAGCGAAAACCTGGCCAGATCACCATCGTCTCCGAATGAACCCGGCGCGCACCGACAAGGCCTGCGCGCATTCTGCCATCAATCGTAGTCCCGCACGAGATGGATATGGGCAATGTGATGAAGCGCGCTCTTTGTGGCGCCTTTAGGGCGAGGCTCTAGAATCGGCTGCTCAGGCTGATCGTGGCCGAGTGCGCCAGCGCGCCGGAGCTCGCCGAAGCATCATAGTTAAAGCCCGCCGACCAGTTGCGCAGCACATAGCCGAAACTCATGCCGCCGACGATCTTGTTGGCGTCGAGCGTCGGCCCCACGAGATGGAACGGCGAGCCCGGGGCGGACTCGAAGGAGCCGTCGATCGTGACCGGATCGTTGGCGAATTCATGGCTCCAACCCGCCAGCAATTGCGGCATGAAGGCGCCCTCGTTGAACGCGTAGCTGCCTTGACCGATGACGCCGGCAAAGCTGCGTATGGAGGTTTGATTTTGCGACTTCAAGGATACGCCCATGCCGCCGCCGCCGACCTCGTTATAGGCGCTTTCGCTCAAGTACATCGCATCGACCGCGATGGTGGGAATGATCTGGAACCTGCCGGCGTCGATGATGTAGCCGGCCGTGGCGCCGCCCGCGCCGAGATAGCTCGACCATGTGGCAGTCGAGGAGCGGCAGACGACGGTTAGCGTTGGCGCCCCGCACTGCGAGGGGTCCCCAACGATGACCGAACGACGGCTCTTGAAATTGCCCCTGCCGCCATTGATCTGCGGAGCGACGAAGAAATCGCCGAACTTCCAGGCGGCGTAAGCCGACAGAAGGTTCCAGTCGCCATTCGTCTTGGTGTCGCGAGGATGGCGTTCCGTCTCTTCGCTCGAAAAGAATGTATAGCCCAAGCCATATCGACCGGTTTGCAGCGAGCCCCATTCCGCCCCGAGTGCCACGCCTTGTCCGGCGCCGCCGAAGCCGGCCTGAGTGGCGGTGCCGTTATCGGCGACCGCGTTGTAGAATTCCTGTCCCCAGAAGTGAAAATCGGTCCGCGAGCCGGCGGGTGCGGTAAGAAGGGCGCGCTGACGCGCGCCGATGACGCCCGTCGCCTGGTCGGTCATCGCGACGGTGAGCGCGCGCACGCCGCCCGCGATGTCGGGCACCGTCGAGGCCACGGCCGCCTTCACCTGTTCCACGTTGGTCAGTTTGAGGAGCGCTGCGCCGAATACGTCGTCGGCAAGCGCGGCCGCGGCGAACGGTTCGAAGATTTCCGCGGAACTTCCCTGAAGGCCAAGCGTGGTAGCCGTCTTGCGGTTCAGGGTCACGCTCAAGGTTTGCGCATTTACATCTTGGGCGCCGCTCGTCAGCGTATTGTCGTCCGCTTTGAACGTCGCATCGACAAGGAAAGGAACGGTCGGCGCGGTAAATGTGACGAAATGGAGTCCGGTTGCCGAGCCTGTCGAGATTAATGTGTAATTTCCGCTTTGCGGCAGGAACGTTGTCGGGTTCAGCTCGAAGGCCGAATTGCCGTAGAAATTGACGTTTCCCGTTGTCGAAATCAGCGCGCCGGTCACGTTGCCGGTCGCCTCCGAATTCTTGGTCAGCGCAAACTGCACCTTGCCGTTGTCCCCGACCGTGAGCGTCGATGCGCTGCTTTTTGAAGTATTGAGAATCCCGCCGGTGTTGTTGGCGGAAACATAGACGTCGAGAGTGCCGATCGGGTCCCCGCTAACAGAGCCGCTGACCGTCGCATAGTGGGGCGTCGTGACATTGCCGATGGTGCTGTCGACATGGCCCTCGATAATGAGCCGGTTGCCGCTCCCCGCACCGAAGAGGACGTCGCCGGTCATCGTGCCTTGGCCCACGACATAGATATTTTCGGTCAAATTCCCATGCGACAGGTCCACCGCGATGCCTTTTGCGCCGGTAACCGCCGATGTTTGCCCCGAAATGCTCCCCGTGTTGTAGATGGTGATCAATTTCCCCGAAAGGTCATTGATGCCATATGCCGTCAGATTGCCGACCGAGGAATTCGACGTCGAAGCAATCGCGGCGATGGAGCCATTGTTGAACA
>WNFT01006600.1_pt1 | contig 10221 bp, 7 predicted proteins | sample 5400191 | NCBI WGS metagenome assembly WNFT01 (sample SAMN13153359, study PRJNA577476) | soil metagenome | isolation source: 80 cm saprolite under Madrone tree | place: USA:California | collected 2016-06-14 | reverse complement strand
GCACTCGTTGGCGAGGGCGTCGAACGGGCAATTCCGGAGCCGTACCTCGCCGTTGACGCGCGCGGGATCGTAGCCGCATTCGCCGAGCACGGCGAGCGCGTTGGCGAGCAGGCGATCCGTCCCTCCATTCGCGCCGGTGCGGTTGCGAGCAGCGGCGCCGAGCGTTCGGCCTTCCGCACGGGCGGCACGCGCGAGGGCCGCACGAGCGGCGGGCGCGACGGTCGTCAACGCGCGCGCCAAGACGCGGCCGGCGAGCTCGTACCGGCGCTCGGGAAGCGTGAGGTCGACCTGGCGGGAGGAGCGCTGGTACAGCTTGGCCGGCCGGCCCGCCCCCGGCCCACGGCGGGCGGTCAGGCGGCGGTAGCTGGCGTCGAGCAGCCCCTGCTGGACGAGCTTGTCGAGGTGGAAGGCGGCGAGCGCACGGGAGATGCGAAGCGCGCGGGCCGCTTCGTCGCGCCCCACTTCGCATCGCCGCTCGACGATGAAGAGATAAAGACCCCTCCTGATCGGTTCGTCGAGCAACGCGATGGCCGCGATCTGGCGCTCGAGATCGGTGCCTGGCACAGCGAAAATCTACATCGCTCACGGCTGCGATCCAATTGCTCTAACGGCAACGTATATTGCGCATAGAGGACGAGCCCAAGCCCAATGCCCGACTACACCTATCTCATTGTCGGCGGCGGCATGACCGCCGACGCCGCGGCCCAAGCCCTCCACGAGGCGGACCCCGCGGGCTCGGTCGGTATGATCAGCGCCGAGCCGCATCCTCCCTACGACCGCCCGCCGCTCTCGAAAGCCCTGTGGAAGGGCGAGCCCGAGGAAAAGATCTGGCGCAAGACGGCGGCGACCGGCGCCACGCTGCACCTCGGGCGGCGCATCACCGCGATCGACCCCCGGGGGCGCAGCGCGACGGACGATCGGGGGACGAAGTACCGATTCACGAAGCTGCTCCTCGCCACCGGCGGCGCCCCGCGGCGGCTGCCGCTCCAGACCGACCAGATCATCTATTACCGCACCCTCGATGATTACCGCCGCCTGCGCGCGCTCGCGACCCAGAACGTCCGCTTCGCGGTGATCGGCGGCGGCTTCATCGGGAGCGAGGTCGCCGCCGCGCTGCGGATGCAGCAGCGCGACGTCACGATGCTCGTCCCGGAAACGGGGCTCGGCGCGCGCGTGTTTCCGGCGGACCTGGCGGCCTTCCTGGTGAATTACTACCGCGAGAAGGGCGTCACCATGCGGATGGGGGAGGGGATGGCGGGGCTCGACCGGCGCGCCGGCTCTTGCGTCGTGCGCACGACCGTGGGCAGCGAGCTTGTGGCCGAGGTCCTGGTCGCCGGGCTCGGCATCCTGCCGGGCGTGGAGCTGGCGGAGCAGGCCGGCCTCAGCGTGGACAACGGCATCGTGGTGGACGAGGCCTGCCGCACCAACAATCCCGACATCTACGCTGCGGGGGACGTGGCGAACTTCGAGAATCCCGCCTTGGGCGCGCGGCTGCGCGTGGAGCACGAAGACAATGCCAACACGATGGGGCGCACCGCCGGTCTCAACATGGCGGGCCGCGCGACTCCCTATCGCCATCTGCCGTTTTTTTACTCCGACCTGTTCGACCTGGGCTACGAAGCGGTGGGTGACGTCGACGCTCGTCTCGAGACTGTCGCCGACTGGAAAGAGTCGTTCCGCGAGGGTGTGATTTACTACTTGAAGGATGGGCGGGTGCGCGGCGTGCTCCTGTGGAACACGTGGGGACAGGTGGATCACGCGCGGGCGCTCATCGCCCAGCCCGGCCCGTTCAAGCCCGCGGACTTGAAGGGCCGCCTACCGGCCTAGAATCGGTATCCCGCGGCCAGGTTGAAATGATTGGCGGTGAATTTCCCGCTCGGGTACGTGGTCTCGAGCCGCCGGAACTCGACCCCGAACACCAGGGGCCCGCGGGGTCGGAGGTCCACGTGCCCCTCGCACACGAAGTTCTTGAGCCGGCCCCGCGGGTTGCCGAGCGCGTCCGACAGATCGCCGTCGTTGGGATCATCGAGGCCACAGCCGCCGCCGACCATCACCTCGGGTCTGGGGCGGACGTTGAGCTGACCCCAGCCGCCCTTGGTGCGGACTTCAACGCCGGTCGGCCCGATGCTCTGGCCGATCCCGCCTCCGCCCAATACCGCCAGCGCCTTCCCGCTGAACGCTTCCGCCAGCAGTTCGACCGGGCCGACCTTGAAGCGCGCGTCCGCCGTGACGGCGCGCGACTGGAACAGGGTGTCGGCCGAGGCGAGCCAGCCCAGGTGACCGCCGACGGCGATCTCGCTGGGATCGTCGGTCGGGCCCCACGCGAGCCGCACCCTCGCCTGCAGGTAAGGGCGACGGCTCCGCTCGGCCGAGTCGGGCTGGGTGTTGAAGAGCCCCTGCGCCGTACCGGACGTCGGGGCCAGCACGGCCACCTGCTCGGCGAGGCGCAGGGTGTATCCCTGTTCCAGGGTGGCGCGGAACTGCGGCAGCCACAGCCACAGGTTGCCGGCGGCGGCGAAATCAGGGAAACCCACGGAGGCGAGGGAGCGCGGGCTCCGCTCCGCGACGAGCGGCGACTCCTGGCCGAACAGGAGCTGAGCGTGCGCCCACGAGACGATGCCCACGGCCCGGCGCAGGCGGAGGAGCGGGAAGGTGCGGCCGCCGGAGGACGGCTGCTGGCCGCCGAAGAAGTCGACATCCACCTCGCCTGAGAAGCTGCCGCGCAGCACATCGGGATCGGTCACGAGCAGGCCGAGCCGTGTCTGGCGGATGGTGCCGCCGACGCTGCTCGCGGGCGTGAGCGAGTCGACGAACTGCGGCACGTCGCTGTTGTTGACGCGGGCGTTCGTGAAGAAGCCGTTCACGAGCACGAGACCCGTCACCTCGACCGTGCGTTTCGCGACCGGCGCGGGCGCTGGTGGGGAGGGCGGCGTCTGCGCCGCGAGCGGAACGGCGACGGCGGCGAGCGAAACGAGCAACGTGGCCCGCATCTCCGGCTCCTGGCGGTTTCGGTACGACTACAGTAAGCTGCAGCGCCTCGAGCGCAACCGGGAACAAGCGATGCGATGGATCCCACTGCTAGTGGGCGTGGGTTGGATCACGGCGGTGCCGCCCGGGGTCGCCCAGGGGCGCGTCGCGGGCCGGGTGACGCTGCTCGAGAAGGGCGGGAAATCGCCTCCCGACCTGGGGGCCGCGGTCGTGTACATCGAGGGCGGCGGCGCTGACGGCGCGGCGCGCCCGGTCACCGTCGACATCGCGATGAACGATAAGGAGTTCGTGCCTCGCGTCGTGGTCGTCCCCGCCGGCTCCGCGGTCCGATTCCAGAATCACGATCCCTTCGACCACAACGCGTTCTCCGCCTCCGGGCCCAATCCGTTCGACCTCGGGCAGTACGGCCGCGGCGAGGCCAAGACCTGGACGTTCACGAATCCCGGCTTGGTGCGCGTCTTCTGCAACGTCCACCCCCGGATGGTGGCGTTCGTGCAGGTGATGGCGGGCCGCTACTTCACGCAAGCGGCGGCGGACGGCAGCTTCGAAATCGCCGCCGTGCCGTCGGGCACGTGGGTGCTGCACGCCTGGCACGAGCGGAGCCAAGCGGTTTCCCAGGCGGTGAACGTCACGACGGCCGGAGCGGCGGGGATCGAGCTGCAGCTCGACGCGCGTGGGTTCCGCTGGACGCCCCACAAGAACAAGTACGGCAAAGACTATCCGACGAATGCCGGACGCGAGCGCTACTAGGCCCGCGCGGCTCGGCCTCGGGGCCAAGATCTTCATTGCCGCCACGCTGTCGGTGACGGGTGTGCTGGGCGTGACCCTCGGGCTCACGTCGCTGCAGGCGAACCGCACGGCCGACGAGTCGATCCGCCGGGCGCTCGCCGGCGTGCGCCGGGGGGTGCAGGCCTTCCTCGCCGGGCGGACTGCGACGTTCGCGGGGATGAGCGCGGTGAGCGCCCAGGTGCCGAAGTTCCGCGAGCGGCTCCTGAAAGTCTCCGAGCGGAGCAACGTGCTCGACCAGGCCGAGGAACATCGCCGGCTGCTGGGCGCGGCGTGGGTGTTGATCACCGATGAGCACGGCGTGCTGGTCGCCCGGACGGACTACCCCACCGAGTCCGACATCGACCTCTCGCGTGGCGCGCTGATCGCCAACGCCCTCTCGGGCGACGAGACGAGCGGCGCGTGGTTGGATGAGCGCCGGCGCAAGCTGTTCATGGCGGTGGCGGTACCGCTGCGGGCGTCAACGGACGCCGCGCCTCAGGGCTCCCTCGTCGCCGCCTACTCGATCGACGATACGCTCGCGCACCAGATCAAGCAGGCGACCACTACCGACGTGGTGTTCTTCGCGCTCGACACGCTCAACCGGCCCTACATCGTCGGCAGCACGCTCCCCCGCGACGCGGTCGAGCCGGCGCTCGTCGCGGACACGCTGGCCGTGGCCGCCCTGGCGCGTGACTCGGTGGGAACGGAGCTGGCGGCGGACGTGGACGGCGAGCGCCTCATCGGGCTGGCGAGTCCGATCCGCTCCGCCGGGGGCGACGCGTTCGGCGGGTTCGTGGCGTTCCGGTCGCACGAGCGCGAGCTGGGCGCGTTCCGGGCGCTGCAGCATACGATCGGGTTCTCACTCGCGCTCGGCCTGCTGCTCGCGCTCGCCTCGGCCTACGTGCTCGCCCGCCAGATCGCGGGCCCGATCCGGCGGCTGGCGCTCGCCACGCGCCGGGTGCAGGACGGGGACTACAACGTGGAAATCGACGTCGCAGCCGGCGACGAGATCGGGATGCTGTCGCAGGCGTTCCAGAGCCTGGTGGCGGACCTCAAGGAGAAGGCGAAGCTCGTCGAATACATGATGTCTGCTTCGCAGGCCTCGCCCACCGAGCAGTTCAGGAGCGCCCGGCCGTCGCTCACGGCTGCCACCGGGAGTGCGCTGCGCCCGGGCACGCTCTTCGCCAACCGCTACGAGGTGAAGGAGGTCCTCGGGATGGGCGGCATGGGCGTCGTGTACCGCGCGTTCGACCGCGAGCTGCAGGAGGTGGTGGCGATCAAGGCGCTCCGTCCGGAAACGCTCGCCGGGGGGGGCGTCGCGCTGGAGCGCTTCAAACAAGAGATCCGCCTCGCCCGCAAGATCGCCCACCGCAACGTGGTGCGGACGTACGATCTGGGCGAGGTGAACGGGATGTACTACCTGACGATGGAATACGTGGAGGGAACGTCGCTGAAGCAGCTCATCGGGACGCGCGGCCCGCTGCCGGTGCCCGTCACCCTCACGATCGGGAAACAGCTGTGCCGCGCGCTCGAAGTCGCCCACGAGCAAGGCGTGATCCACCGCGACATCAAGCCCCAGAACATGGTGGTCGAGCCGAGCGGCGTGCTCAAGGTGATGGACTTCGGCATCGCGCGGCTCGCGAACCGGTCGAAGGATGAAGGGTTGACCAAGGAGGGAATGTCGATCGGGACGCCGGACTACATGTCACCGGAGCAGCTCTCGGGGATGGAGCTCGATGCGCGCAGCGATCTCTACTCGGCAGGTGTGGTGCTATTCGAGTGTCTCACCCGCCGACTCCCGTTCGAGGCGGACTCGACGTACGCGCTGATCGCGAAGCAGCTCGAGGGGAAGGCGCCCGATCCGCGCACGCTCAATCCGGACGTGCCCGAAGCGCTGGCTCAGGTAGTTCTAAAGGCGATGGCGAAGGACCCGGGAGACCGATACCAGACCGCAGCGCAGATGCATGATGCGCTGGACTCAATCGGTTAGATCCCTCCGAACCACGGATATCCCTGATCCTCCCAGTATCCCCCCGGTCTCGTATCCGTGAATGTCATCGACACCAGGTACTTCGTCATCTTGTAGCCCAGCTTGGTCGGGGAATAGAGCCGCAGCGGTGCGCCGTGCGCTATTGGGAGGGGGTTGTCGTTCATTCCGTACGCGAGAATCGTCTGGGGATGCATCGCGCTCGCCATGTCCCAGCCGTTCGAGTAATCGGCGTCGAACGACACGAAGCTGATGTAGCGCGCCGCCTTGGCTGGGCGGCAGCGATCCACGATCGCCGACACCGGCACGCCGTGCCAGCTCGCGATCGCCGACCACCCCTCCACGCAGTGGTGCTTCACCGTGTAGGACACGCGCGGCAGGCGCATCAGGTCGTCGAGCGACAGCTCGAGCGGTTGCGCCACCAACCCGTCCACCCGCAGCCGCCAGGCGGCCCGATCTTCGAGCATCGGCACCGTGGTCGAGATGAAGTAGCTCGGCAGCGCTGCGCTGCGCTCGACCGTGTCGTACGTGCGGGCGAGGCGCGTGGGCGAGAACAGGATCTTCTCCCCCACCCAATCGTTCACTCGGCTGATGCTCCACAGACCCGGACGCACCAGATTGCCGCCGTCCCAGCCACACGCCGCGGCGAGGGTCCCAGCGCCGGCCGCGACGCCCAGCTTCAGGAACGCCCGCCGGTTCAGCTCGTGCAACGTAGCGTCAGTCATGGCTCGGGAACCTCCCCCGGTACCAGCCGGTGAGCATGGCGCGCAGCGAGGCGGGATCCACGACGAACACGAGGATGACGTGCATGATCGTGAACCCGACGAAGATCCACACGATCCAGAAGTGCCAGTAGCGCGCTGCCTGAAATCCGCCGAACAACCCCGTCAACCAGCTCAGCTGCGTCGGCTTGTAGACCGCGAACCCGGTGAGCACCGCGAGCGCACCCAACCCAATCACGCTCGTGTAGGCGAGCTTCTGGAGCGGGTTGTGCTTCCCCTGCGCCGGGTGCTCCCGTCGGAGATGGAGGTAGTACTTCGCCATCTCGAGCGCGCCCGGAACGTCGCGCGGCCGGAACAGCAGGGCGCGCCATTCGCCGCTCCGCACCAGGTAGCCGAGATACAGGAGGCCGAAGGCGATGAGCGGCCACGCCAGCGCGAAGTGCCAGTTGAGCGCGCCCGCGAGCCAGCCGCCGAGCCGGCTCCAATGCGGGAACTGTGTGCCGTCGAACGGACTCAGGAAGTACGGCCCCCCGCGGTTTCCGAACCGGGCGTAGGCCTCATAGATCTCGAGCCCGCTTGCGATCAGGCCGGCGAGCACGAACACGGTCGCCCAATGGGTGAGCCGGACGAGCCAGTGATGACGGCGCACGCGCGGAGCAGGAGTGGCGGTCATGGCGTAAGGGAAACCTGGGGACACGGCCCGATCCCCGCCACCCTCCGCGCTTCCCAGGCCGCCCCGCCCGGCCTTAGTTTGCAGGCCGGATGACTCATGCCCAACACTAGCGTTCCCGCCCTCCCCGAACGGATCGGAGGGCTCGCCGCCGTTGCCGTCAACCTCTCGTGGAGCTGGAACCGCAACGCACGGGCGTTGTTCCGCGCGCTCGATCCGGCGCTGTGGCGTCGCACCCAGCACAATCCCATCGAGCTCTTGCGACGGGTGGCGCCAGAGCGGCTCGCGGCCTGCGCGGCGGACCCGGAGTTCCTGCGGCTCTACGACGTCGTCGCCGCCGCGGCCGCGCACGACGCGACGTCCGCCGGCACCTGGTTCGCCACCTCGCATCCCGAGTCCGTCAAGCGGCCGGTCGCGTACTTCTGTGCCGAATTCGGGTTGCACGCCTCGGTTCCCATTTACTCCGGGGGTCTCGGAGTCCTCGCGGGGGACCAGTGCAAGGCGGCGTCGGACCTGGGCGTCCCGTTCGTCGGCGTCGGCCTGTTCTATACCAAGGGCTACTCGGACCAGCGACTGCGCCTCGACGGATGGCAGGAAGACGCCGAGGAGCGCTTCGACGTGGCCGCGACGCCGCTGCAACGGGTGCGCGGGGCGAAGGGCGATCCCTGCCTCGCCACCGTGCGGTTGTCCGGGCGCCACGTGAGCGTGGGCGCCTGGCGTGTCATGGTGGGCCGCGTGCCGATCTTCTTACTGGACACGGATCTCGAGCAGAACGACCCGGCGGACCGCGGGCTGTCCCACCGACTCTACGCCGGTGGTCCCGATCTGCGGCTCCGCCAGGAATGGGTCCTCGGCGTCGGTGGCGTGCGCATGCTGCGCGCTCTGGGATACGACCCCGCCGCCTGGCACGCGAATGAAGGACACGCCGCGTTCATGCTGGTCGAGCGGGCGCGAGAGCTCGTGACGCGCGGGACCACGTTCGCGGACGCCGTCCGCCGGGTGCGCGCAACCAGCGTCTTCACGACCCACACGCCCGTGCCCGCGGGGCACGACACCTTCTCCCCCGATCAAGTGGAGCAGGTCCTCGGTCCGGTGTGGCAGGAGATGGGGGTCACTCGCGAAATCTTCTTCCGCCTCGGACATCATCCGGTGGTAGACCACGATCGGTTCCACATGCCCGTCGCCGCCATCCGGCTCTCGGCCCGGGTGAACGGAGTGTCGCGCCGTCACGGGGAAGAGTCCCGCCGCATCTGGGCCCCGCTCTGGCCTGACCGCGACGTCGCGCGCGTGCCGATCGGCCACGTCACCAACGGCGTCCACGTCGCCACGTGGATGGCGAACCGAATCCTGACCTTCTTCGACTCCCATTTCGGGCCGGACTGGCTCGCGCGGGTGGACGACCCCGGGTTCTGGGACAAGGTCCTCGAGTTGGACCCCGCCGCGCTGTGGGCGGTGCACAATCAGCTCAAGTCCCATCTGATGCGGAGCATCCGCGAGCAGGCGCGGCGGCGCTGGGCGGATCAGTGGAAGGAAGCCCTGCACCTCGTGGGCGCGGGGACCCTGCTCGATCCGGAGGCCTTCACGATCGGCTTCGGTCGCCGGTTTGCGACCTACAAGCGGGCCGACCTGATCTTCCGCGATCCCGACCGGCTGCAGCGGTTGCTCGTGAACCCCTGGCGCCCGGTGCAGATCGTGTTCTCCGGCAAGTCGCATCCAGGCGACGAGCCGGGGAAGCAGGTGCTCCAGCGCGTGTACGCCCACACCCGCGAAGCCCGGTTCGAGGGCCGGATCGCGTTCATCGAGGACTATGACATGCATCTGGCCCACAGCCTGGTGCAGGGGGTGGACCTCTGGCTCAACGTGCCGCGCCCTCCCCTCGAAGCGTGCGGCACCAGCGGCATGAAGGCGGCGTTGAACGGCGTGCCGCAGCTGAGCACGCTGGACGGGTGGTGGGCCGAGGGTTACGATGGGCCGAACGGCTGGGCCATTCCCCCGGCACCGACGGGTCAGGACGGCGATGCGGCCGACGCCGAGCAGCTGTACCGCCTGCTCGAAAATGAGGTGGTGCCGCTGTTTTACGACCGTGATGCCCAGGGTGTCCCGCCCGGCTGGGTGGAGAAGATGAAACACGCGCTGCGCACGGCGGGCGCCCGGTTCACCGCCCAGCGCATGGTACGGGAATACGTCACGGAGTACTACCTTCCCGCGATGCGGGGGGAGCAGCCGGCGGACGATCCGCCGACGGCCTGAGCAAGAGAGGCAGTGGAGGCGCATATGGGCGCGACAACACCAGCCCCGAAGTCCCGGCGGCGGAGCCCCGCCCAGCCGCGCCGGGCCCCGGGTCCCGCGGCGCCGCGGCCCCAGATTGCTGCGGAGGAGCGGATCGGCGTCACCCACCTGACGGCCGAGTACTGGCCGTTCGCCCGCACCGGTGGGCTGGGCGAGGCGGTGGCCGGCCTGGCGACGTGTCAGGCGGCCGCCGGCCTGCCGACGACGGTGATCATGCCGCTGTACCAGATCGTTCGGGAGACCACGCCGTCGCTGGAGCGGACCGGTTCGCCGCTCGCGATCACGCTGGGCGGGCACACCGAGCGGGCGTGGCTGTACCGCACGCCGCCCGGGCCGGGGGGAGGCCCGCAGGTCTTCTTCGTCGAGCATCCCGACTTCTTCGACCGGGCGGGCATCTACGGCGACAACGGCGGGGACTATCCGGACAACGCCCAGCGGTTCGCGTTCTTCTGCGTCGCCGCGCTCACGGCGCTTCCCGAGATCGCCCCCGAGACGCAGGTGCTGCACGCACACGACTGGCACACCGCCTTGGCGCCGGTGTACCTTCGCACCGCGTTCGCCGCCGAGCCGTTTCACCGGCGCCTTGCGGTGGTGATGTCGGTGCACAACGCCGGCTTCCAGGGGCATTTTCCGCCCGAGACGCTGCCCGCGCTGAGCCTGCCGGCCGAGCTGTACAACGCGGACGTGTTCGAGTGGTACGGCCGGATGAATGCGCTCCGGGGCGGGATGGCCCACTCCGACGTCGTCGTGACCGTCAGTCCCTCTCATGCGGAGGAGCTGCGCACCGCGGAAGGCGG
>WNFT01006599.1_pt1 | contig 10222 bp, 4 predicted proteins | sample 5400191 | NCBI WGS metagenome assembly WNFT01 (sample SAMN13153359, study PRJNA577476) | soil metagenome | isolation source: 80 cm saprolite under Madrone tree | place: USA:California | collected 2016-06-14 | reverse complement strand
GACCTTACGCAGGATTTCTTTGTAAAAATACTGGAAGCTGGCTGGCTTAGCCACGCCGACCCCGATCGAGGACGGTTTCGTTCGCTCCTGCTGAAGTCGCTCCAGAATTTTCTCATTAACGCTGCCGAAAGAACTCATACGCGCAAGCGTGGCGGTGAGGTGAAATTTGTTTCCTGGGACGATTGGATGGCAGAAGCGCCATCGCAATTATCTATCTCGGCTCAGGCAATCGATTCATTGCCGCCGGAGCGATTGTTCGACCTTCGTTGGGCCGTGACGGTGGTAGAGCACGCGCTTCGGCGGCTTCGCGAGGAATGCGAAAGTAAAGGCAAGCGCCGGCTTTTTCATGCGTTAAGCTCCCACCTCGTCGCGGAACGTGATGAGGTCTCATTCTCTCAGCTCTCAGCTGAGCTTGGAATTGCCGAGAGCGCGGTTATAAAACAGCTGCACAACCTGCGGCAGCGTTATCGATCGTTGCTGCGGGACGAAGTCGCCCACACAGTCGCTGACCCTGCCCACGTGGAAGACGAGATCCGGTATCTCTGTGCGACCCTCGCCGCTGGAAGCGATTGACTTTGATGAAGAATCCGGACGGGCTCTCTGATTCGTTCCCGAGCGCGACCAAGAGCCCGGCAAAATGCCAGAAGTGTGGTGCAACTACGCGACTCGAAACAGGAATTTGCGTGAATTGTCTCTTACGTGAGGGCTTCGAAGCCGGAGTATCAAAAGCTGCGTTCGAAGGCGTAATGGCTGAAGTCGAGGTGCCGGATACGCTATGGCCCCTCGGCAATTACGAAATCCTCGACGAGATCGCGCGCGGCGGGATGGGCGTGATTTATCGCGCACGCCAACGACACTCCCGCAGGATCGTCGCCATAAAACGGGTGCTCAGTTATCAAGCTGATTCGCATGAAACACTCATGCGTTTCCTACGGGAAACCGAAGCGGTAGCCAGCCTCGATCATCCGAACATCCTCCCGATTTATGAGGTGAGCGAAAGCGAGGATGGCCTGCCGTTTTTCAGCATGAAATTTGCGACGGGCGGAAGCTTGAATCACGCGGCATCGTCGCTTCGTCAGGAGCCGCGAAAATGTGTGGAGCTAATGGCGAAGGTGGCGCGCGCCGTCGAATACGCGCACGGCCACGGAGTTCTTCATCGCGATCTCAAACCGGGAAACATTTTGCTCGATGACCGCGGCGAGCCACTGGTGAGCGATTTCGGTTTGGCAAAATGGCTGAACACGAATGCGGATCTTACGAAATCTCTGACTACTTTCGGAACAGCGGGTTACATTGCGCCAGAACAGGCCGAGGGTGCATCCGCCCATCTTACTCCAGCCGCCGATGTTTACAGTCTTGGCGCGATTCTCTTCGAATTGCTCTCTGGCCGCCTACCATTTTTGGGCGACAACCCGCTTTCGGTAATTCGGCAGGCTTCCGAAAAGCCGGCGCCGAAACTCCGCTCGCTCGCACGTTCGCTCGACCGCGATTTGGAAACCGTTTGTGCACGCTGTCTCGAGCGCGATCCAAAAGCGCGCTACCAGTCCGCGGGAGATCTCGCGACTGATTTGGAGCGCTGGCTCGATGGCCGGCCGATAGTCGCGCGGCCGGTCTCCGCCCCAGCGCGGATCTGGCGCTGGTCGCGTCGTAACCCCAAGCTGGTCGGAACCGGCGTTGCCGGCCTCCTTTTAGGCGCGGCTGCCATCTGGTTATTTCGCGGCGAACTCTTCCGAGCATCCCCGTTCAATCCTCCGGAAAAAAGTATCGCGGTTCTACCATTCGTTGATCTTAGCCAGGCAAAAGATCAGGAATATTTCTGCGACGGGATAAGCGAGGAAATTCTTCACACGCTGGCAAAGGTTGATGGGCTGCGCGTCGCTGGCCGCACCTCGTCATTTTCATTCAAAGGAACGGGCATAGCCGCGAGTGAGGTTGGGAAAAAGCTAAACGTTGCCAGTGTGCTTGCAGGAAGTTTGCGACGCGAGGGTAACCGCGTTCGTATCACCGCCGAATTGATTAACGCGCGCGACGGCTTCGACCTTTGGACGGAAACTTATAACCGGGAGCTGGCAGGCGTCTTTGCGCTGCAGGATGAAATAACTCGCGCAATCGTTGACGCGCTTAAGATTAAGCTCGCCGGTGCCCTTCCCGCCCAGCCACAAAGTAACACGGAGGTATACGATCTTTATTTGCAAGGTCTTTACTTCTCAAACAAGGGCAGCGAAGAGGATTTGCGAAGGGCGCTCAGTTTCTTTCAGCGCGCGGTCGAGAAAGATCCGACATTTTCTCGTGCCTGGACGGGGATTTCGAAGGTCTGGTATTTTCTCGCCGATGTTTACATAAGACCACTCGAAGCCTACCCGGCATCAAAAGAAGCAGCCTTGAAGGCAATCGCCCTCGACGAGAAAGATGCTGAAGCGCATTGCTACCTTGGCGAAGCGAAACGTGTCCTTGACTGGGACCTCGCGGGCGCGGATGCAGAGTTGAAGCGCGCGCTCCAGCTCGATCCCAACTCGGCACCAGCCCATTTCTTTTCGGCGTTGCTACCTCTCTTCCGAGGCGAATTAAAAGAAGGGCTCCGGGTTGTGCTGGAAGCCGAGAAATTAGATCCCGTGTCGCCTATCACGAGCTACGTTGCCACCGCCGCCTACCTCGCCAACGACCAGATCGACGACGCAATTAGTGAAGGTCAGCGGACGCTCCAGCTCGATCCAAATTACTTTTATCTGGATTCGGATCTTGCCGCTGCCTATCGCGAGAAAGGTAAGTTCGCGGAAGCGATCGCCCTCTACACCAAAGCCCAGGAGGCAACGCATCTGCCGAGTAGCGGTCTTGCCATCTCCTACACGCGTATGGGCCGCGAGATGGAGGCGCGCAATATTCTTGCGCAGCTTGTGCAAGCAAGGGAGAAGCGATACGTCTCGGCGCCTTTGATCGCCGCAGTTTCGACGGCGCTGGGCGACAAAGAAGAAGCTTTCCGCTGGCTCGAACTTGCATACGAGGAGCATTCGGGCGTGTTACAGTGGATCGCGTTCCTTCCCGAATTTCGTGCGCTCCATTCGGACGCACGCTTCCCTCATCTTTTACAGCGGATTAACGCTTCGCAGGACACAATTTTAAAGATCACCGAGACAACGCTATCAGAGATAACCGATCCAAAGGCGCGGAGTCATTTCACTCTCAAAGTTGGAGTAAGACCACGGCCAGGAACGCCGAATGGCCATGCTGTGAGAATTGTCGTCTCCTTCTACGACCTAACGAAAGATAACAAGATGATGCCAACTAACGCGCAAGTCAGTTATCATTGGCTTACCTCCGCAACCGGCTGGGCCGAAGCAGTCCCAAGGTTTCTCGAAGCCACTTACGTGCGTCCGAAAACTCAAACGCTTTCCGCTGATGTACGGCGATATGGCGGATTCATTGTGCGAGTGTATTTCGACGGCCAGTTACAAGATTCGCGAGCAAGCCCTCCAGATCTATTAACGCTCTTCCCGGGCGAGAACCACCTCCCCAACTCTCCTCTCAATGCGCCTCTTGGCCCGTAACTATAGCTGGCATTGCAAGCTTGTTAGAGAGCGGAAAAGAGTAGTAAAACTGTGGGCAAATTGGCGAGGGGATGCGGGGATGCGCCGCGTGAAGAAGCCCGCCGTTACTAGAAGTCATCTCATAAAGAGTTTAATCCTGTTATTCGCAGGCCGAGGGCGGCCTGGCTCCATCGGCACGCACCAACGACGAACGTTGGAGATGGCCTGCCCTCAGGCCGTCCCCTGGATTTACAGGATGGCTTCTAGCCTCTGTCCGTTAGGCATCGCCATCGTCTTTTGCCCGCTCCTTACAACATTCGCACAGGAGTCCACGCCCACACCGACGCCGCGAACAGCGGGCGAACCTGTTGCTACAACGTTCGAGGTGATCGTGACGGGCTCAAACATTCCTACCGCGGAAGAAGTCGGGCCGCAACCGGTCGATACCTACCGCAGGTCCGACATCTTCCGGCTCGGTGTGCGCAGTGCCACTGACCTTGTTCAGAAGTTACCTGTGGCTACTGGATCGTCGCTCAATGACAATCTAAACACTATCGGGGATGGCAGAACGGAGATTGACCTGCGCGGTCTTTTTGCCAAAGAAACCCTTGTGTTGCAGGACGGACGTCGTCTCGCGACTGACGGCTTTGCCGGTTATCAAGTCCCCATCAATTTCTTCTACAGTCCCACAGTGGATCTCAACCTGTTTCCACTGGGGCTGATTGATCACATCGACATTTTGAAGGACGGCGCTTCCGCCATTTACGGCAGTGACGCGGTCGCCGGTGTGTTTAACGTATGGTTAATCCACAAGTTTCGCGGCCTCGAAATTTACGCCAGCTATGGGAACACCAATCTCGGCGCCTCCAACGATCAGGGGGAAGAACGGGCATACCTGCTCGCCGGCACCGGTGACGACAAGACCGACATTGTTGTTTACGCTGAGGTGTACAATCGCGCCGCCATCTACAACCGCGACCGCGATATTACCTCCAACGCTGATTTTACCCGCTTTGGTGGTGATGATTTCCGGTTAGGCGACTTTGCCGGGCGTATCGGAGACTTCGTTTACCAGCCGAGCCTTAACCGTAGTGCGGGATCACCCACGCGGCATGCATTTCCAGATGTAGCCAGCGACCCGCAATACGTGCCGCTCTCCAGCCTACCGCGGGCGCAACAGGCCTTTAACTTCGCAGCTTTCACACCGGCAATGGCCCCAGTGGACCGTGAATATCTCTACGGCTCGCTCGACCACAAAATTTGCGGCGAATACCTGGAGCTTTTTGGTGATCTTAAATACGTGCGCACCTTCTGGGATGGCGCACAGGAGCCGGCTCCATTTTCGACCGATGTATTCACGGATGCGATTCATCCATTTGGGATAAGTCCCGTGGGCATTAGCGTGCCGATTCAGAATCCATTCAATCCATTCACAGTGGCGGATTACACCTCCCCGGGAGGAGCGGACCCGAAGGCTCCGGGAACTCAAATAAGTGCTGTGCCTGCCGGAACGCAACTCACCACCGGCGTGCGTTACCGTGCTTTGGAAGCGGGGTTGCGTACCGATAAGATTACAACCCATAATTACGAGTTCACCGGCGGTCTCAAGGGTAATCTCGGTGAGTTCGGCGATTACTTTAAGACTTGGAACTGGGAAAGCGGGTTCCGTTATAACCAAGATAGTCGCATCGAGCTCCGCGGCGGAATCGTGGACAGCAATGCGCTGCGGGCGGCGTTACTCGACACCAATCCCGCAACTGCCTTCAATCCATTCGGCCTTAACCAGAACTCGCCCGCCGTGATTGATAAAATTTTTGTCACGACCCATCGCCTCGGCACGACCTCGCTTATACTCGAAGACCTCAAGTTATACGGGGATCTCTGGAATCTCCCAGCAGGGCCCGCCTCCTTTGCGATTGGCGGTGAACACCGGACCGAGCACGAAAAGGATCAGCCCGACTCGCTAATTGCTTCCCGTCAAACAATAGGCGCGACTAGACTTCTTAACTGGCAAACCGAGCCGGTGCCGGACTTTCTACCAACCAGAGGGAGCCGGGATGTGTGGTCTCTCTACTGGGAGGTTCGTGTTCCTGTTACGAGCCCCATCTGGAACTGCCCTGGTCTCTACAGCCTGGAATTAGGGTACCAGGAAAGATATGATAACTTCAGCGATTTCGGCCCCACTGAAAAGCCCAAGTTCTTCTTTCGCTGGCAGCCAATCGATTCATCGCTGACGTTGCGCGGGACTTACAGCGAAGCTTATCACGCTCCGGCCCTTGCCGAAGTGTATACTTCGCAAGCGCAGCGGGCAGTGCTCGTGGATGACCCAGCTGGCTTAACTCCTCCGAACTCTCCGATTAAAGAAACTATTGGCGGCAATCCGAACGTGAACGCGGAAGTAGCGTATGAATGGACCTACGGTGTTGTTTGGACGCCAGCGAAATTGATCAAGGGACTCACCCTAAGCGCGGACTTTTACCACATCGATTTGCGCAACGCCACCTTCGGTGAACCCCCCGACATCATTGTGGGTACGAATTGGGACACTCGTACAGGGACCCTGCCCAACGGCGCTCCCAAGGGTGGTTTTTGGTCAGACCTGATTAAGCGCGATCCCGTTACCGGCGCGATCCTAAGCGTGAACACTCTCGAGCAGAACCTGGCTCGGCGTATCACCGAAGGTCTCGATTACGAGGCTTTCTATCAACTGGATACCTCGATATTCGGCCGGGGCAACTTCGGAACATTGACGTTCACTTTCAATGGCAACTACCTGGCCCGGTTTGTATCGCAGGCTAGCCCGGTCGAACACAGATTTCACTTCGACAACACTTTCGTAGGGAACAGATTTGGCTCGTTCCCGAGAAACCGCTGGTATTCGAGCGTGTTTTACGACGGCCCGGCGGGCTCATGGCTCGGCGGGCTCGATGTTGGTCTCATCGCTCACTACATCGGGCAGTACTGGGACAGTAGCGGCGTCACCACCTTTGACGGTGGCAAGTCGCGCCGCAAAATTCGTGAATGGACGACACTGGACTTCATTCTGAATTACACATTCAACTTGCCTGCTTCTGTGGCGCAAAACGAGGTAGCTGGCTACGCCAGGGACGGCGGCAAGGACGCGGGGACAAGGGATAGCAAAAATAAGAACGTCACGCCGGTTTCTACGGCGGAGTACAATCCATGTGGGTGGCGCGCATGGCTGAATAACATCACGATCACGCTTGGGATGAACAACGTGTTCGACCAGGATCCGCCGTTTGTCGCTGGTGGGTTCGAAACCAGCTACGACCAGCGGATAGCCAATATCAGGGGGCGAGTCTGGTATGTGGCGTTGACAAAGCGTTTCTAGCCCCTCTTAGCGGAATCTTAACCACAGATTACGCAGATTTCACAGATAAAGAAGCAAGTTGAATTGCGAAGGCATCCATTCAGCAAAATGGAATCTCCTGTCGCTGTTGCCTCTCGACATTGAGGTCGGCTTATCCGTGCCATCCGTGTAACCTGTCACGCCGAAGCCTTGGCGTAGGTGGATCCGCGGTTGGATCCATTGTTCCTAATTATTCTTGGAACTTCGCCTTTTGTTTCCTGTATAGCCTCGCGAAAGACAAAATACCTAAAGTAGAACAATCAAACCTCAACAAGAAAGAAAACCCATGATAACAAAACATTACTGCAAATCTATTGTGCGAGCTGCTTTGCTTCTCGCTTTAACCATGTGCATTACCGGCCTAGGCCCGCTCTTTTCGAGCAGCGCCCAGGCTGGTTCAGGTTCATTTAGCATCAACGACGTATCGGGGAACTACGTTGATCAGGTCGATGGATGGTTGATCCTCCAGGGCAACAACGCCGCCCATTATACCCCCTTGAAAGGCGTCGGCCTTGTCACGTTCACGCCCGCGACCGGCACTTTTCACGCGGACTGGCTTTTGAGACACGACGCAGAAAATCACGAGCAGATCCAAGATGGCACCTATACCGTGGATGCGAACGGCCACGGGACGATGTCATGGGCAGGCCATCACCGCGATTTTTATGTCCTGAACGGAGGCGCCGAGGTCAAGTGGACCAATACAGACGGTTCAGACGCTTTTCCTCCCGTAGCAGCCAGCACCGGCACCATGACCAAACAATAGGAAAACCATGTCAGGCGGGCCAGCACGGCCCGACAGCTGACTCCGCACGCTGCGCGCCGTGCTGGCCTAGATGGGCAGACGGTGAGACGACTTCTAACAGGAGGGAACTCCGAAAGCTTTCGCGAGCAGGCAAAGGAAACGGAGGCCTGATTATTTTCCTTCTCTGTTCTCTCCGTTTGCTCCTGTTAAAATTGCTCCGTCTTTGTGGATCCCGCTCTTGGGTTGTCGTCAAAGCAAATTGTTTGGGAATCTCGCCTTTGGTTTCCTGTATAGACCAGTGAAATGAGAACAGCGAAATTCGCCGGGATTGCAGTGGTGCTGCTTTGCGCAATAGGAATCCCCGCGCATGCGGGCACCATCACAGTTACCAACACCAACGACAGGTATGGCGTGAGGACCACTGCTGATTGCGTTCCGCCGCCGGCTGATATGGCGGCTTGGTGGCCGGGTGACGGCAATTTCAATGACATCCAGGGCGGCAACAATGGCACACCGCAGGGAAATGTGACATTCGCTCCTGGCGAGGTCGGTCAGGCTTTTAACTTTTACCCGACTGGTTACGTATCGGTTGAGAATAGCCCCTCGCTGAATCCCATAGCAATAACCGTTGATGCATGGGTCAGCACAACCAACTCTACCAGGAACGGAAGCTTGATCAGCAAGTTCCAGCACAATGACGGAGATCCCACCGACGACTCATACTACTTGGGAATCAACGGAGATCCAGGGACACTACAGTGGCAGGTAGATACGCCGCTAGGCGATTTCGGTCTGGGTTCGCCGACACTAAATATTTTTGATGGCCAATTCCATTTTGTGGCAGCTACGTATGATGGAAGTATGATGATTATCTACGTTGATGGCCAATCGGTTGCTTCACGATCAGCTAATGGAGCAATTCGGACTACCCCGACAACCCCCCTCTATTTAGGAGCTGCAATAGACCTTGGTACAGTTGGCCGGTTCTTCGCGGGGCTATTGGATGAAGTTGAGATCTTCGACCGGGCGCTCACTCAAACAGAAATTCAATCCATCTTTAATGCCGGTAGCGCAGGCAAATGCAGGCCTGGGGTTACACCAACACCAACGCCAACTGCGTCACCAACTGCAACACCTACGCCCACGCCAACACCCACACCTTGCCCGGGTAACCAATACACCATAATTCCTGGGACCAACACGATCGTGCCGGGAACAACCGATATTGGTAATCATACTGATGATGGCGATACGTTCATCAGCCTGCCGTTCAACTTCCAGTTGTATGGGAACACATACAACGGCGTCTTCGTCAGCTCTAATGGACGGCTCGATTTCCTGACGGTAAACGATCCGTTCGGCTATATCTCAGCCTGCCTGCCTGCGCCGCCGGGACCTAATGGTCCCTATGACTACACCGTCTTCCCTCTTTGGACGGACCAGTGCACTGGCGATTGTTTCCATGTCGTCTGCACCGGCTGCGGAGTCTTCACTTCGACTACTGGGAGTGCGCCCAATCGTATTTTTAACATCGAGTGGCGTACGGCTCTCTATGATAGCGGTGCCACTGGCCCGACAGTGAATTATGAGGTGCGCCTGTATGAGAACAATCCGAGCCTGCGGTTCGACGTGATCTACGGCGCAATCAACCCGGCCAACGCCACTCAGATGTTCGTGGCGGGCCTCCAGGGCAATAGCGGCGGTGGGTTCTACACACAGGACTTCTGCTTACCGAATACAGGTACTCCACCGACGAACGTCTCGCGCACCTACACGCTCGCAAGCTGCGGAACACCAAGTCCAACACCGACACCTACAGCCACTCCGACGGCAACACCCACGGCTAGTCCCACTCCGATGGAGACACCTACTCCGACGCCAACGCCTACAGCCACAGCTACTGCAAGACCAAGATCTACCCCCACACCGAGGCCTCGCCCGACTCCAGCGCGGCGCCCGACTCCGTGACCTACTACGTCGCCTCACCTGCCGCCTTTGAAAACGGCTCCGACCAGCAGACGGCCAATATCACGGGCGAACCTGGTACGTGGCGTTGACAAAGCGTTTCTCAATCGAAGGTCTTTTCTAACAGAAGGAAACGAAGGTAACGAAGGGTTTTCCGGTTTGGGCAGACCTGAATCTTTGTTTCCTTTGTTACCTTCTGTTTAGATTCTTCGGCCGGCAGCCTACGCTCCTCAATCCGTGACATCCGGGTAATCCGTGGTCAGACAGAAAAACTTCGCATCTTGCCTATGCCTTCGGGTTGCCGGCGCAAATTAGTTAGGAATCTCGCCTGTCGTTTCCGGTAGTGACTGGTGAAAGAGAGGTAGAACGATGAAAAACAAATTAAGAGAAACAAAATTCACATCTGCCGTTGGCGGGATCGGTCACCTATTCAGCAGGGTAGCGTGTTTGGGAGCGGGTATTCTGATTTGCTCCAGCGCACTGGCGCAGAACCTGTTTGTGACAGGCGGCGATGCCGGCGGCGGCAAGATCTTTAAATTTACCTGGGACGGGGTGCAAAGCATCTTTGCCTCCGGACTGGGTGCCCCCCAAGGCTTGGCTTTCGACAGCACGCGCAAT
>WNFT01006598.1_pt1 | contig 10223 bp, 7 predicted proteins | sample 5400191 | NCBI WGS metagenome assembly WNFT01 (sample SAMN13153359, study PRJNA577476) | soil metagenome | isolation source: 80 cm saprolite under Madrone tree | place: USA:California | collected 2016-06-14 | reverse complement strand
TCGCTCCCGTTGTTCCATTGATCGCCGTGATCGTTCCCTGGATCGTTCCCGGCCCGGTCGAAGCGCCGGCTGTCGCTGGCGTCTCAGCGACGAGAGGGACTGCGCCCAGGTTCGTTCCTCCGGGAACGTTCAACACCACTGTGGCGTTATACGCTGTGCCCGAAGCGGTAAGGGCATCCGATACGACATCGAACACCGCGCCCACGGCGAGCGGGCAGAAACTGAAGTGTCCGGCCGGATCCGTCAGCTGCTGCATAACGATGCGATCCGTGCCGGACTTGTCCGCGAATTGCAGCGTGACGATAGCTCCGGCAAGGGGCTGCGACGTAACGCCATCCACGATCTGCCCGCTGATCCCTGTCATATTTGCGCTCACTACGCCCGCAGTCAGCACCGGCCTCAAACGGAAATCTCCGTTGCCTTCCATGAGGATGGAGGCGCACGTGTTGAAATCAATGTTCAGGTCCACCGACTGTCCCGCAGCCACGTGGATCGGGCCTCCCATAATTTGCCCGGGCGGAATCTTCAGCCCCGTGTTCGCCTCACTGCTCAAATTCAGCGTGTGCGTGACCTTGTTGCTGTCCACCACACAGTTGAAGACGTCGCCGCCGAGGTCATTGAAGCATGCGTTCTTCTCGTTCGACGGCGCGGGCCCGCTCGGCGCTGCGTTGGCAAGCAGAATAAGGCGAATCTGCTGATAATCACCCGCAGGCAACGATGTGGAACCAAGCTGCTCGAGCAGGCATTGCACCCCGTTCCCGCTCGCGGGCAGATGGAGAAGATCGACTTGTACTGGAGCGGAAACGAGCTGGAGCGCAAGTTCCTGCCAGCCGGAAGAGGTATTGTCCGCAGTCGCGCTGGTATGCGCCTGGATCGAACGAATCGTGACGTACACGTGCATAAATGTACCGGCGGGTGAGGCGGTACCCCCGGCAGGGGCAGCAGCAGCGCCGGACGAGGCCGCCGCGCAGGAGGGCGGATCGCTCAAGGACACGTTTATTTTGCCTATGTTCGGGCCCTGCGTCGTGGACGTTCCCCCGCTACAACTGATAATGATGGCAGCCACCATCGCGGCCGCAAGAGTCACTACAACCGGAATCGTCCGTTGTTTCAACTGGAGAAGCACAATCGACTTCACGGCTGCCTCCTGAATTAAAAAGAGTCTGTATTTATCTGAGCAGCCCAACGGGGGACGTAATGCATTTCGGGGCAGTCCTTCGGGGAAATCGAAGGGGTGGTACTAAACCTCATAGTAGTCTGTTCCCCGTTGCATCTATCTGGGCAGCGCAATCCTGCTAAACTCTGTGCAATCCTCTCACCGAATCGCGGTCATCCTAATTCATGAAGTCTCCGAGATTTAGCGCCAGCGCGGAATCGTGCGTTCTCCGGCACATGGGTCAAAACTACGGCACCGCAGGTAAATTTGGGTGCACTGATCGGTGCCGACCCGCGTTCCGTTAGGGACCGGAGCGCTGCGCCAACTGGCATCAGCCGGGCCAGCCAGTCTTGAATCTGCCGTGTAATAAAATTTGGTCCCGGAGGAGGGGGTCGAACCCACACGGTACTAAGTACCACTGGATTTTGAGTCCAGCGCGTCTGCCAGTTCCGCCACTCCGGGGCAACGATTCAAAATAGCATGCCCGGGCCTCGCGCTCAAGAAATCAACAAGACATCCACAGCCCCCGACTGGACTCGCCCGCACCCAAGGTCTAGTCTATAGGGCCCGTTCGACAGGGGTTTCCCCTCCCGGAGACAATCGAGCGGTTTTTCCGAGGCTTTGCATGGCTACTGTTACTCCACTGTCTCAGGGGACTCGGCCCGAGCAGCGTGGCCTCTCTTTCTGGATGGAGCGCGTTGCGTCGGAACTAAAGAACGTGCGCTCCTCGCCGGACGCGGATGCCGTCCACGATCTGCGTGTAGCCATTCGGCGTTGCCGTTCGCTCGCGGCCGTGATGGAAGAGGTGGATCCCGATCCCGCCTGGCGAGAAATGCGCAAAGTAGCGCGCAAACTTTTCCGCAGCCTCGGCGCGCTGCGCGATGCTCAAGTCATGTCTGAGCGCTTGAAAGAGCTGGCCCCGGAGACCGACCCCGTTCGCGCCCACTTGCAAGCCAACTTCGAATCCAGAATGACGGGACTACGCGAGGCGGCGCTTCGCGCGGCCGGCAAGTTCGACGAGAAGGCCTGGAGACGGCTCGAACGCGCCTTGCGGCAGCGTTCACGGTTCGTCCCGGCGGGAAGTCTTGCAGCGGAATGTCTGGCGCTGGAGCGATTCGAAAGCGCCCGTGAACTTCACGCCAAAGCATTGCGTACCGAAAAGGCCAGGCCGTGGCACGCGCTGCGTATTGGATTGAAGCGTTTCCGCTACACCGTCGAAGGCTTCCTTCCAGAGCAGTACGCGGCCTGGAGCGACAACCTCAAGCGCGTTCAGGATCTCCTTGGTGACGTCCATGATCTGGATGTGCTGCTCGCCACGATCAAGAAATCCGATTCGGTGGAAACCGAGGATTCCCGCAAGACCTGGGAAGAAACCATCGGACGCGAGCGCCACCAACGCATGGAAACGTATCGTCAGCTCACTCTGGGCAAAACTAGTTTGTGGAATGAATGGCGTCCCGGCCTCCCCACCAATGGACGTGTTGAAGTCGCCGCCATGGCGCGGCTGCGCGCGACGGCCCGGGCCACCGATCCTCGTGCGCGGCGGACCTCGCAGATTTCCCGCATCGCCGTGGCTCTTTTTGATGCGCTCCGCCGCGTGGATGCCGCTCCCGCGTTCGCGGATGCCGGGTTTCGCCGCATCTTGCTGGCCGCGGCTCGCTTGCACGGGGCCGGCGGCGCGTTCCGTGAAGAGTCGCCGCAGAAAAGCGCTCGCAAGTTCCTGCTGAGTCTCGCTATTCCTCCCGGATGGACGAACGAGGAATGGGAGTTGTTGGCCGCCACGGTCCGTTATCACCGCGGCGCGGAGCCCAGAGCGAAAAGCCGTGTTTTTTCGCGGTTCTCGATCGAACAGCAGGGTAAAATACGAGCCTTGGCTGGAATGCTCCGATTTGCGCGCTCTCTCCGCAAGTGCGGACTGGACAGCGGAGCGGGAATTCGCGCCGAGAAATCTCCTGATGCTGTCATTCTTCGAGTCCCCAACTTGCCTAACGGTGAGGACACCGCCGCGCGCCTCGCTGCTGGCAAGCACCTGCTGGAAGACTATCTCCAATACGCTCTCATCGTGAAGCCCGCTGCAAACCCGGACAAACTCGTTACGTTGCCCGCGCGGCCCTTGCCGGAGTTCTCCGTCGCCTCGGATTGAAGAAACGACTGTCGTTCGACCAAAACCCGCTTGCGATTAAGGTGTAGTTTTTTTATTTCCCGGACCGCCGCAGCAGCTTGGGAGTTGCCAGCCACACCAATTCCGCGATGGGCGGCGAGAGGCGCTTCAATTCAATTAAGGCGACACCCGCTTTCTTCAGAGAACTGACGTGGCGCTTCGAACCCAGCGCGGTGGCAATGATGTCATCCAATTGCGGCGCGTGCCCAAACAGAAAAATAGAGGATGCTTGCTTCTCCCGGACCAATTCACGAAACAGAAGCGAAGGCTCCGCTCCCGGCAGGAGCAAATCCGTTCGGCGAATCTTCTGTTTGGCATAATCGAATGCGCTCGCGAAAATCTCCGCCGTCTGCATCGCGCGGACGTACGGACTCGAGAGCAACAGATCCGCAGTGGCCCCCAGCGCTGCCACGCCCTTGGCCACCTGCCGCGTTTTTTCGACACCCTCATCGGTCAGATAACGCTCCGGGTCCGACGGACATTTCGGGTCTTCCCGGTCAATCGCAATCCCATGGCGAACGATATACAGCTGCATGATATCCTCTCCGCTCAACTCTAAGACAAGCGCTGCGGGCAATCTCGAGTAAAGCCCCGGACCTTTCTTCGCTTCCTTTCAACTTTTAACTTTCGACTTTTAACTTTCAACTCGCCTGCGATTGCCGGAAATAGATCCTCACGTGAAATTCTTTTTCAAACAGCTCCGCGCTGCGATTGGCGTCACGCAAGTCTTCCGCCGCGTCCCCTCTTGCGCTCACCTCCAAGCCCACGGCGCCGCGTTGGAACGACGCGCGAAGCTTCAATACGTGCTGCCGGTGCGAATGATCGAGCGCCTCGGCAATCCGCAGAATCGCCGCAAGCCTGCGGGTGATTCGCCGGTCCGCATTATTTAGAGTGGAGTACGCGGCATGATGCGCCGCGGGCTCTGACTTGCGATTGTGATAGCGCACCAGCGCCGCGACGATCGCGCGATCGCGCCCCTCGAGCCCCGGCATGTCCCCATTCAGCGCCAGATATTCCCCGTGCTTGTGATGCCCGCGGTGCCCGATCATGTGCCCGGTGTCATGCAGCAAGGCCCCGGCTTCCAGCAGCACGCGCGACTGCGTGGGAAGATGATGCACCGCTTGCAACTGGTCGAACAGAAGAATGCTCAGCTCCCGCACGTGTTCCGCATGCTGCGGATCGTATCCAAGCCGCCGCGCAAAACTTCGCGTCCCCACGATGAGCTGCCGCGCCGCGGCGTTGTAGCGGTGCGGCTCTTTGCGCGAAAAAGCCTCCCGCGCGATATCCTGCAGCACTCCCTCGCGTACGCCAACGCCGGGTATCGCAAATGTGCGCAAATTCAAATATCGCCCGAGGGTAATGAACGTGATCGCCGCAATCCCCATCACATCGGCGCGGTCGCGCCGCACGGCGTAAGCCTTCATGCGCGCACGAACGTCGCACCTCAAGATGTCCGGGAGCCGCGCGCGTAAAAGCGACAGCTCCATCGTCGACAAACCCTGCTGCCGTGGCCCCGGCGCGACGCTCGCCAGACTTTCTGCGTTTCCACCAAGCGCCACTGCCATGCTCTCTCCCAGGTTTGGCCGCGGCGCCAGTTTCGATTCCAGCAGCGCGCGCACGTACCGCCGCACTTGTTCTCCCTCCGCGGGGCGGATCACACCGGGAAGATTCAGCGTCGTCAGCAACCGGACCGTTCCAACCGGTATCTGCGCGGCTTGCTCCACCGCATGGTCCCGCAGGATGCTGACTTCCAGGCTCCCGCCGCCCAGGTCCACAATGCAGCGCGGCGCCTCCGGCCCGCTCGCCGCCAGCACCGCTTCCCTGCCCAGCCGCGATTCCTCCGCGGCGCTGATCACTTCCAGCACCATGCCCGAGTTTTTCCTGATGGTTCGAACGAACGCCTTGCGGTTTTGTGCTTCGCGTGTCGCGCTCGTCGCCACGGCCCGGTACCGTGTCACTCCGAATTCATCCATCACTTCGTGGAAATGCCGGAAAGCCTTTGCGGCTTTCTTGAAAACCTCTTCGCTGAAGCGGTGTCGCACGAAAACGCCCTCGCCCAGCCGCAGCGAGTACCGTTCGTCGTGTACGGGTTCGATATCCAGCGCGGAATAGGCGCGGGCTACAGACAAGCGCAGAGCGTTGGAGCCGGCGTCGATGGCGGCAATGTGAACCGGCTCAGGCATTTCGGAATCTACCGCCAGAGATGCGCAAGAGCCGCTGAAGGAGTGTATTTCGTACTGCGAATCCCCAGCTGTTCGCCGATGCGCTGGCGCAGTTGCTTGTTCACGGTGGAAACGCTGGCCTCGCCGTCCAGCTCGATAAATCCGTGCCGCTTGGCCATCACTTCGAATTCGCGTTTGATCATCGTCTGGTAGCGGATAAAGGACCAGTACAGATCGTGAGAAAGCGACATGTCCCGCCCCGCCTCCCAATAGCTGATCGCTTGCGCTTTCTTGAACTCGCGGCCAAACGCCGTCTCCGGCCTGACGTTCAGCCAGAACGTCAGGTGCGGGCGCAACGCCATGGCGTACAGTCCGCCCATGTAATCTCGATTGATCCCGCGCACCACGCCGCGCGCGATCAGCGTGAATATGAATCGATCCGCAAGAACCACCGTTCCGGAGCGCAGCGCCGGCAGGATGCGATGCTCCACCTGATCGAAGAAATCCGTCGCATACATTAGCGCCAGCGTCAGCCGCGTCACCGCATTTTTTGCAAGCAACTCATCGATGTCCCGTCCCACCAGATTCGAACGGCGCAGCCCGCTCGTCTGTACCGCAAATCCTTCCGATTCAAGCCACTCCTGCAGCAGGGCAATCTGTGTCGAGCGCCCGGAACCATCCATGCCCTCGATGACCACCAGGCTCCCGGTAATTTCGCTCGGGTCGAATCCCACCAGCGGCTCGCCGAAGAAATATTGCGCGGAGACTTCTTCCGTTGCTGAGGGCGCCTTCGCGGGCGGCACCGCGGGAATTTCGGCTGTAATTGCCGCCGCGGGTGTCTTGTCCTTTTCCTGGTCGGGCATGGTCACTCCGACTCCTGCGCGCGCGGGGCGAAGCGCTTCAGATCGATCTTGGACGCCACGATGTCGCGCATCTGCTTTTGCAGCTTATTCACCGGCAACGTCCCATCCAGCACCACGAAATTATCGGAGTCCACCATCTTGTCGTACTCTTCCAGGATCCGCGCCTGGAACAACCGGAAACTCTCCGACCGGTCGTACGACATGCCCAGGTCCATCCCCGCTTCATAATATTTCAATTTCGGGCGCCCGCTGAGAATCCGGTGCACCGCCACGTCCAGCGGCGCGCGAAAATAAAACGTGATGTCTGGAATCGGCGCGAAGCGGTACAGGTTCCGCAGCCAGCGCGGCGGGCAACCGCGCGCCGCATCCCGCGCAAACGCCGTATAAATATAGCGATCCGCCAGCACGAGGTAATCACCCTGCAGCAGCGGCATGATTTGCCGTTCGCAGCGGTCGGCAAAATCCGCCGCGTGCAGAAGTGAAAAAGTCGCCGGCGTCAGCAACCGCCGCTGTTTTCCGCGCCGCGTCGCCGATTTCACCAGTGGCGAAGAATTCCACTCCGTGAAGTGCAGCCGGTACCCGCCGATTTCCAGCCAGCGCTTCAGCAAATAAAGTTGCGTGCTTTTTCCTGACCCGTCCGTGCCTTCCACGACGATAAGTGCTCCCGGATACGCGCGGCTCGGTACCGGCCGCCCCGGTTGCGGAAGTGTAGATTTCGCCGGCTCGGCCCGCGGCGGCTTTTGCAAAACGTCTGGGATTTCAGTCATTCTGTTCGCGTGAACCTGCTCATCCGTCTGACACTAAGCCCGATTTGTTACTGTGGCATTACAACACAGCCGCCGTTGTCGGCAAAATGGTCGCCGTGTTCTCAACAGGCCGCCAAGTAAGTCAAAACTGTCGTTCAGGAGGCATTCGACGAAGATGCCCGAAGAATCTCCACCCAAAACATTCCGGCCCATTACTTTTCGCGTGCTTTCAACGAGGCACTAAAACTCACACTTGTCCCGCTCATTTTTCCGCCAACCCGCTTAAAAGAACGTGATCTTGATGTGCAGGAATTTCTTCGGATTCTTCCGGAAATCCCCTATGAGCAGCCGCATGTCTCCGGTCAGCGCCGTCAGATTGTCGTACAACTTTGGGTCGGAAAACATTTTGCCGGCCGTGGTTGTATTTTCATTTAGCTTCGCGGTGGCCGCCGCCAGATTGCTGCTGGTGTCGCGCATTTTGTTGTACAGCGTTTCGTCCGTCGCAAGTTTTCCCAGCGTACCTTTTCCACCCCGCACATCGCCGATCATGGCGTTTCCGTTCGTGATGGCTTCTTTCGCACGATCGTACAAAGTCGGGTCATACATCAGTTTTCCGATAGTTCCCTTCTGCGCGCGCACATCCGCCAGGATCACGTTCACGTTGTCCAACCCCTTGTCCACTTTTGTGTACATCTCGTCCGAAGCCACCAGCTTCCCCAGCGTCCCCTGCCCCGCTTGAACGCTGCTGATCATCTCATCGCCCTTGGCCAGGATGCTGTTCAGATGCCGATAGGCTTGATCGTCGGTAAGCAGTTTTCCGAGCGAACCTTTTCCTTCCCTGACGCCTTTAATCAATTCCTGCACGTTTTCCGAAAGCGCCGAAAGATTGCCGAGCACTTCCGCGCTCCGTTCCACCACTTCCTTCATCGCTTTCTCTTCCGCCCCCTTGATTTCCCCGTTGTCGGCAATGGGCAGCCCCGAGATGCCGCGGGTGAGGTTTACATAGCGATTTCCCAGCAGGCCTTCCGTCACCAGGCTGGCCGTCGAATCCCCAAGGATGTATTCGCGATATTTCTTGTCCACGCGCATGTCCACTTCAATATTCCTGTTCTTGTCCACTACCTTTTCCTTACTACGCGGCACGATCTTGATCGCTTCCACATTCCCGACTTCCACCCCGTCCAGCCGCACCGGCGCCCCATTCGAAAGCCCCGACACTTCCGGCAAGAACGTCTTTAGCTGATACTTCGGCCCAAGAATTCCCGGCGCGGTCACGTAGAAAATTCCCGCTCCCAGCACGAACAGCCCGACGAGCACGAAAAGTCCCACTCGCAATTCCGTCCAGGTGAGTTGTTTGCGATACGCCATTTCTGCTTCCCTCCCTTTGTTCCGCGAATCAGACTACCGCAATATCACACGAGAAATCGTTTCAAATAAGAATCCTTGGAATTTGCAATCTCTTCCGGTTCCCCTTCGAAATAAATTCCTCCGTCGCGGTACACCAGGAAGCGCGTGCGCGCTGTGTGCGCCGCCCTGCTGGCGTTTCCGTTCTGCGCGTTTGCCACCACCCGCTTGGTTTCCGCATCGAAATGAAAATTCGCCAGCGCAAAACCGTCCTGCAGACGGTGCGTGGCCAGCAGCGCCGTTACCCCGTAAACATCCCGCAGCCGCAGGATCAGCGTGATGATCGTCTGCGATGTCACTGGATCCAGGCCCGCCGTCGGGGAATCGTACAGCACAATCGGGGGCCGGTTGATCAGCGCCCGCGCGATCGAAACGCGCCGCCGCATTCCTCCGGACAATTCCGATGGCAGCATCTCGAGCGTTTGCTCCAGTTCCACGAACCGCAGCACTTCCAGCACGCGCGGCTCAATTTCCTCCTCCGCGATTCGGTCCTCGCGCAAGCGGTACGCCACGTTCTCCGCCACCGTCATCGAATCGAAGAGTGCGCCCTCCTGGAAAACAAATCCGACTTTGCGACGGAAGTTCAGCAAGTCCCGCTCTTCCATCCTCGAAACTTCTTGTCCCAGCACGCGCACCACGCCTCCAGAGGGCGCCAGCAACCCGGCGGCCAGCTTCAGCGTCAGCGTCTTCCCCGTTCCAGTTTCGCCCAACAAAATCATCGTCTCGCGCGGCTGCACGCGAAACGACACGCCTCGAAAAATATCTCCTTCATCGAAGCCTATGCGGACATCCTCGAATTGGATGGCTGGACCGGAATCGGAGGAAGCTGTGACGGCGCTGCTCATCGCATGCGCCCATGATTATAGCGGGAATTGCGCCGCCGGTCGCCGCGGATCTCCGCGAACGCGTTCGCGGAGTGCGTCTCCGCTAAAAGACTTTGTCGGCAAGGAACAACGCGATCTTCGTAAGGAAAGCATCGGCAACAATAATTAGAATCGAGCCCAGCACCGCTGCCTGCGTCGTCGCGCGTCCCACGCCCTGTGTTCCCCCGCGCACGGTCAGCCCTTTGTAGCACCCGATCGTGGCGAGGATAAACCCGAACACGATGGGTTTCGAAAACCCCTGCATCAAGTCCGCGAAATCCAGCGCATCAATGGCGCGCCGCCAGAACTCGATCGCGCTCAGCCGCAGCGAAAAAACGGAAGCGACGCAGCCTCCCAGCAGTCCGATGAAGTCCATGATCGCCGTCAGCAAAGGAAGCATGAGCAGCGAAGCCAGCACGCGCGGCACTACCAGCTTACGGTTGGGATCCGTCCCCATTGCCCGCATGGCGTCCACTTGCTCCGTCACCAGCATCGAGCCGAGCTCCGACGCAATTCCTGTGGCGCAGCGCCCCGTCACCAGCAGCCCTGTAAACGCCGGACCCAATTCTCGCACCAGCGCGATGGCCACTACGTCTCCGGTCAGCGAGCTTTGCCCAAATCGCGTGAATTGCGATCCGGTCTGCAGCACCATCACCGCGCCGATAAAAAATCCCGCGAGCAGGATGATCGGCATTGATCCCGCTCCGATGAAATCCATCTGTATCAAGGTGTCTTGCAAATAGTGTGGACCGACGAAGATGTTTGCGACTGACTGCCCGCAAAGTTTCGCGTAGTCCTGCACTGCTGCCACGGTCCTCTTGGCGGAATCCGTCAACAATCCAGCGACGGAGATGCTTTTTTCGTCTTT